>Ga0247841_10009876_pt1 | contig 13191 bp, 10 predicted proteins | sample LaCruzMarch2015__2_FD_192410 | JGI IMG/M metagenome (GOLD analysis project Ga0247841, IMG submission 192410) | Freshwater microbial communities from meromictic Lake La Cruz, Castile-La Mancha, Spain - LaCruzMarch2015_18m | ecosystem: Environmental > Aquatic > Freshwater > Lake | place: Spain... | reverse complement strand
TCAAGAGGTCAGCAGTTCGATCCTGCTATGCTCCACCATTTTAGCCACTGCCCGAGCAGTGGCTTTTTTCATTATATGTGTAAAAATGGTCGTCATTCCAAACTTGGTTTGGAATCCAGTTCCTTAATAAAGTCTGCGGCAGCAGACAAATTGATGAATTTGAAAAAAGATCTGGATACCAGCCTGCGCTGGTATGACGGGCAGTAGCCTACTCGGGAATGACAAACGGTTACACGAGGAATAAATTATGAAACCTTTAGAACAACAAGAATTACAATCACTTCCGGCAATTGCAAAGCAAGCCAGAGCCAATATCCTGCAGATGACTTCTCTGTCAGGGTCGGGGCATCCCGGTGGTTCGATGTCGTGCATTGATATTTTACTTACGTTATACTACATGGCAAAGCATGACAATAAGAATCCATATCTGCTTGACAGAGACAGAATCGTTATCAGCAATGGGCACATCTCCCCTGGTGTTTACAGTGCTTTGGGAGCCATGGGCTATTTTGATATTGAAGATGCTATCTCTGAATTCAGGTTAGCCGGTTCCAGCTTTGAAGGACATGTTGAACGCTTTGTGCCTGGTGTGGAATGGTCAACCGGCAATCTGGGACAGGGTCTTTCTGCCGGCTGCGGATTTTCTCTGGCAAGCAGAATCAATAAAATTGACTATCACACTTTCGTTTTAATGGGTGACGGAGAGCAGCAAAAGGGTCAAATCAGCGAAGCGCGCAGGTTTGCAGTGAAGTTTAAACTCAATAACCTTACTGCCATTATAGATTACAACGAACTGCAAATCAGCGGTTCAATTCATAAAGTTATGCCGCAGAATATCAAAGCCAATTGGGAATCTGACGGCTGGCAGGTCTTTGAAATTGACGGACACAACTTTGAACAGATTCATAATACGATAAACGAAATATTGAATACAGAGCTGCCTTGTATGATAATGGCACACAATATTATGGGCAAAGGTGTTTCCTTTATGGAAAACCAGCACAAGTATCATGGCTCCACTCTAAATGAAACTCAATTGGCAGAAGCATTAGCAGAACTGGGCTGCGAAAACAGATTTGAGCATTATAAAAAGCTGCGTCAGCATAAAAGAGAAAAAGACATGGCTCCATTTTGCTGTCTGCCTGAGCTTAAAACAAGCTATTTCCTGGGACAATTGGTCACTTATACCAATGACACGGACAACCGCAGTGCCTGGGGTAAAGCCATTGCCGATTTGGCTGAGATAAATAAATCGAATCCCATACCGTTAGTGGTGTTTGATTGTGATTTGCAAAGCAGCGTCAAAACGGGTGACTTTGAAAAGGTCAATCCTCAGCATTTTATCCAGAGCGGAATCATGGAACAGAATACTGCAGTGGCAGCCGGAGCAATGTCCATCTGCAATATCCAAACCTGGTGGGCGGATTTCGGGATGTTTGGCATCGATGAAGTTTATAACGCCCAGCGCTTGAATGATATCAACCATACTAATCTGAAAGTGGTTACAACCCACGTTGGCATAGATGTCGGCGAAGACGGCAGAACTCATCAATGTATAGATTATATCGGTCTGGCGCGCAATCTTTATCACTTCAGACTTCTGTGTCCTGCTGACCCCAATCAGACTGACCGCATTATCCGCAAAGTAGCCAATTTAGCCGGAAATTACTTTGTAACAATGGGTCGTTCAGTTTTGCCAATCATCAAGAACGAACTGGGAGAAATCTTTTACGGAGCAGATTATACCTTTGAATATGGCAAAGCAGACATGCTCAGAGATGGAGAGCACTGCGCAGTAATAGTGACGGGAACCCCCATCGGCAGAGCTATAAAAGCTGTGGACAGACTACGTGACGAAGGGATTTTTGTGCAGTTATGGTATGTTTCCGCTCCTCTGGAACCGGATATGGATATGCTGAAAAAAGCTGCTGACCTCGGTTGCATAATCTCTGTGGAAGACCATAACGTAAATAGCGGGCTGGGCAGTATTATAGCAGATAAACTGATTGAACATAATATACCGTGCAGATTAACCAAACTGGGCGTGAAAGAATACCCAATTTCCGGTACTTCAGATGATGTGTATAAATGGGCAGGACTGGATACCGATTCTTTAATCAAAACCATTAGAAAGATATTGACATAGAATAGAAAGTCAATCCATCTAAAAAACAGTTGACGAAAACACTCAGGCTTTCAGACAATGTTCAATAAGTCATTCCAAACTTGATTTGGAATCTGTCATTCCAGCTAAGGCTGGAATCCAGACCCTAAAGAACTGTGGTAATAGGCAAATTCGATTTGAAAAAAGCATGGATTCCTGCCTTCGCAGGAATGACTGACCTGGGGTGTTTATGCCCTCAATTTGTATTACTAAAAAAAACAGAATATACAGGAGCATACTTATGAAAAAGTACCTGAAGCCTTATCCCGACAAATGTATCGCCTGCCGTGCCTGTGAAAGCGCGTGCTCGATGCTTTATTTCAAAGAAGACAGCGCTGAGAAATCCTGCATTCGCATTAGTGAAAATGCCGCAGGAAATGACATCAATGTCTGCAATCAGTGCCAGACATGTGTGGCTACTTGTCCGACTCTTGCTTTGAAAGTTAATGCGCAAGGCGTGGTGATGGTGGATAAAAACCTCTGCATCAGCTGTTACATGTGCGTGGCAGCTTGCCCCACTAAGTCTATGCACCGCTATATGAATGGGCTTAATCCTTTTAAATGTGTGGCTTGCGGTATGTGTGCAAAAAGCTGTCCCACTGAAGCAATCGCCATCGGGCAGGAATAAGGAGCGAAAAATGGATACCAGTAACATCAATGCCATGAAAGCCAACCACAGACTTCTGACTGAGTATAAATATGACCTCAAACCTGTTATCAAAGGCTACAACAGACGCACTTTATATATCAACCTCAGTCATAACATCATAAAAGAGAAATATGTCTCCGATGAAATGATAGAGAAATTCGTAGGTGGCAAAGGCTTTGACCTCAAACTGATGTGGGATGCGGTAATGGACACCACCAAATGGAATGACCCCGAAAATGAAATCGTTATTTCCTTTGGTCCGTTATGTGGGAACACCAATTACCCCGGCAGCGGAAAATCCATTGTCACTACAATTTCACCTTTAACAGGTATTCCGGTTGATTGCAATGTAGGCGGGCATTTTGGTCCCTATACAAAGTTCTCAGGTTTTGATGCTCTGGAACTGCAGGGCAAAGCAAAAGAGGATGTTATCGTCTTTATCGATGGAGATAAGGGCATTGTACAGATATTTACTGCTCCGGACGAAGACCTCAATAGCCATATCGTGGCAGAACAGTTTATTCATGAGTTTGCTGATGAACCGGGCAAAGAACAGTTTGTCTCGGTCGTTTCTTCCGGGCAAGCCAGTGACCATGTACTGATTACCTGCCTCAATTTCTCTTTCTGGGATAAACGCAGACAAGTGGCACGGCTCAAACAAGCCGGCCGGGGCGGAACCGGAACCGTCTTTCGTGACAAGCATATCAAAGCCTTAGTTGTAAAATATTCCGGCTTAAAAGGCGATACCAATCATCCCGTTGACATCGAGACTCTGCAAAAGACAGGTCTGAGACTGCACAAAGAAATTGAAAAAGGTGACAGCACTCAGTGCCACATGCGAGAAATGGGCACTGCACATCTGATGGAAGTTATGAATGATTATGACTTGCTGCCCACAAAGAACTTCAAATATGGTCAGACAGATGAAGCTATCGGTCTGCATTCAAAAGAATTCAAAGCTCTTTTCACACAAGGAGTTCCTGATGGCTGCTGGTTTGGATGTTCGCTTTCCTGCTGTAAAGCAGTAGACAATTTCAAACCCAGAACCGGTCCTTACAAAGGACAGCCTGTCTGCGTTGACGGTCCAGAATATGAAACTGGCGCAGGTTGTGGTTCCAATCTTTTCATCTGGGATCCCAAGGATGTAGTGGAGATAAATTTCTATTGTGATACCTATGGAGTTGATACGATTTCTTTTGGCACCAGCACTGCCTTTGCTATGGAATGCTATGAATATGGCATTATTGATATTATGCATACAGGCGGTTTGGACTTGGAATGGGGTAATGCCGATGCAGTTCTGGAATTGCTGCACCAAATGGCTCGGGGTGAAGGTTTTGGCATTATCGTGGGACAGGGTGTCCGCAGAATGAAGAAACTCTTTGCCGAAAAATACTGTGCAGACTCTGATTTATTACATGATATTGGCATGGAAGCCAAAGGCTTGGAATACAGCCAATATATGAGCAAGGAATCCCTTGCACAACAAGGTGGTTATACTCTTGCACTCAAAGGTCCTCAACATGATGAAGCCTGGCTTATCTTTATGGATATGGTCAATAATCTCATCCCTACCTTTGAAGATAAAGCCGAAGCTCTGCACTATTTCCCGATGTTTAGAACCTGGTTTGGTTTGCAGGGACTGTGCAAACTGCCCTGGAATGATATCGAACCTGAAGATAATGCCACAACAGATGAGCCCGCCAAAGTGCCCGAGCATGTGCAAAACTACGTGGATATTTATACTGCCGTGACCGGCAAGCCGATGGATAAGAAAATGCTGATTCGTCAGAGTGAAAGAGTTTACAACTTCCAGAAAGTCTTTTGTCTGCGCATGGGTGGCGGAAAGAGAATAGATGACATCCCTCCTTACCGTGCCATGGGTCCCGTGACCGAGGAAGAATATCTTTCACGTCAGGAACGTTATGATAAAGCGCTCAAAGAAAAAGCTTTTACAAATCCCGAAGGTATGAGCGTGCAGGACAAAATGAAAGTTCTCAGAACCTACCGTTACAACCAGTATGACCAATTGGTGGATGCTGTTTACAAGCGCAAGGGCTGGACAAAAGAAGGCATCCCCACTCTCGAACATCTGAAAGAAATCGGCATGGATTTGCCCGAAGTGCTGGAAGTAGTCAAACGCTTTTTATAATTCCGGTAATCAGGTTCTCGTATACTTGAAAAACCTGTGATAATTGTTAGGCTGCCACTTATACTCCGGCAGCCTTTTTTCCCAATATTACAGATTTCCCTTGATTGAGCATCTAAAACTCAGGCATATATGCTCAAACGATACCCGAAGGCTATTCCGATATCGTTTGATTAACTATGCTGTAGATATGGAGACCGGATTGTGGGAGACAAAATTAGAAAAGACCTGATCCGGATATTTCTGATTGACAAAAATGTTCTAAACAAAGATGTATAAAACTCAAAGGGTAGCCGATCAAGTTATGACAAGAATAATAACTGGCTAACTACATCGAAATGGAGATTAAATTGGAAGAAAAATTAATTGCATTCATTACACATGAATTTCTATCTGATGACAATGTGGAAATAACTGAAGACACAAAACTCATATCCAGTGGTTTGATTGACAGCTTTTCTTTAGTTTCTTTACAAACTTTTATAAACAAAGAATTCGGGAAAAGAATTCCTGCTCCAAAAATCACGGCAGAGAGTTTTGATACTATTCGACAGATGATAAAGATTATCGAACAATTCTAACAAATACTCTTTAGGACTTTAGAAAAAAGTTAAAGTATGTTTAGCGACCTTTATTACTTCCCATATCTGATTATAACGGTTTGTATCTATTGGTTGCTACCCAAACAATCGCTTCGAACAGCCTTTCTCACACTCAGCAGCTATGGTTTTATCTGGTATTTTGACCCTAAGGCGGTATATGTAGTCCTGGCTTTAACTGTATTTACCTATCTGATAGCCAGTTGGATGAAAAAGAGCCGTCAAACCGGTCTGATTCATAAAATTGGCATAATCGGTCTCTTGTTGGTACTGATATTATTCAAATATCTGGGCTTTTTAGCCGGGATTATCAACAGTTTACTGAGCTTCTTTCATTCACTACCTGTCTTCAATATTGAAGAACTTTTTCTGCCGTTGGGAATATCTTATCTCATTTTCAAATATGTCAGTTATTTGACAGACATACACTGGAAAGTGGTAACAAAAGGCAAATTCTTAGATTTCGCCTGCTACGGCTCTTTGTTCACAATATTTATGGCAGGACCGATTGAGCGCTTTGAAAGACTAAAACCGCAATTAGAAAACGGAACCGCTAAATTTAAGCGTGAGTATCTGGATTTTGCTTTCGGGAGAATTGCCTTTGGACTGTTTAGAAAACTGGTGTTGGCTGATTGGATAGGTTATTTTATAAATCCCGTCTGGCATCATCCTGACCATTATTCCGCAATTTTCAGAGTAGTTGCATTCTTTTGTTATTCTTTTCAAATATACTTTGATTTTGCAGGCTATAGTGACATTGCCATCGGTTCTTCCAGATTGTTTGGGCTGAAAATTATGGAGAATTTTGACAATCCCTATCAGGCAACCAATATAAGTCAATTCTGGCGGAGATGGCATATCTCTTTATCAGACTGGATAAGAGATTATCTCTTTTTCCCGATGTCACAAAATAGAACAAGCAAATTGTGGCTGACCTTTTTTGTGCCTGTGATAGCAATGGGTTTATGTGGACTCTGGCATGACGCTGCCTGGCAATATGTGTTGTGGGGTGCCTGGCACGGATTGGGAATTTCATTGCTCCAATATTGGCATAAGTATTCTAAAAGAAACAAAATCACAATCCCTGTTATAATCAGTCAAGCAGCTACTTTCTTTTTTGTGACATTAGGGTGGGCAATCTTTAAAAATGGAACCGGTTTATTGTCTGCCATGGTCTCCATTAAGGGTGCGATTTTTTGCTTGATTGCATGGCTATTATATTGTTTGGTAATGAAAGTTCAGATACCGTTATATTTTAAGCAAAGAAGATTAATAACTTCGATTGTTTTGCTAATGGGTGCAATTGTTCTATTTTGCGGTGCAAACACCGGATTTATATATGGTAAGTTCTAAGAGTTTTTCACGTTTTGCGGTTGCTTTTCTTTTTGTAATACTCATTATAGGACTTACATTTGTGAAGTATTGGGTTACAAAATTTAATTCAGCTTTCCTTATTACTTTTCCAGATAAAATATCGACCGTAATCATGGGTGACTCTCATGCAGAAGCATGCCTCAATCCGGCTTATATAGAAAACTCTATAAGCTTGGCTCTAAGTTCAGAAAAGGCAGCTTTTACTTATTACAAGTTAAGAAATGTAATTGAGCATAATCCCCAGGTTCATAAGGTGATATTGGCATATTCCAATCATTCACTATTTGTGACCGGGGATTCCGGAGCTGCTGAAATGATGCACAGATATCACAACATCATAGATCAGGATTTTTACTCTCAATATTTCAAGTATGAGGGATGGAATGCAATTTACTACTCAACGTATTTAATCGACTCATGCTCCCTGCCATTTGGCTTGATTAACGATATTTATACCTACATGAAAATTAGAGTGGCTTCGAAACCCCCTTATGTTTTAGGCGGTTTTCAGGAGAGCAATAAATCGTTAATCGGAAACACAAAGTGTCTTAAATCAACTGTCAACAGACAATACTATAATGGTTCAAAACCAAGGAATGTTTCACAATTGGAAGTATTGTATTTAAATAAAATCATCCGGCTTTGTAATGATAACAAGCTTAAACTCTATCTTATCAACACTCCTGTTCACAAAGATTATTATCAAACAATTCCAAAACGCGCAATCCAAGTTACAAATAAACTGGCTTCATTAGTAGTAAGTGAAAATGTGACGTATATAGATAAGTCCAACATGAACATTCCGGATGATTACTGGTCGGATTATGACCATTTGAATGGTCGCGGTGCAGTTTTTTTTAGCCAAATAATCAAAGAACAAATCAACCTTTCAAAATAAAATCCATCTCTCAAAATACCTTTCCCTCTATGTATGCGATGACTATAAAAAGTCTGCTTACATATTTCTGATTGACAAAATAGCGGATAGAAATGCAGAGTTGATTGCTATGGAAAAATCAAAATAAATGCATAACAATAAATGATGTAACCGGATAGGAATGAATAAGATAATAAAGAATATACTATATCTGATTTTTGGAGAATGGAACGGAGTGCAGAATTTTGTGGCACCCACTGTGATGCTTTCCATGTTTGACCAACACAGCTTTCTCAATTGGATTACAGGTGTTTTGACTTTTCAGAGGTTCTTTTTACCTTTGTTTGTATATATTGTTGTTTTGTTTTCAGTCATTTTTCTCTGCCTGAAAGTGCTGGTTCAATGGAATCAATTTAAAGCAGATTGTCGAGTCAGCGTTATCCGTGACTTGATATTGCCATTTATAATCAAGCTGCATAAATGGCTTTTGGCTTTTCTGGCAGTCATTATGCTCGTTTTTATTGTTAAAAGCGGTTTTACATTCACTTACAGGCAAAGCTTTCCCTTATTCACAGTTTACTATTGGATTTTGAGGGTCGGAGCTGTGGCTCTGACACTATATATTTTTACTTTTATGGAATTTGCCATACCCATAGTAAAAAGAAACCGCAGTCTGAGTTGGGCACAGATTTATTTCCATAAGTTTATTTTAAAGCACTGGAAAAGTGTTGTACCCGTTCTGATAGTCCGGTTGCTCTGGATATATGTTTCGGTTTTGCTTTTCACGCTTGCTATCGACCAGTTTCAGGATTTGAATGACCTTGGCTTTTTCACAACTACCGGCAAGCCCTTGGAGCTATTCTGTAAAAACGTGCATAACATCAAGCAATTTCTTTACAATACGGTTTTACTACTGGGAGTTTTCCTGTTTTCCAATCTACTCTATTCGCCAATCATGTTTTTGGTAAATAAAGGTCTTCATCACTTCAAACTGACCTTGAAGAGTATCTGATATGCAACAAAAAAGAAAACCGGCACCCAAAAGAAAAAGGAAATCCAAGTCTAAGTCAAAATATGGTTTAGGTTTGTTCATAGCCATTGCAATTGTGCTTTTTGGACTGATTTATTGGATTAGCAAACCCGCTTCTCTATACGATATAAAGAAAATGTCAGAGAAAGTATCCGTAACCCTTGTAAAAGACACCTTGCTTGTCAAACACGAAATTACCAAGCCCAAGAAAGACAAGAATGCCTTGGGCAAACATGAGAAAATTGAGCCCGAAGGTAATGTGGAAAGGGCTATTCTCAGCTCTCTTGTCAAGCTGCACATACCTGAAGCTGATATCAAAAGGAAAAAGTCGGATGACGGGATTAAATACTTAATCCCGATTGACCCTGCGATTTCTGACCTCACTTTTGCCAATATGATAATCAAAGGTGAAGTTGAAAGATTGGGTGGAATTTTTGAAAAAGGCATCGAGGAAAAGCACCGCCAAAAACTCACTCTGTTTGACAGACCCATCAATAAAAGGTATTTGCTGGAACTATTTTACAAACGCAATGAGGAGCTTGTCACTGTTAATGCCAAGATACTTTCCATCATCATTGACGACTTCGGCAATATCAAAGGCGATCTGTTATCCGGCTTTGCCAAAACGAATCCTGCTGTCTGTTTTGCAATTATGCCGGATACTCCCCATGCTGTGGAAACAATGCAATTGGCTAAGCAAACCGGGCACGAGAGCATAATTCATATTCCCATGGAGCCCATCAATTACCCGCGTGAAAATCCCGGTGACAAAGCTATCTATCTCCAGCTTTCTGCCGGAGAAATAACCAGAAGAATGGAGCACGACATCAAGCAACTTCCATATTGCATTGGAGTTAACAATCATATGGGAAGTCTGGCAACTGCCGATGAAACGACTATGCATATCGTCATGCAGACTCTAAGAAAGAACAACTTGTTCTTTGTTGACAGCCGGACAACCAATAGCTCCATTGCATACAAAATAGCTCAAAAAAACCTTGTTCCTGCCTTAAAAAGGGACATTTTTCTTGATGAACCGGATTTATCGGCTGTCAATCTGGATAAAAAGCTCAACGAAATCAACAACATGTCGGTCAGCAAGCCCTATGTTATAGCTATCATGCATTGTCACACTGCAGCTCACCTGAATTATTTGAATCAATTTATTGCCGGAGCAAAAGCCAATGGCTTTGCAATTGTTCCCATTTCCAAACTCGGGTCATACAAACTACCCGAAATCCGTTAAGGAGCTCAAATGCAAATTATCTATGCAATACTTTTGGGACTGGTTCAGGGTTTGACGGAGTTTCTCCCTGTTTCCAGCTCAGGACATTTAGTTCTCTTTCAGCATTTCTTTCAGAAGTCATCCACAGGAAACGACATTTCACTCGAAATATTTCTGCACTTCGGCACCCTTTTAGCAGTAATTGTCTTCTTTAGAAATGACATCATGGATTTGATTGCTTCCCTCTTCCATTGGAACAAGACTCTTGATTATCAAAAACATTCACGCAACCGGATGATTATAGTCTATTTGGTTATCTCTACTTTTTGCACCGGTATCATCTATGTTCTCTTTGGAAAAAGGATTGAAACTGTGTTTGCCAAACCTTTGTTTGTAGCGATTATGCTCAGTATTACCGGCGTGATAGTATTTTTGTCAGACCTTGTTAAGAAAACCGAAATCCCGTTATCCGGCATGGGTATGATGCGGAGCATAATAATAGGCTTGGGACAGGGCATTGCCATGCTTCCGGGTATTTCACGTTCCGGCACCACGATTGCCACAGCCCTGTATTGTGGAGTGAAAAGAGCTGATGCTGCCAGATTTTCTTTTCTGCTCAGCATTCCGGCGATTTTAGCCGCCAATATGAGCGAGGTCAAAGTCATCTCCGGTCTTCAGGGAAACATGCTCATCAGCTATATCTTGGGCGCTCTGGCAGCATTTGTTTCAGGCTATCTGGTAATTGGAGTTTTGCTCAGGCTGATTAGAGCCTGCAAGCTGAAATACTTCGCCTTTTATTGCTGGTTTATCTCAGTCTTGTCAATTACCTTAATTCTCTATCACTTATGATAAAATCACTCACCAGCCAGCAATTCTTTGCTGAGCCGGAATCTGCGTCCGGGCAGCAGTGCTTTCTGATTATCGGCGATGACGGCTATCTGGTTGATAAAGTTTATCGGGGCATTAAAGACCTGATAAAAAAGACTATACCTGTGTTTGAACAGGTGACTCTTTATGGTGATGAGCTACAAATAACCGAGTTATCTGATTATCTGGAAAGTTATTCTTTGTTTGCCGACAACCGTCTTTTGGTTATCAGGAATGCCGACCGTCTGGGCGAAGAGGATAAGAGCAGAAAACAGCCTGAAAAAGCTAAACGCATGCTCGAAGTGGTCGCCAACTATCTGCAAAATCCTGAGGCATCGCAAGTACTCATCCTGATTGCTGATTCCGTGGATAGCCGTCTGACAGGCTGGAAAAAGATTAAAGACCTCTGTCAGACCATAGAGTGCGAACCCATCAAATATGCCGGTGAAATGAAAGCCTGGCTGGAAACCACTCTCCGTGCCAATAAAAAGACTATGGATGCCAACGCCAAAGAACTCTTTCTGACAAAAGTCGAGCTTGATTTTTGCAGTGCTGAAAATGAACTTTCCAAGCTGTTTATCTACTGTGGTGAACGCATGCAAATCACCGATAAAGATGTTATTACCACTATGCCGACCACCCGAGCCGGTGCTTTGGGAGAGTTTTACAAATCGTTGGGCAACCGCAATTCCAGAGAAGTGGTGCTCAAGGTCAATGAAATGCTGGAAAACGACTGGGTTCCTTTGCAGGTTATGTCCAATATCATCCGCTTTTTTTTGACAGTATGGAAAATCCATGCCCTTGAGGCAAAACACATTTCTTCAGGCGAAATCATCGCCAAGCATCTGCCCGATGTTTTCCCCAGCCAAAAAGCAAATTATCTGGCTTATGCCGGAAAATTCAAGTCCAAAGAAATCTCTCTCATCTTTGCCGATATTCTGGAAGCCGACTCCCGGCTCAAACTCAGTATGGCAGAGCCGGAAGTGTTATTGAATATGCTGGCTGTGAACATTTGTAATGCGCGTTAATACTGATTGTATATATTGTCATCCTGAGCTTGTCGAAGGATGATAACCTCCATGGTTCGACAGGCTCACCATGACCATTAAAAGCGGAGTATTGCTCCACCTGACTTCGCTGCCGTCAGATTATGGCATCGGAGGTCTGGGCAAGGAGGCTTTTAATTTTATCGATTTTCTCAAAGCACACGGACAGGCTTATTGGCAGATTCTACCGCTCAACTATCCCGGCTATGGCGATTCTCCCTATAACTCCATCTCTTCTTTTGCCGGAAATCCTTATCTGATTGACCCTGAAAAGCTCTACCAGCTTGGTTTAGTAAGCCAACAGGATTTGCAAAAAGCTGAGCTGCCTAATGAAGGCAAAGTAGATTTCAAAGCTGTGATGAAGTGCAAACAACAGCTGTTTAGAATTGCTTTTCAGTCCTTTATCAAAAATGGCAGAACCTCAGATTTAATTGACTATCTGGAAATTGAAAGTGAGTGGCTCAAACCTTTCACCGTCTTTTGTCATTTGAAAGATAAGTTTCAAGGTCTGGTCTGGCAGCAATGGGACGAGCAGCACAGGTTTTACAGTGAGGTTTTGTTTGATGAAATCAATACAAATGCGCCAGATAATATTCTCTATCATGTCTTTCTGCAATATATGTTTGAACTGCAATTGTCTGAACTAAAGCAATATGCAGTTAGCAACGGCATTGAGATTATCGGCGACCTGCCTTTGTATGTTTCACTTGATAGCAGCGATGCCTGGTCCAGACCCGATTTGTTTGAACTGGACAAAGACGGTAATCCGCTTCGGGTTGCCGGAGTCCCGCCTGATGCTTTTTCCGAAACCGGGCAGCTTTGGGGCAATCCACTATACCGTTGGGACATTATACAGAATGATAACTTTGACTGGTGGAAAAAGCGGCTCAAAAAGGCACTGGTATTTGCAGATAGATTGCGGCTTGACCATTTCATCGGTTATGTAAATTTCTGGGCTATTGATGCCAAAGAGAAAAGCGCTGTGAATGGCAAATGGCTGCCCGGACCAAAAATAGCCTTCTTTGACAGCATGTTGCAGACTTATCCGCAGGAGACCATTATCGCAGAGGATTTGGGCATTCTGACTGACGAAATCAATAACCTGAGAGACAGTTATGGTTTCCCCGGGATGATTATTTTGCAGTTCTGCTGGCAGGATGATAAAAACGATATACTCTGTTTTCCCAGAGACCGTATTATCTATACAGGCA
>Ga0247841_10009875_pt1 | contig 13192 bp, 8 predicted proteins | sample LaCruzMarch2015__2_FD_192410 | JGI IMG/M metagenome (GOLD analysis project Ga0247841, IMG submission 192410) | Freshwater microbial communities from meromictic Lake La Cruz, Castile-La Mancha, Spain - LaCruzMarch2015_18m | ecosystem: Environmental > Aquatic > Freshwater > Lake | place: Spain... | reverse complement strand
TGCATCAGGCCTAAACTGGGCGTGCTGCCGTTGGCACCTCCGTGATCAGGCAGGCCGCCATCAGGCCCGCTGCCGGCCGATCCTGTCTGGGCGGCCTGGCCTCCGTAGCCCTGGAACCCGCCGTCGCCGCCCCACCAGCCGTGCATTATGCCCAGTCCGCCCTGTCCGCCGGCGCCGCCCGTGTTGCTGCCGTAGTCCACCGTCCCATCATCGCCGTAGCCGTGATCCATATTCCCCTTCTGTCCGCCCATGCCGCCGCTGCCGCCGCTGCTCAGGGACCCGCCCTGGCCGCCGGTGAAGCCGTCGCCCGAGGCGTCGATTATACCGTTCACTGTGACCGTGCCGCTGGCCCGGAAGAAGATGACGCCGCCCGTCGGGCCGTTGGGGTACCAGGGATGGCAATGGATGATTCCTCCCAAGTTCACCGTTACATCGGTGAAGTGCGGGACCTTGAGGACCTGCGCCTGGCTGTTGGCGTCCGCATAATAGGCGTTGTTCAGCGGATGTGTGAAAACCAGCAGTGTCGGCTCGACGCCGGTAATATAATTGGTCTCCCATGTCCCGGCCCCTGTCCCGGTCATCTGGATGACGAGCACCTCCTGGCCGGGGGCAAAGCCCAGTCCGGCGGTCGGGCCGACCGAGAGGTAGGCGCTGCCGATGGGTGAAGTAGCCGTCACAGGCGCCCTGACCTCATCGATCAAGTAGAAGTCGTTCACCGTCAGGGGGCCGTCGGAGCCGTTGCCCACATCCAGGTCGGCGGCCAGCAGGACATTGTTGGGGCTGGAGGAGGTATCGACATTATTGAGCAGGCCGGCATTGAACTCCGCCTGCGTGTCCCAGGTTTGAGGAGTCCAGGCGCGGGCCGGGGTGGCCGGCTGTATGAAAGGCGTAACCAGCGACGCCAATATGGCGGACAACAACAGGCAAGCGTTTAGCCTGCGATACTTTTTCATAGGTACCTCCTTGCTAGGCCGTGGCATGGCACGCTTTGCCCGCACCCGCCTTTATCGATTTCATCACTGGTCAGGCTCAGCTGGCCAATTCGGAAACCAGGAATACGCTCAACCAGAATTTCTTATATCAATCCACCGTCAGCCAATCATCCCAGGTGATTTTAATTTATCAGCACAATATATATATTATCCGCACGGCTGTCAATTTGGCCTTGCAATGTTGTTGATGTTCTATGATTTTGTCACCCGCTAATTGTTCAGTGAAAATGTCATCACGTACAAGATTGCTTCGCTTCGCTCGCATGTATGAAAGCGCTGCAGTTGTCAAATATTTATCGATGTAACCTCCCTTATTTGCCGGAGTTGTCAGCTCAGAACAGTTTCATCGGATGCATGTATCCGTTGTCTATGCAACATGAGCATAATTTCCGAGGCATCGCAATCAATGAATGAGCTTCAAAGCTTATGCGAGCGCTGCACTTACCCTTGTTTATTAAACTGTGTTTTCCTTTCTGTGTAAGGTTCATTTTTCTTGAGCATGTTGTATGATGCTTCTGCCAGGTGCCTGGCGACGGCCATGATGGCTTTGGCATGTCCCTTTTTCTCGCGCATACGCAAATATAATGACCCGACATGCCTTTTAGCCATTTTGTTTTGTTGAAGGCATATGGTGTTAGCCGCCTCAACAAAGGCGGTTTTGAGGTAGTGATTTACATCAGGTCTCACCCTGCCAAAATAGGTTTTCCCACCACTGGAACTTACACATGGTACTGTGCCGGCATAGCTGGCAAAATGTTCTCCATCAGGAAACCTGGACACATCTCCTGTTTCAAGGGCTATGGTAATCGCCAGGATTTTACCCACACCGGGGACCGTCATAAGTAGTTGCATCGATTGTGTAACCGCTACAATCCTTGCGATACGTTGCTCTATAGCCATTATTTGACCGGAAATTTCGTCCAGCAAACGCAGTTCTTGCTCTACCGCGTTTCTGGTTTCATCCGGAAGTTCTGCCAGGGCATTCTCCATACGGATCCTGCCGCCTTTCCCAAAAAGATCACTCACATCCGGAAAGGTGATGTTATATTTGGCAAACGTAGCATGGATACGGTTTTTAAGCATGGTCCTCATATGTACCATGGTCAGTCTTGTTTATCTGTCCCATCATAACTTTAGCCCGGGCTGCATGTACTAAATGGGGATTTAACCCCGCCCGCTCTATCTCATCGATTATCCAGTACCAGTTGCCAGTACTCTCCACTGCTATAGGCATATTTGACGGAAACGTTTGTAGGAATTTTCGAAATCCACCTTTTTCGTGCTCTACCCTCTGGTTCAGTTGAATTTTGCACCTTTCGTCTATACATGTAAATACCGAGTATTTCTTGTGCGCGTCACATCCTGTAAAATAGTTCATGCTGCAGTGCCTCCTTTAGTTGATTTGTTGTGTCTCAATTATATGTCGAGACACTGCAGCGCTTTCATATAATCAATGACAATATTATGCAGGGGCGCACCTGAAGGTACGCCCCTGCATATATTCATTGACTCCAGCGTCTGCCCGGTCTACACTTAGTCACCATGAAAAGACGATGTAGCGCGCTGCGGGTTATTACGCCTGCCCTGGTACTGTTCTGTTTAATGGTCGCGGCCTGCGGGCCGGCCGCCACCGTTGAGACCGTTCAAACTGCGGTTAATGAGGACAACAGCGTTGCGACCCTGGCCGGGTCGCCCTGGCCCACCTTCCGTCATGATACGCGCAACAGCGGGTTCAGCCCCATACGGGCAGTCTATGCGGGGGACAAGCCATGGATGTTTCAGACGGGCAAAGGCATATTCTCCACACCTGTGATAGATGATAAGGGCACGGTCTACGTGGGATCGGCCGACCACTTCTTTTATGCTCTCAATCCGGATGGCACGCTGAAGTGGAGGTACGAGACGGGCGAGATCATCGACTCAGCCGGCGCCCTGGCCACCTATGATCCTTCCAGGGGCTATGCCACCATCACTTTTATCTCCGGCGACGGCAAGATGTACCGCTTCCGCACCGATGACGTGCCGCTGGAGCAGCGGACGGTCTGGACCTTCGAGGCGGAGCTGAGGCCGGGAATAAGCTATAACCGCTGGTTCGAGGGCAACGTGGCCATCGGGCCGGACGGAACCCTCTACGCTGGCAACACCAATTTCAACTATTACGCCATCAATCCCGACGGCACTCTCAAATGGACCTATGAGACCGCCAGCAATAACTGGTCCCAGGCCGCTTTCGCCGCCGACGGCACTATCTTCTGGGGCTCGCTGGATACCTACTTCAGAGGAGTCAAGCCTGACGGCAAGGAGCTATGGCGCACACGCACGCTGGGATTCATTGCAGCCTCGGCGGCGGTCGGATCGGACGGCACGGTCTACATGGGCTCCTTCGACAGCAATCTTTACGCCATGGACACTAAAACGGGCAGTGTTAAATGGAAATTCGGTGCCGGAGACCATATATACTCGTCGGCCGCGCTGGACTGCGATGGGGCGGGCAACACCACCGCCATCTACGTCGGCTCCGCGGACGGAACGATGTATGCCCTCAGGCCGGACGGCTCCCTCCTCTGGGAATACGACACCGGCGACGTCATCCGCTCCTCCCCGGTCGTGGGCCTTGCGCCTTCGGACGATGGCAGCATTGTCTACTTCGGCTGCGGCAACGGCAAGCTCTACGCGCTGAATTCGGACGGCACGCTGCGCTGGGCCTTCGATACCAATTCGACGGCGGACGAGCTGCGCGACCGCAACGATCTCAACGGCTCTCCCGCGCTGGGCGAGACCGGGGTCTATATAGGGGGCGAGCACGGGCAGGTTTGGTATGTGCCCTATGACTACTGCCTCAATGCTTCCGACGGCCGTTGCGCCTCCGCCCGGGCCTTCCCCGACGATGTCTGCGCGCTTTACTATGTCACGCCCGGCGGCAACACGCTGGACAAATTCCCGGAGGCTCTGCCGCCCTCCGCCATGATTGCGCTGCGCCTGGTTGTGCGCAAAGGGGGCAAGACCATAAATTCCAGGCTCTGCGACAGCCCGGTGGGATGCCCGCAGGACGCGCTGGTGGCCGGGATCGAGCCCGGTGTCGCCATGGATGTGGACCACTCGGCGGACGGGCACTATATTTACATCAGGCCGAAGGATTTTCTGGCCCCGGGACAGGACTACAGGCTGAACGTCCGCGGCAAATACTACACCGACGGCTGGAGAGTGGGAAATATGACACTGGGCGGGTCGGAGGCCGGCGACTTCCAGGGTAAGTTCGATTTCCGCACGGCTGCAAAGGAAGATAAGCTGCCTCTCAGCGTCTCGGGCGATAAGGTAACCGGGCTGGAGTGGACGCGCCTGGCGGCGCCCATCCCCACCATGCTGCCCAGCCTGAACCAGATAGGTTTCGACTATATCGACTGGCTGATCGGGCCAGTGGCTGTAACACCCGCGGATGCGGACGGCCGCGGCAAGTTCATACTCTGGGCGATCGGCGCCAGGCACGATGAAGATGGGCGGCTGGTCGCCAATCCCTCGAGCGATTTCGCCATCCCCCTGAACGGGCGTTACCAGGGATCGGATGTCATACTGCAGGACCGCAGCTTCCCCATGGCCATCACCGGCATTATGATACCTTTCAACCTGTTCGAGCTGAGGGGACGCCTGGCAGAAGACGGCAAGTCCTCATACGCAGCCGCCTTCGCGGATACCGATACGCTGGGCATACCTACTTTCGGGCCGTACATGGTGATCGCCGGGCTGGCCAACAACTGGTACCAGAAGTTGCTCGTTTCGGGCACCTACGTAACGCGACCCTACGAGGGTACCGCCAACCGCGCTCCGCAGGGGATACACGTGGCTAAAATCGACTTCCAGCCGTCGGACGGAAAAGCCGGCGCGAAGGTGTCGGCGGAGTTTTTCCTGGACCCCGGCGCCTCTTACCCCGCATCGGCGCACCGAGCCGCATTGCTGCTGGTCGACCCGCAGAAAGGCGAGGCCGTCTATCTGGACTACCTGGCCAACCTCTCCACTAAGACCGATGAGAGCGGCAACCTGAAGAGCGTAACGCTTTCCGTGCCGGCTGAAACTTCCTTACCGCAGAGCATGCTGGTCTATGTGATGCTGGACGTATTCCCCGCGGCTCAAAAGAGCATGGAAGTCAGGTAGGCGGGCTGCAGGCCCGGTATTAACAGAGATAATTACAGGCAGGAGGTGGCACGTGAAATCGAAAAAAGGCAGGGCGCTGATCATATCGCTGAGCATCGTACCGGTGCTGGTGATAATCGCGGCAATAGCCGTACAGGTGGTATTCAAACTTCCTCAGCCCTCATATGCAGGCAGTGAAAAGCTGGACGGCCTGCTCGCCAGGGTGGACGTGCGTACCGACGAATATGGCATACCCCATATCTTTGCGCAGAATGAGAAGGACCTCTTTTTCGCCCAGGGTTATATCACCGCCCGCGAGCGGATGTTCCAGATGGACATGACGCGCCTTGCGGGCAGGGGTGAACTGTCGTCGGTGCTGGGTGAGATCATGCTTGATACCGACAGGTATTTCAGGACGTTCGGTTTCTACCGCGCCGCCGAAGAGGAATATGCAGGCCTGGAGCCCGCTGCAAAATCGGTAGTCGACGATTATACCCGCGGGGTAAACGCCTACATAGCCGGCGCCAGGTACCTGCCCAGCGAATACACCATACTCGGGTTCAAGCCTCAAACCTGGAAACCCCAGGATACCATGGTCTGCGCGATACTCATGGCCTACAGCCTGAACCGTTCCAAGGATACGGAGCTGATACTCAATCAGATCGGCAATTCGGCCGGTGGCGATATGCTGAAAACGATCATCCCCGTCGTGCCCGCCGATGCGCCCACGGTATCCGGCTCAACACCTGACAACAAGCTGCCGCCCGTTACATCCGGCATAGATCATGCTGCGGGACCGGTAGCCGGCGCTGTGGCCGGGAGCAACGCTGTGGACTCTCCGTTTCCCCTGGATACGCCTGCCAGCAACTGGATGATCTTCTCCGGCAAGCGTACCGCCTCGGGCAAAGCCGTCTTCACCGGCAGCCCTGACCTGGCCCCTACTATTCCGGCGCTTTTCTACCTGGTGCACCTCAAGGGCGGCGACTACGACGTCATGGGCGGTTCGATACCCGGCGCCCCCACCGTCAACGTGCTTGGGCTGAACCGTTATTTCGCCTGGAGCACCACCAACGGCCGGGGAGATGAGATGGACTTCTTCATCGAAAAGATCAACCCCGCCGATCCTGATCAGTACCTGACCGAAGACGGTTATAAAAATTTCAAGATAGTTGAAGAGACCATCAGGGTCAAGGGCAAGGATGGGTTGAGGGAGGAGAAACTGCGGGTCAGAATATCCAGGCACGGCCCCATCATATCCGATGTCATGCCCCGGGCGCCCACCAACTGCGCCGTGATGTGGGTCGGCCTTCAGCCTCGACTCGGTATCGTGGAGGGTTTTATCGCGCTGGATAAAGCTAAAAATTTCTATGAGTTCCGCCGGGCATTAAGCGTAGTGCGTACACCCACACTCAACGTGGGCTATGCCGATGTTTACGGCAATATAGGTTACCAGTATATAGCTTCGCCTCCCGTGCGCAAGGCCGGAGACGGCACGCTGCTGGTGCCGGGGGAGGAGGGTAAATACGATTGGACAGGCTATATCCCATTCGACAGGCTTCCCTATGATTTAAATCCCTCCCAGGGGTACGTGGCTTCCTTTAATAACGTTCCTAAGAAAGTCGATTACCATATCACCAACTTCTGGATGATTGAGCGCGCCCTGCGCTTTGATCAAATAGTCAAGACCAAGGACAGATTCACCTTTGAAGAGATCAGGAAAATGCAGCTGGACAACATCTCGGTTGAGGCGCAGAACTGGGTTCCCCACGTCCTGACCGCCTGCGGCGGTATGGACGACATGAAGCCGGCGCTGGGCCTGTTTGAGGGGTGGGACTATTCCTCCGACATCAAGAGCCCGGCAGCCACGCTCTTCAACGCATTCTATAAGTACATGGTGCAGAACACGCTGGAAAACAAGATAGGCGCCAAATTGAATGCCGAGCTCACGCAGGATTACCAGTTATATATTCCGGACAGGCTGCTCACAATCCTGGTGAACGACACCAATAATCATTTTTTTGATGATATTACGACTGCCGACGTCAGGGAAACCCGCGATGATATCATCAGGAAAAGCATGAAAGACGCCGTAGCGGAGCTGTCGGCCAGGCTGGGGCAGGACCCCTCGAATTGGCAATGGGGAAAGGTCCACCAAATGACATTCAAACATCCCCTCGGCAGCAAGCTGGGGTTCTATAACCTGAGTCCCATCCCGGCCAACGGCGATGGTTTCACCATCAATGCGGGCATGTGGGATGCCAAGAACCCTTATGCCATGGACTCCGGAGGGGTCATCAGGCTTGTGGTGGACATGTCCGATCTTGAGAATTCGACCATCATGAGCCCGCCCGGGCAATCGGGGTTATTCTTGAGCCCGTATTACAACGACCTTGCGCAGATGTGGGCGGACGGGCGACAGGTGGCAACGCATTTCCTCTCTGCCGGCGACCTGCCGCAGGTTCTGACACTGCAGCCTTAATATGGGGAATATCCGTCGAAAGTAGCCGATCATTTGAATATCTCCCGTTTTGGCTGATTAATTTACAGGAGGTCTGTTTTGAGATTATCCGGAAAGGTAGCCTTGATCACCGGCGGCGACAGGGGCATCGGCAGGGGTATTGCGCTGGCACTGGCTGGGGAGGGGGCTGATATCGCGTTTAATTACCGGCGCGATGCAGAATCTGCAAAGTCCACGGTTGATGAGATCGTTACAATGGGACGGCGGGTGCTGTCGGTACAGGCGGATGTAACCGACTACGCGCAGGTGAAGGCTACTGTTATGAAAGCCGTAGAAACCTTCGGGAAGCTTGACATACTGGTTAACAACGCAGGTATAGCTTCACGCGGGAGATTCGTCGCAGATACCGAAGCGGAGGAGATGGAGCGGCTTTTCAAAATACACGTGATGGGCGCCTTCTATTTCATCAAAGAGGCGCTGCCAGTATTAAGGCAGCAAAAGCGCGGCGACATCATCAATATATCTTCGGTCAGCCCTTTCAGTTGCCAGGCCGGGCACGCTCCCTATGCGGTAGCCAAGGCAGGTCTCAACGCCCTGTCCTCCGTCCTGGCCAAGGAGGAGCTGGGCCGCAACATCCGGGTGAACACCATCGCCTGCGGCCTGGTAGAGACCGATATGGGCACACGGCTGATTAAGGGTGTTACGGGAATGGACATCAAAGACCTGGAGAAAAATTTGCCCTTCGGACGGGTCTGCCGGCCGGAGGATGTCGGAAACCTGTGCGTTTTCTTATGCTCTGAAGAGGGTGGATATATATCGGGACATCCCATATTCCTCGACGGCAGCGCCGTGTATTAGAATAGTTGCCGGTGGTAAAGACTGCATATAAGCAGGGCTACATGGGGGCCTGTTTAATTATCCCGGTTGTAAACATAATGAATGCCCCGATGAAGCAGCCCGCGGCCAGAGCCAGAACAATGATTGCTACGATGAGGGACGTCCTGTCCTTGTTTTTAAACGCAGGCTGTAAAAACCAGATACTCAGCGGTATGAGAAAGACGCCGATTATGACGCAGATTACACCGAGTATGTTACTTAATGTTTTTATCAGGTCCATTAGATATTGATTATATAACTTCTAAGCTCCCGCCGATTAAACCGGGGCACATCGTGCTGTGCTATAATGCGGCTGGATGTCCTCCCTTGAGGGCAAGGGAAGGGGATCATCGTGAAAGCGGGGCGTTGTGCCCCTGCCACTAAATAGAGAGGAGGTTGCAGCATGGCGAGCGATCCATATGCCGGTCATTTCTGGAGGAAGTCCTTCGACCCGCACGTTAAAGACCACTTCGATTACCCCAAGGACAAGCTGTTCACCGACCTGTTCCTGGAAGCCGTAAATGAGGTGCCGGATATCACCGCGGTCAATTACCAGGGGAAGGAGATAACCTTCAAGCAGATCGACGAGCTATCAAACCGTTTTGCCGCTTTTCTCATCAAGCAGGGATTGAAACCCGGTGACGTTGTGGGCGTTTACTCCCTCAACCTGCCGGCTTACTACATCGCCATTCCGGCCATCTCTAAGGCAGGCTGCGTGCTCTCAGGTCTCAGCCCGCTGCTGACTCCGAGGGAGCTGGAGTACCAGCTCAGCGATTCGGGCGCCAAACTTCTACTGGCGCTGGACGTTTTCTGGGGCAATATAAGCCAGGTCATCGACAAGGTCAAACTCACGACTATTGTTCTTACGGGCTTCAGCGATTTTCTGCCCAATGCGCAGCCGCTTAAACTGCCCGAATCACCTGTATCGGTATACAGGTTCACTGACCTCATGCAGGAGTATCCCGCCGCCGCCGTGAATGTCAGGGTCAAGGGCGAAGCTCCGCTGCTGATGCAGTACACCGGAGGCACAACAGGCCCTTCCAAGGGCGCTGTGCTGACGCACAACAACGTCGTCCGCCACATGATACAGTGGGGCAACTACGTGGAAGCAGTCAAGGGACAGGAGCGCATCCTGTGTCCCTTCCCGCTCTTCCACCAGGCCGGCCTGTTCCTCGGGCTGTTCTGCCTGGTATATGCTACGCCGCAGGTCGCCATACCCAATCCGCGCGATTACGATTTCATCATTAAGACCATCAAAGAATACAAGCCCACCGTGCTCACAGCCGTACCCACTATCTATCTCGAGCTGATGAAGAAGCCGGAGTTCCGCGCGCTCGATTTCTCGGGCATCTGGGGCTGCATTGCAGGGGCGGCGCCCTTTCCCGTGGAGTACCTCAAGGAGTTTGAGGACATCGTGGGCAAGGACAAGTTCAGCGAGGTCTACGGCATGACCGAGACCTGTCCGCTCATAGCGGCCAACCCCCGCTACGGCAAGCGCAAATTCGGCTCGGTCGGCCTGCCTGTCGGCGACACCGAGGTCAAGATCGTCGATCCGGCCACTAAAGTGCCGGTCCCTGTTGGCGAACCCGGCGAGTTGGTGGTACGAGGGCCGCAGGTGATGAAAGGTTATCACAACAAGCCTGAGGAGACGGCCAACTCCCTCAGGGACGGGTGGTTTTACACCGGCGATATCTGCCGCATGGACGAGGAGGGCTACATCTTTATCGTCGACCGCCTCAAGGATATGGTCATTGTATCGGGCTACAAGGTATTCACCCGGGAGCTTGATGACATAATCGTCGAGCACCCGGATGTATCGCTGGCTGCCTCAGTGGGTATTCCGGATCCCAAGCGGCCGGGCAACGAGATGGTTGCCAGCGCCATCGTGCTCAACGAAGGCGTAGAAAAGACCGAAGCTGAAAAGGATAAGATACGGGAGTACATCCGGCAGCGCGAAGCCCCCTATAAAGTGCCCAAGATAATCGTGTTCTTCGACAGCCTGCCTACCAGCGCTATCGGTAAAATCCTGAAACGGGAGCTGCGGGAGATGTTGAAGGCCAAGTGAACAGGTTGTAATGAGGTTGATAGCAGGGACAGCAAACGCTGACCGGTTGGCACGTTCTAAGGATAAGGCTCAGTGATTTTACGGCCAAATTATCGCTTTATGAGCTTGCAGCGTTAACCAATTGCAGCAAACCCTATTTATGCCAGGTTTAAAGTGGGGAGAAGACAGCATCTTTCGCTCTACTTAAAGCAGTAGCTGAAACTTTACCAGAAGAGCGCAGGCCGGATTACTTATCAAATTTTCTACAATCTTGCAAAGCAAATAGTAAGATGGATTAGGCCGTGTGCCATTGCCATTTACAATGAAAAGTGTAAGATGTTTAATACGAAGGGCAGGGTGGATATGAGCGCGATATGTAGATGAATAGATTAAAAACCCGATGAAGATTGCATTAAAGGTTCTTAGCATTATTCTATTGGTGGGAGTTATAACACTTTTTACAGTCGGATGTATTACGTCCCAGCAAACTACCTCCACCCATCGAACACCTAATACAGCTCCATCTGTTACGCCATATACGCCAACGCCTACTCCGAAAGTTGATTTGGCCCTGGTTAATGGAAAAATTATCACAATGGATCCCAAGGGCTCAATTGCCCAAGCAATATCAATTTCAGAAGGGAAAATTATCAAAGTGGGAACCAATGAAGAGATATTTCAAAGTATCCAGCCGACAACAAATTTAATCGATTTGAAAGGGAAAACCGTGACACCTGGTATAGTGGATTCACACCTGCATGTATTGTACTATGGTGGGCAATTTTTAAATGACGCTTTGAATGTGCGCTATCCTGTGCCCGGTACAAAAAAAGAGCTGCTAAGGCTGGTAGCAGAGAGAGTAAAGATCACACCAACTGGGTGCTGGATAGCGAGTAATCAGGGTTTTTGCCAGCCTGATCACCGATTGGCGCCAAACCGCTGGGACCTGGATGCTATTGCACCAGAAAATCCCGTGTTTTTGTTGAACAGCACCGGTCAATACGCTGTAGTTAATAGTTATGCATTGCGGTTAGCTGGTATTAACAAGGATAAACCTAATCCGGGTAACGGTATAATTGATAAATCAGCTACGGGAGAGCCTACGGGTTTACTTTTTCACTATCCGGCTATTGGTTTAGTCCGGTGTCTTACACCGAACTGGACAATAAACCGGGATCAAAGGAAAGATTGTATTATTCGCGGCGGCAATCTTTGCATAAAGACTGGGATTACGTCTGCTCAAGACGTAATCCTAATGTCCTGGGTGAATCTACTAGATTATAAAGCAGTAGCTGATGAGGGTAAATTGCCCGTAAGAATAAACACCATGCTTTATGTGGAAGGTCAAGACCAGGCCGAATTTTTTACTAAGCGTCCTGAATATATTTCAAGCTCTAGTCAAGTTAGAAACAACTGGTGTAATTTTAGTGGTTACAAGTTAGCAATAGATGGAAGTTGGACAAATGGGACCGTGCTAATGTACGATGCCACACCAACCGCAGCAGTAAAATCCTACCCTTATCATACACAGGAAAATCTTAACAAAATCGTAACTATGCTTCATAAAACTGGAAAGCAGGTGGCATTTCACGTTCAGGGTGATCGGGCCATCGACATGGCTTTAAATGCCATAGAAGCAGCATTGAAAGAAGAACCACGAGAGGATCACCGGTTCAGGCTTGAGCATGTCACATTCGCCTCCCAAAAGAATTTAGAGAGAATTAAAAAGCTTGGAGTTATTGTCTCAACTTCACCGCAGTGGATATACTCTTCTGGGGAAGATTTAAAGCATCTCATGGGGCGTGACGTAGCTGAGAAGATGATACCGCTAAAGACTATGCTGGATATGGGCATCCCTGTCGCCTTTGGCTGTGATGAACCATCGTCCCAATTTCTTGAGCCAAAATGGGATCTATACGGCGCTGTTTCTAGAGAAACCGCTAGTGGTGATATCCTGGGCCCAAATGAATGCATATCGATTCAGCAAGCACTCAGATGTCACACTATAGATGCAGCATATGCCGCTTTTGAAGATGATATCAAGGGCTCCATCGAAGAAGGCAAGTTAGCTGATATGGTTATATGGTCAAAAGACCTATACTCAATTCCGATGAGCGCTGCCGGCATAAAAGATTTACAGCCGGAGATTACTATATTAGATGGCAAGATAGTATTTCAATCTCCAAATACCAATCTTACATTAGGTAAAGCTGCAGAATTTCAGTCTTTACAATCTGGTAATTAAGCTGCTTGAATGGTGCGAAATAAATAGCTATATTTCGTACGTAAATTGTTAACTAATCCCAAAAAATAGCGGGTAAAATAGAGGCCATGATGCACAAAGGCATGCAAGTCCGTCAAAGCTATTACAAAACGTGGATTACGATGGAGCGGGAGACGGGATTCGAACCCGCCACACCCCGCTTGGATGAAAAGACTGGATATAAGCCCCGTTATAGTCCTTGGCTATTTGCTGGGATTGGGAAATAGCTTCTCTGCCATCTTCATAGTTTCGATATACATCTTCCTCGTTTAATAATTTATTCTTGCTGCTTGGGCCACTTCCAGGCATACCAGGCAATTAAGAGCGATACCACTATGCCAACAATATAGTTGACAAACAACGCGATTGAAGCATAACTGGCATCTTGAATTAAAGAACCGATGAGACCAATGGCGAAGAGTATGCCGAAG
>Ga0247841_10009874_pt1 | contig 13193 bp, 10 predicted proteins | sample LaCruzMarch2015__2_FD_192410 | JGI IMG/M metagenome (GOLD analysis project Ga0247841, IMG submission 192410) | Freshwater microbial communities from meromictic Lake La Cruz, Castile-La Mancha, Spain - LaCruzMarch2015_18m | ecosystem: Environmental > Aquatic > Freshwater > Lake | place: Spain... | reverse complement strand
AACATGTTTTCCGGCCTGACAAGCCCATATTGCAGCGAGCGCATGCCAGTGATTTGGAGTTGCAATCGATACAGCATGTATTTCCTTGTCATCGAAAACCTTGCGCATATCCCATTCTGTTTTAGGTGCTGTTCCCATCGCTTCCTGAACTTTTTTAGCTCTTTCCGGGTAAAGCTCCTCATCAACATCACATAATGTTTTCAGAAATACATTGCGGTTATCTTTCAATGCACACCAATTGGCAATGTGAGAGTTGCCCTGTCCGCGGATTCCAATAACAGCAACATTAATACGTTCGTTTGCACCAATTACCGATGCATATGATTTTGCGCTGAAACCCATTCCTCCAATGGCAATTCCGGCAGTCCCAACAAGGCTTTTCTTAATAAAATCTCTTCTTTCTGTCATTTTTCTATTGATATTATGGTTTAGATTTTTGGCATCCAATTTACCAATTCAAATTGAAAATGAGCAAAATTGTACTTGTTTTTTGTATTTTCGGCTCCCGAAAAATAATTTCAAAATGATAAAAAAGATTCTTTCCTATATTCTGACACCGGTTTATTTAATCGTCTTTGCGATTCTTCTGCTGATTTTTCACCCAATCCAGGTAGTAACCCGGTGGATCTGGGGCTATCCGGTTCGAAAAAAGGTTGTCGATGTTTTAAATTTCGGATTGCTTTACAGCCTTTGGATTTTAGGAACCAGAATTACTTTTCGCGGGTTTGAAAAAATACCGCTGAACCGGCCTCTGATTATTGTTGCCAACCACCAGAGTTTACTCGATATTGTTGCTGTGGTAGTTGGATTCAGAAAAAACCATCCAAAATTTATTTCGAAAGTTGAATTGGGAAGAGGAATTCCAAGCGTTTCATATAATCTGCGCCACGGCGGTTCGGTTTTGATTGACCGAAAAAAAGGGGCACAGTCGGTAAAAGATATTATGATGCTTGGGAAACATATTGAAAAAGAAACATACGCTGCCTGTATTTTCCCCGAAGGAACACGCACCAAAAACGGACTGGTAAAAACTTTTCAGCCTGCTGGAATTGCATCGCTTATAAGAACTGCTCCCTCTGCAATTATCATTCCTTTGGCAATCGACGGATTTGAAATTATGAAAAACGGTTACTTCCCGATTTCCTTTGGTTGCCATTTCAAACTGACGGCACTTGAACCTATCGAACCGAAAGGAATTGATCCTGCTGAACTGACACAAAACATTGAGAATTTGATTAAGAAAGAGTTGGGACAAATTTAAGGCTTCCTGAATTTCGTTTTTTTCAAAACTTCCTCGATTTTATCTACTATCGATTCTGCGCTGCTTCCTTCATCAATTTCAATGGTACTCAACACATCTTCAAGCTGATCCATAACCGAATTCAGAAAATCAATTTTTCTTTTCAATATTTTCTCGTCGCCGGTTTGCCAGTATTCCCCTTCGTCGTAAACATCGAGGTTCGAAATGTATTTCTGCTGAATGTATTTCAGAAGTTTGATAACTGCAATGTGGATTTCAACCGGTGCAAACTGGGTTTTTATGAAGTTCAGATAGGTCAGTTCCGAATCCTCGCCGGCAAACTCAAAAGCAAAAACGTTTCGCAGGTTTCCCTGTTGGTCGGAAATTAACTGGAGCGATTCCGATTTTTCATGTGGTCGAATAATAATCCCCTTTACCGGGATTTTATCATTTTTGTCAAATTTATCGATTATAGTGTGTTTCCAATCCATCGATTTTGAAATGTCTTCCATCTCCTCGCAAAACGAATCGATATCGTAAGCCGAGTTTAGTTTTCCTTTGTAATGAATTGTGACCCCCATCTTGTGTTTTTGGGTTGAAGATAGTGAAGATCGTGGACTTAGGCTGTATGTTTGTAGAAGCGCATAAGCATCCAAATTTTGTAATTTAGTTTTTGCGAAACAAAAAAAGGACACTTATGCAATCGAAAGTTAAAACAATTAGTTTTCAGGGGCAAAACATTTATATTGGAATTGATGCCCATCTAAAAAATTGGACGGTAACTGCAATGACAGAGAACAAATTAGAAAGGACAATTTCTCAAGATCCCAATGCAGGGATTTTATATTCTTACCTTCAGCGGACTTTCCCCGGTGGCAATTATCATTCTGCATATGAGGCAGGTTTTTGTGGGTTCAGTGTCCATCGTAACCTACAAGAATATGGTATAAAAAATATTGTAGTCAACCCGGCAGATATTCCTACAACAGATAAAGAACGCAAACAAAAAGAAGACCGTCGTGATAGCCGTAAAATAGCCCGTTCATTAAAAAACGGTGAACTTGTTGGTATTTATATTCCAGACAAGGGGACTGAAGAATTAAGGTCGTTGGTGCGCTACCGTAAAATTTTGGTAAAGGAGATATCAAGAAACAAAAACCGGATAAAATCACATCTTCATTGTTTTGGCATAACTGTTCCGATTTCTTTGGCCCAGGCTTCCACTTATTGGTCCGGAAAGTTTACGGAATGGTTAAATACTGTCCAACAGTCCACGTCTTATGGCGACATGGTACTGCATGGCACCCTGGAAACAGTAAAACATTTAAGGGGAGAATTGTTAAAAATAAACCGTAAGCTACGGGGGCTGGAAAAAGAGGGGCAATATTCATTTAAAATAAAATTGCTCCGGATTGTGCCGGGAGTAGGGGTAATAGTTGCCGTAACATTGCTTTCTGAACTTGAAACAATAACACGTTTTAAAAACCTTGATAAATTGTGTTCTTATATTGGGCTTGTCCCCAAGACAAATTCCTCTGGCGAAAATGAAAAAACGGGGCGGATTACCCCCCGGTCAAACAAGCCGCTCAGAGGCGTAATAATTGAAGCTGCGTGGATAGCATCACGAAATGACCCTGCATTAGCCCAATGCTATTTGGAACTTTGCAAAAGGATGAAACCCAACAAAGCAATTATAAGGATTGCTAAAAAGCTATTGAACAGGATAAGGTATGTAATGAAAAATGAAAAAGAATATGTCTATTCAGTTGTACAATAAAATCCGAACCGGTGGTAAAAATATTTCAAAGATAAAGAGACCGCTTGAACTTTCCTGCGGCCCGCAAGGTGTCTGTTTGACTTAGGCTACGGCTCTTATCTATAATAAATTGAACACAGATATGCGGCTTTTTATAAATGTCCGTTAATAGAAGGATGTTTTTATAGACCGGATTTGATAAGCCAGGAGGGGTAACCAACGGCGATGTTTTATACCGAAGGTTTCTTTTTAAAATTCTTGCCGGGCATCGAGCCCGGCAAGAATTTGCCAGGAGAAGAAAACCTTCTGGCTCAGTATTGCCCGAAAGTTAAATGGTAATAATTACTAAATAATTGATTTTGAGAAAAAAAGTTGAGAAAAATTTGGATTACAACATAGAGGGAAAGTTCACGTCCCAACAAAAAAAATCCGGCCTCTTCTTGGGAAACCGGATTTTCTTACGCGTATTAATTTTATTTCGATTCCAACTCAGGCAACCTCGTAGCTGATTCTGTTTGGCTGGCTTGTTTTTTTCGATGCTTACAGTACTTCAATCCCCACAATTTCCCCGTTCTCGCCGTAATCGAGTATTAATCCCGGTTTATCTTCTTCGCTTTCAACCACCTTTTTTTCAGAAAACTGAATATAGATGATGTCGCTTTCCTTATCGTATTTAATAACCATATTTTTCAAATTTTGAAGTTTTGTAAGCCGTAACAATCAATGTCGGAATTTTATCATTATTTACAAATACCCTGTAAAGATATGTTTTTGAATCGATATCATTTTGCAAATAAGTCCAAGAACCTCGGGTTGGTCGCAATTGCTATTTGACGTTGCCTGAAAACGAAGCATCGCTGCATTTGCATTTTGTGGGATTTTTTAACTGATATAGCTGTAAAGTCTTGTATTAAAGGACCGAATTCAATTATAAATGCTTTACTTTTTAAAACTTAACACCTATCGAAAAATAGAAAAAACTATTTCTAAATTCAGCGTAGTCTTCTCCTCTGTTAAAGGCAATATTAGTGAGCCCCATATCATAACCTCCCCTTAAAAAGAAATCATTGAATTGGCAACCGGCTAAAAAATTAACGCCAAAATCCAATTGATTTAAGAATTTTTCATCGCTCTTATAGAAGGCATCGTATGACTCTTCCAACCCATCGAAATTGAATCCATCCTTACTTGGTACTAGTTCTAATGTACCTTGAATTCCATAGGAAGCTTGCGGACCAGCGCCAAAAAACAAGGCATTGTTGTTAAATGGTATATTAATAATCAGATTAAAAGGGACTTCAATATAGTGGAGTTGTACTTTCGAATTCACAAGGACATTGGGAATATACTCCCCTGTTCCATTATCAATATAGTCTTCACTTCTATATGCTTGACCTTTACCCCCCTTTTTAACCACCAATATTTCGGGTTGAAGCGATACAGTCTTACCTAATTTAAATTCAAAAAGCACGCCCCCATAATAGCCGAAATTTGGCAACTTACCATTCTCATAATACCAAGCATCCGACTCCTGATATGAAATGGAAACCCCACCCATTAAACCAAAATGAAACTTTTTGTCACGTTTGCCGCCAACTGGAGGTGGTTTCTCTGTTGTTTTTATTTTTTTAATTTCTTTTGTTAATTCTGCTACGGTACCCAGTGCTTCTTGATGGCCTTGTTGTGTTTTAGCTAATTCTGTTCCGAGTTGTTTATTTTCTTTTGCTTTTTTGTCTAATTCTTCTTGTAGTTTTTTGCTTTCTTCATTTTCTATCGGGTCTATCTTAAAATACTGGGCTTCATTTGGCCTGACAGATTTTACAGCACAAGGCTGAGGTTTCCAGTTACTGCCGTTAATAAGAATCGAATAGTTCGTTATACCGCCAATAAAGGTGTCTGTTGGCTTAATACAAAGCACATAACGTTTTTTCTTTTCATCGAAAGAAGATTGATGTCTTAACCTCTCAGGCGTTTCTGGCATGGTGAACTCCAAAGAAGTGATTGTTGTATAAAACACAATTACGCCATCTTCAGTAGAACAACCGTCATCACCGAAAAACTCCCGCACCGATGGAGGCGTATCGACTTTTATAATAAAATCCCGCAAAACCTCCTGCGAACGAGCCTGTATAATACAAAGAAATACAAGCAAAAATATTAATGATACCTTCTTCACAAAATTTATTTAAAACGAAAATTTCCTAAGCCAAAAATATCTTCCGTACTGTAATGAATTGGATTACCATTGGCATCTTCAAGCGGCTGCCAGGTACGTACCCAAATAAGCGGATTTATTTCGTCTTTGTAGTCAACCGTCAAAAATAGCCATCCGATGTCGTGATAGCCACCAGAAGCATTCCAATCCTGTTTTAGCGTTACACCGTAAATGTTTGGATTGCCTTCATGTCGGGTTACAACAATTTCATCGAATTTGATATTGATATAGGAATTGGCATTGAAAACACCCTGTAATTTAGAAAGATATGTTTTCTTATCTTGAACTGTGTATATTATCTGTGCTTTAGTATGAAATTCAGGATTAGGCGACTCCTTTTTTTTGTCCTGTTTCAGCTCTTTCCCAGAGATAATAAGTGCATCGTTGCTGTATATTCTATTTAAAAAAGATGTATCCTTACGATTGTATGCCGTACGAAAATTTTCCACAAGTTCTAAAATCATTTGCCTGTAACGCAAATCATTCACTTCGTTAGAGCTACCCATCATTTTACTATATTGGTGTGGCTCTATAGCAATGTATATATCGCTGATTTTTCCATTGATGGTAAATTCAATCACACAATCCTGAAAATTATCTTCTTTAGTTTCACCCTCCTTTAAAAATATTGGGATATTTCTAACCTGATAACCGTTTGATGATTTTAAAACTCTTGTGGTAATAGTACCAGCTTTGGTCGAATAGAAATGGCTTGTGGCCCACATGGTATGAATACGCTTACTCGCCTCGTCCGTAACATTGGAGGGCGAAAGCGCAAGTCCCGGTTTGTTTTGGTCATAAGCGTGATTAATTTCTGCAAACACTGCTTTGGCGTTATTTTGCATCGTTATCCTAAGATTTTCAGATACGGTTTCTACAAACAGGAAATCTGTTGTATGTTGTGCATACGCCTGGGCGCAAAACAGGCAGCCCAAAATAACTGTGGCGAAATACCTTGTAAAATTGCGTTTAATCATTTTTGTTTATTTGAGTTAATTATTCTTTCTGTTGCAAATACCATAAATTATACTCGTCTCCTTTGTAATATTGCTCGGGGTTTTGAACTGTTTTGCCCGATAACATATCGGTTCGCGAATTGCTACCCACATCAAGCAATGCAGACAATGTACCATCTCCAGTAAATACGGCAATAATACATTTTTCAGGGTTACTGAAACCTTCCGAACCTCTGCCTATTGTTCCTTTAACAAGACCGTTCATTGTTGCCACCCGTTTCACGTCTTTGAAGTTTTTGCACTCAATCAATTCTTTTAAAACTGGATTGTCAGTTGCCACAGGAACAGGCGTGAGTGTGGGTACCAAAACCGGCGTCGAGGGCTCTTCTTCCGTTACAGGTGGTTGTTGGATAACGGGAGGCGTTTGTTGTGGTTTTGTTTCTGCTTGCATTTTCATTATGGGTTTTTGGGTAGTAACAAATACGCTGTCTTTGGCTATCCAAGCGAGGATTTTTATTTTGCCTTTCTGTTGCAAGTTATCGAAATGCGCTCCCATATCTATCGCCTTCAATACTTCTTCCTGTTTTATCGTTTGGTTAACAGCATCTTCAATAATTCTATCCCTCAAACTTGTAAAAGCACATTGTCGGGCAGCGGCGGCATCAAAACCGGAACATTCGTCCCAATAATAACTTTCTGAAGTTTTGATTTCAATTTCCTTTTCTTCCGACAAATAGTTTTGAGCTGAAAGCAGGCAGGGCAGCAACAAGGTTATTAAAGTTGATTTTAATCCATTCATATTCAGCCTATTTTATTGTTTTCCAAATAATGTTTTCACATTTTGCTGGGGTATGTTTGAATACAGTTGCATTTCCAATGTCCCGCCATTTAACAAATCGTCCATAGTAACTGACACAAAAGCCAAATGAATACTGCCCGCGTTACGGTGGCTCAAAATCAATGTCCCTGTCAGTTGTTTTTCCTTCTCGAGCGATTCGATTCCGAAATATCGGTCGTAATCGCGCAAAAAATAGTCGTCAAAATCACAACTTTCTACCGTATATTTCCTCACCACATTGCCATACAACCTGTGCGTAATATTGATTTTATAATCGTTGCCCATCGGTACAAGCAAAGCGTTGGCGAACGATTCGGCAATCAGAGATTTGTTAAGCGCAAGGTTATAACTACTGTCGGTTCTTATATACACCAAATCATTGTTTATTTGTGGAATTATAAACAAGCTTCCTTTGTCCACATAAAGTGAATCGCGCAGCAGTTTTAAATAACTGTAATCAGGCGCTGCCCTGTTGTCTGTAATACTATCGCTTGCAGCATGATGATTTTTTAACTGGAAAAAAAGCCTTGCGTCCCTTTCCTTTTTGTCCATCCCGGTTATCAATTCGCTGTCTGCTTTGAAATGAAACGACAACTCCTGTCCACTGGCACAATGCAATGTTGCATCGTAATTTGCACCGTCGTAATTTATAGCAATACCGCTATTGTTTTTCAATAAACTCAACAATTGCTTTTTGTTTTGTAACAAACTTTGTTTTATCTGGGTACCATTCAACTGAACAGACAAACCGTTTTCGTGCCAGGTAATCAGCGTTTGGTTTATGTCAACCGACAATATTGCATTCAGCAATTCCCTTTCAATAAATTGGACAATCGCGTTGTCGATGCTTGCATCGTCCGCCAGAAAATGGTAGCCAATATGGTCTAGCACCCGGTTTTCGTCCCAACGGTAAATGAGCGGCACGGTATCGGCTGGCACCACATTAAAGCACAAAACGACCGAATTCGTCATTGCAGTATCTGTTAAAGCACACACTCCGGGCAATGCGTAATAGAGATTTTCCACCGACTGCGCATAAAATCGCTGTTGTGCGCTGATGTTAGGTAAAACGAACATCCCCAAAACGCAAAGTATGACGGTTTTAAAACTCGGCATCGCTCCTAATCTTTGCTTAAATCATAAGGATTAAAGCGTTTGGGTGCAAGAATTCTTTCCTTGATTTGCCCGTTTTTATCATACAAAGCGCCGCTGACAATATCACCGTTTCCCCATGAGCCGTCGAAATAATCGCCAGCCTCGGCATAGTGCGCCGGGCTGTTCGTATCATGCTTTGCAATCTGTATGCGGCGCGTGTAAGTCATCTTGCCGTCACTTTCGGGTATCTCTTTTCTTAAATCACTGGAATATTTTGTATATCCCGTATATTTCCCAAAAGAATAGGTAATACTTGTAACACCTGGAGGTGGAGGCGGAGGCGGAGGCGGCTTAGACCCTTCTTTGACGATTACTGTGATTTGCTGGCAATCGGAAACTTTATCACCATCCTCCCAACGGCCATAATAAATTGTTGTTTTAGTGGGTGTTACTTCCAAATTATTTCCTTGACCAACAAGTTTTCCGCCACAACTTCCTGAATACCATTTAAAGACCTTTCCTTTTCCGCCTGAATACAAAAGTTTAGCAGTTTCACCTTTCTTAATAACGGTTGGAGCTACAATAATATTTGTGGCAGGCGTTGGTTTTGGAAGTTCTTGCTTAATGTTTCTTATTCCCGAGCCAGGTTGAGTGATGCCTGTATCACAGCTTCTGTTAAGAGCGATAAAACCAAAGATAACGCCGACAAAAATTAGAACCGCAACAAGAATGATAAAGATACGCTTCCAGTTGACCTGCGTTTTTTCTCCTTTGCATTGTTCCTTATTTTCATCAATATTTAAAGGTAAATTACAAAATTGACAAACAGGATTTACTTTGTCAACTTCTTGCAGTTCTTGCGTTTGCCAAAACGGACAAGCATCAGTATTATTTTCGCAAATTCCTTTTACTTTATCCATAATTATTTATTTTAATCTGTTATCAATAATATCTGATGTTGCATTTCGATATAAAACAAAAGAATCATTGGTTTCTTCCCCACCTGTTAATGGCAATATATTATCTTTCAGTAATTTAGTTAGCTTTTCTTTTAACTGATTCTTTTTATTAATATGCACATATTCTTTGTTAATTTTTGCGTCAATAAAGTTTTCAATCTTTTGAATATCAACAGGATTGTCTGCTAAATTGTCCACACTTTCTAAAACATTATGCCCAACATCAATCCAGTCATTTACACCACTTGAAGTAGGAATACCGATTGCATTGTACGTTACACCAGTGGTATTATTTGTTTTTTCTATCACTAAATCATCTATTGCATAAGCAATTAAAACATAAGGCAATATTTCTTTTTTGTACTCATCTTTTGTTTTAATAAACAAACTTGGCAACGGCTTTGTAAATGTTTCTGTATTCAGTACCATTTTATTCAAAGCGGCTGTGTGTTCTAATAATTTTTTATCATATTTTTCCTTTAGCGTTTTAATGTTATCTACAAATCGCAAAGGGAAAGCACTTGTAGCGCTAACTATTACTATTTGATTTTCTTTGTCGTTGGTAACAACATCCTGATTATTAAAAATTGTTGAACCAGCTTCCTGTGAAAAAATATTGATAAAATTAGCTCGATAAGTAACATCATAATAGCCCGGCAAACAAAGTTGAAGCATTTTAGTAGGAGTTGTACTCAAGATTTTAGCAAATTCAGCGTTGTCAAATTCCAAGAAAGGTTTGGCACTGCCAATAATATCTTTAATAAACTCTTTTAATGATGCTTGTGTAGAATAATCTCTTTTAATTATATCAAAGATATTTATTCCAATCATCTTATTGGTTGGGTTTTTAACAGCAAAATCTGCCATTATATTATCAGCGCTGACTTGACAGAAAGCAGTAAAGTCAGCCGATACCTTATCAAAGTCATTTATCAACGATAACAAATTGGAGAAATTTTTACCCGTTGTTAATTGCTCTGCAATTTTAGTTCTAAAAGCAGAAGCGCATTTTGCTTGCTCTTTTTCGTCCGTAATGAAATTAGTTGTACAAGTTACAATATTATTTTTGTCAAATTTCTTAGTTTTTGCTTCACTATGGCCACTATCAAGACAATCATTTGTTTTGGTATCAATAAATCTAAATAAATCTGAAAATTTGGTTCTTAAATCCTTTACGCCTTGCAATAAGGAATTTAAGTTAGCCGTAATTTTTGGCATCAATTTTTCAGCATATTCATATCCTTTTATATCTGTTTGGCACACATAGTATTCTGTTTTAGCCGTAACAAATTTTTGGAATGATTTAATAAACCATGTATCAGTAAACAACCCAATTAAACTACTTCTATTATTCCATTCACTGTGTGCATGCGAGATATTTGTGAGTGCTAATTGGGAATCCGCTTCTTTTTTAGTTTTTTTATGACTAAAAGATTTAATAATCTTATCGCAATGAGAAATTAAAATATCAATATATTTTTCTATTTCCAATAATGACTTATTCCCTCTAAGCCAATATGAGAAAAGTTCAGCCTCAATGTGATCGAGAATATGTTTAGCGTATGCTTCTAACTGTTCTTCTTGATACAAATAAAAATTGGCAACGCCATTTCTACGATATCCCGATTGATATAATTCGTCAAATGAAATGTTGAAATCCGACAGCCAATGTTCTTTCCTGTCTTTTATCCTAATCAAATTACTTTGAATCGCCTTGCCCTGTATTTCCCAAAAAGATTTTGAGTCTTTCCAAAATTTAGTTACATCATCTACAATCATTGCTGTCGTCAGTGTAAGATAGTCATCGGATAACCATAATCTTTTCAAAGTAGCATCTTGTGGAATTTCGGTTGAGAAGTTCAGTCCAACGCTGTCTGTCGTTACGTTATCAATATATCCTATGCCATTGGCCCAAGTATTATACATTACCTGTTTCATTGCATTCAAAACAAATTTATTGGCAACATATTCCTTGATTTCTAATTCAGGGTATTCTATCGTCTTAATTCCGAAAGACATAAACCTTATACTTCTAACAGGATTGCCTGTTTCATCTTTTTCAGGAGTTAAACCAATATTTTCAGCAGTTTCTAATCTTCTCATTCTTCCTCCTCCAACATTGCCTGCAACAATTTTCTGAAACAAAAAATCAGCAACTGCCTTTGGCAATTCGGAATGAATATCCAATTGTTTAAGAACTTCATTTATGTTAGAAAACAAATATGCAACTGTAAATGCTTCTCCTGTAATTCGTTTAACCTTACCTGTAGTAGTATCAATATCCCCTGTTATGTCATACGGGTTATATGATCCAACACTAAACGCATTAAGTTCGTTTAATGCTGCATATCCATTCGCTTGATAAAATCCTGCCTTATTAGTGTCTTTATCAACAATAATCTTTTCAGGAACATATAAATACAATTTAATTAAATAATTAGCGGGATTATTATATGCATTCCTTATTTGCGAAATAGCGTCGATAAGAGTGCCTGAACCAGTACCACCAGCCATGCCCGCACAAATATGGAAAGTTACCGTTGATATTCTAGAAGGATTATTTTGTATCATATTTTGTACTTGGCTTTTTACTTTTTCAATGAAACGATTTGTTATATCGCCACTTAAATTATTTGCAAAAAGCAATCTGCCGAGCCGACGACGTTGTCCACCAATGCCGTCGTCAATAAGAGTGCCTAAATCATTAAACAAAACACGATCTGTAGCGCTAATAAACGCGCCAATACCTTTATAGGTATTCAAATCATCTAATACACTGCGATTAATTCCGTGAATATTAACTTTACTGCCGGTAAGTAATTCAACAGACACTCCCTGAGTTTGCCACTCTTTTTGGCTTTTGTTTAAATCGTTCTCGTCAGAATCGACATAAAGATATTCAACATTTACAAACGGGTCGTACCTTAGCTTGCCATTAGCATCCACACCGTTTTGCCTTTGAGGAGTATTGCTGCGGTATTCATCATAAATGCGCTTTCTCATTTCGCGCAAGATAGAACCTCCAGTGCCGCCTAATCCGATAATTAAATGATTTTCCATGTTTTATTGTATTTTGTTAGGTTTTTGTTTCAAACATAAAATATGTTTTAGGTTATTTCCTGTTTTCACCTTTGCCAAATCAAAGCCTACATCACAAACCAATAGGAACGCTCAGACTTTACCTCAAACTTTCCAATTCACTTCCCTGTGATGAATAAAATTTTGGTCGTTTTTTGGTACAGGAGAATTTTAAAGCGAAACGCTATATTTTCCTATGTCTTTTTTCTTATTTTTTATCATTCCGTTAATTAAATTTTGATTTATGGTAAAAGTATCATTTATCAATTAATTTACAGATTGTTAAAGACAAAAAATTTTACTTTTTCAAAGAAAAAAAAATGTTTTAATGTTTGTAGGATAAAAATTCTCAATCATCCTGAATAAAAAATCCGGCCTTTTTCGAAGCCGGATTTTCTTATCGGGTGTGGAAGTTTCCAAACTTCCATTTTAACACGATTCGAAAATCGCTTCACCCTATATTCCTCTTGCGTTTCTGTCTAATTGTTCTGCTTCGGTGAAATCGTTTTCCGAAACATGGCCTTTCAACGGAACGATACGTTCGTGAATGGCATCAATAATCCACTGTGGCTGCGGGAAGAATGAATCTTCGAGTTCGTAAGCAGGTGTAATCCAGTTACGCGAACCAACCACAACGGGCGGTGCATCCAAATAATCGAAAGCCAGTTCGGTAATGTTCGAGGCCAAATCGCGCAGGAATGAACCACGACCCGAAGCATCGCCTGAAATCACTATTCGTCCGGTTTTTTTGATGGATTCAATTACCAAATCGTAATTAAACGGAACCAGGGAACGGGCGTCAATCACTTCAGCCGAGAAGTTGTATTTTTCTTCCAATATTTTAGCTGCATCCAAAGCACGGTACAAAGTAGCGCCAACCGTAAGAATGGTGACATCAGTTCCTTCCCTTTTAATATCGGGTTCACCCATCGGAATTTCGTAATAATCCTTTGGAACTCCGTCTTTATGAAACATTTCGCCAATATCATAAACCCGCTGGCTTTCAAAGAAAATCACTGGATCAGTTCCCTGAAGTGCGCTGTTCATCAATCCTTT
>Ga0247841_10009873_pt1 | contig 13193 bp, 10 predicted proteins | sample LaCruzMarch2015__2_FD_192410 | JGI IMG/M metagenome (GOLD analysis project Ga0247841, IMG submission 192410) | Freshwater microbial communities from meromictic Lake La Cruz, Castile-La Mancha, Spain - LaCruzMarch2015_18m | ecosystem: Environmental > Aquatic > Freshwater > Lake | place: Spain... | reverse complement strand
CCTGTGGGGACTGCCGCCTCGCTTCTGGGAGCCACAGGAGTGATAATCCGCAAGGGATCTGAGCGCCGCTAGCATCGGGCGATGATGCCAAGACGGAGGTCGGGTTCATGCGGATTGGGTTCTTTGGCGACAGTCTAACGGAGGGGCGACCGGGCGTTTCGTACGTCGACATCCTGCGCGGGCGACGCCCTGCGGACGAGTTGGTCAACTTCGGCCGCGGCGGGGACTCAGTCATCGGGACGTACGAACGCGTCGCTTCTCTCGATGGCCGCGGTCCGTTCGACTTGGCCTTCGTCTGGACCGGCGTGAACGACGTGCTCGCGCACATCAGCTGGGCGTCGCCGATCACGCGTCGTCTTCTGGGAGAGCCCTGGGTGACCTCGAGACAGGAGTTCGTCGAGCAGTATCGACTGCTCCTCAAGACTCTCTCGAAGAGCGCGGCACGCATCGTGGCGGTCGCGCCGCTCTTCATCGGCGAGGACCTGTCGAACCCGTGGAACCAGGAGCTAGAAGTCCTTGCATCCGAGATGAAGTCCCTGTGCACACGCTTCGACCGAGTCGAGTTCCTCAACCTGCGACCCTACATGACAGACGTGGCATCCGGCGAATGCTCGTCGCCCTATGTGGAGAAGAGCGGGCTCGGGACGGTGTGGGAAGCCATCGCCTTTCGCGATCCCCAAGACGTCGATCGAGTGGCTTCCGAGCGTGGCCTCTGCTACACGATGGACGGCATTCACCTCAACAGCCGAGGGGCGAAGGCGGTGGCGGAGGCGTTTGCAGGACTCATTCGGAAGGCCCCCGGCCGCTCAGAGTGAAGGCGGCTGGCTCACGCCGTCAGCTAGGGAGAATGGTGGCCCCTCGTGGTTGCTAGAGAGAATGGCAGGTTTGAGGTTGCCATTCTCTAGGCCGGATTGGGCCATGCCAGGCGAACCGCATAGCGGCTCGCCCCTAGCTGCGCGAAGCGCAGCCGTTCTCCTGCCTGGATGACATGAAGAGGATGCGGGGGCGCCGAAGCGCCCCCGCGCACCTGCTAGAAAGATGTTCCAGAACGCTATCCCACGACCTCTGGACGTTCTGGAACATCGTAGAGAATGTCATCCAGGGGGTGTCGGTACAGTCCCTGCTCCAACCGGTTCTGGTCGAAGTAGTGGCCCATGAGGCCGATGGATCGGCCGAGGACGAAGAGGGCGTTGAAGAGGCCCATCTTGATCATCTGGTCGATCTCGGCATCCGAGAACTTGAGCTCCTTCAACAGGTCCACGAGCAACACGCCGATGCAGCCGTCGACGTTCAAGATGAGGTTGTTCTTCTTCTTGGTCGTCACTTGCTCGACGGAGAGCGCGTAGTTGAGGAGCGGTGTGTCGGTGAAGTGGGCCTTGGCGAAGTTCTTCATCAGCTCGACGCGCTTGTCGGGGTTCTCGAGCGTGTGGAGCTTGTGCCCGATGCCCTGCACGTTCACGTTCTTCGCCTTCATGAAGTCGACGAAGTCGCGCGGCGCCATGTTGCCGCGCAGGCCGATGAGGAAGTGCTCGGCGGCTCCGTTGACGGCCCCGCCGAAGCGCGGGCCGATCGTCAGGATGCCGGACACGAGTGAGGAGATGAGGTCCTTGCCGGCGCGCGCAGTGACGATGGTGTTGTGCGCACCCGCCACGGCGGCGCCGTGGTCGGCAATGATCTGAATGACCATCTCGAGGAATTCGCGCGCGTACGGCGGGATCTCCTTCTTGAACCACAGGAGTCCGATGACGCCGCCGATGCCGAGCTTCTTCTCAATCACTTCGTCGATCGGCATGCCGGCGTAGTTGTGGACGTCGCCGGACTCGTCGCAGATGGTCGAGATGAAGTTCGTCGGCTTGCGGACGAGGCCTTCGGCGACGGCCTGGGCATAGTCCATCGGGATGTTTGGCGGGGTCACGTCCTGCGCCGGGACGATAACGCCTTTCTTCACGAGGCCTTCGTACGTCTCGCGGATCTTCTCGTGATAGTCGTTGAACGAGGTGGGCACGACGATTCCCGCGTCGCGCAGGGCCTGGTTCTTCGCGTCGGCGGTCTCGGCCGCCGACCCGGCCTTGGCTCCGGCGTGGCCGAACTGCACTTGGCCGGGCAGGACCTTGGCGCAGGTGCCGGTCACCCACATCACGAGCGGCTTCTTGATCCGGCCATCCTTGACGGCCTTCGCGATCTCGACTTCGGCGGTGCCGCCAAGCTCGCCGAGGCAGACGAGCATCTTGATCGCCGGGTTCTGCTCATACCTCAGGAGATGGTCGAGCAACGTCGAGCCGGGGAAGGCGTCGCCGCCGATGGCGATTCCTTCGTAGAGCCCGTCGGTCGTGCGCGAGATGATGTTGTACGCCTCGTTCGACAGTCCTCCCGACACGGAGACGAAGCCGACGGACCCGGGCCGATAGAGCTTGGCCTCCTTGATGTTGTCCATCGTGCCGGCGGTGTTGCCGATCTTGAAGCATCCGGCCATGAGGCCACCGACGGTAGCGGGGCCGATGATCCACTGGCCCTTCGCCTTCGCGGTCGCGGCCATGATCCGCGTCTGCCGCTCGGGGATGCCCTCGGCAATCACAGCGATCGTGCGGATCGTGTCAGTGTCGAGCGCTTCCATCGTCGAGTCGAACGCCGAGCGTTGCGAGGCGAAGTTGACGACCACGTCAGCCTCCGGCCAACGCTTGACGGCCTCGGCGACGGTCTTCACCTTCGGGATCGTGACTTCTCTCGTTCCCCAGAAGAACTTCTCGAACCCGCCGCGCTCTGGCGTGATCATCGCCGCGACGCTCGGCGTCTCTTTGCGGCACAGGTAATCGAAGTCGAGCATGCGCTGCACGGCGCGCGTCTGGTTGCCGTACACGAACGCCTTGGTGTCTCGACTGAACAGCTCGTAGCTCGCTAGTTTCGTCTTGGCCATCACTTGCCCCCTTCGAGCGCCATAGACACGACGGCCGTCATGTGCGTCTCCGGGCCGTAGACTTCGACCGGCACGCCGATCTTCTCGCCGACCTTGCGCATCTTCTCGAGCCCTTCTTTGTAGTTCGGGCCGCCGCGGCGAACGTAGATCTTGACCTTGTTCTTCTGCAGGCGGTCCTTGTACTGCTCGAGCGCCTGGATGATGCCGGTGAATGTATTCGCCACGTCGGTGAAGTTGGCGATTCCGCCGCCGATGATGAGGTACTTCTCGCGGCCCTTCGGGTCGGGCTCGCGCGTCAAGAGGTCCAGAACCGTTTTCGTGTACTCGTACGTCATCTCGGTCGACGGGTCGCCCGAGTACTCGCCGTAATTCGCGAGTTCTTTGGCGTAGCCAAGATCGACGACGGTGTCGGTGTAGATGACGCTCGCGCCGCCGCCGGCGACGAGGAGCCACACGCGGCCCTTCGGGTTGAGAACCGTCAGCTTGAGCGACGCGCCCGTCTTCTCGTCGAGCGACTTCACGTACGCCTCTTCCTTCGTCATCGTCGTCCCGAACGCCTTCGGGAACTCGACCGGGCCCCACTTCTCGGCACACTGGTAGGCGGCCGTGTCGTCAAGCTTGGCGACGCAGTCGAGGGGCACGAGCCTGTCGCCCGCAAACGTGAACGGGTTGAACTCGAGGTAGGCGAAGTGGTAGTCGACGAAGACGCGGTAGAGAACTTCAACGAAGCCCGCGACCTTCTCCTGGTTTGGGATCTTCGGCAGCTTCTTCCCGACGCGAACGTCTTCGGGCTTCGTCAGGACCGGCACATCGATGTGAACCACGGAGTCCCACGCCTCTTCGACGTTGATTCCGCCCTGGGTCGAGAAGTGGATCGTGTCGGTGTCGCCGCGCGACGTGAACGCGAGGTAGTACTCAACCTCGTGCGGCACGAACGGCTCGATCATGAAGTGCGTCAGGACGCCCGTCGTCTTCCCGGTCGTCTGCTGAATCGTCACTTCCTTGTTCATTCGCTCGTCGATCCAGGCCTTCACTTCGTCGAACGTCTGGTCCACAGCGAGGAGGTTGTTCTTGCCGCGCTTGCCGAACAGCTGATCGGGTTTGGCCACCAACTTGGTCGTCTTGAGCCACGGGTGCGTCTTCGGAAGCGCCGCCATGTCGGTCTCCGGCGTCACGAGGACGAGCCGGTCATCGAAAGCCAGCTCCCCGCCGGAGAGCTGGCCGACCGCCGCGGCAATGATGCGCTTCGCGTCGACTTCGCGAATCCCTTTCTGAGCCATCGTTTCTCCTACATCCTCTTGATGATCTCGTCGCCGAACGCCGAGCAGGATAGGAGCGTTGCACCCTCCATCTGCCGCTCGAGGTCGTAGGTAACCTTCTTCGCCTCAATCGCCGACTTGATGCCCTTCACGACGAGGTCGGCCGCCGGCTGCCAGCCCATGTAGCGCAGCATCTCGACCGCCGACAGGATGAGGCTCCCAGGATTCACCTTGTCCTGACCGGCATGCTTCGGCGCCGTGCCGTGCGTGGCCTCGAAGAACGCATGCCCGGTCACGTAGTTGATGTTCGCGCCGGGAGCGACGCCGAGTCCGCCGACTTGGGCCGCGGCGGCATCGGAGATGTAATCGCCGTTCAGGTTCATCGTCGCTGCCACCGAGTACTCGCTCGGGCGGAGCAGCATCTGCTGGAAGAACTGGTCGGCGATGCGGTCGTTGATCAGGATCTTGCCCGCGGGAACCTTGCCACCGTGATTCTTCGTGACCTCGTCCTCCGAGATGAGCTGTGGGTACTCCTTCGCCAGCTCGTAGCCCCAGTCACGGAATGCGCCCTCGGTGAACTTCATGATGTTGCCCTTGTGAACGAGGGTCACGATCTTGCGGTCGTTCGCGATTGCGTACTCGATCGCGGCACGGATGAGGCGCTGCGAGCCTTCCTTGCTGATCGGCTTCACGCCGATGCCGCAGTCCTTCTGGAAGCGAATCTTCTTCCCGACCTTCATCTCCTTGTCGAGGAACTCGATGACCTTCAGGGCCTCGGGAGTGCCGGCCTGCCACTCGATGCCGCAGTAGACGTCCTCGGTGTTCTCGCGGAAGAGAACAATGTCGACATCTTCCGGCCGCTTCACCGGCGCTGGGGTCCCGATGTGCTGCACGGGGCGCACGCAGGCGTAGAGGTCAAGCAGGATGCGCAAGGTGACGTTGAGGCTGCGGATGCCGCCGCCGACGGGCGTCGTGAGCGGCCCCTTGATCGCAACGAGGTACTTGCGGACGGCTTCGACCGTCTCGTCGGGAAGGTAGAGCTTCTGCCGCTCGTCGGGCGGGATGGCGACGATCTCAGCTTCAGTCATCCCGGGGAAGTTCACTTGGATGGCCTCGTCGCCAGCGAGCACCTTCAGCCACTCGATCTTCTTCTTGCCGCCGTAGGCCTTCTCGACCGCCGCATCGATGACCTTGATCATGACGGGCGTGATGTCGACGCCCGTGCCGTCGCCGCGGATGCACGGAATGATCGGGTGGTCGGGCACATTGAGCTTGTCCTTCGTGCGCGTGATCGCCTGGCCGCCCTTCGGGGTCGGGATGTACTTGTTCGCCATCGCTACCTCGTTCCTCCTTCGGAGATTCCGTCTATCGTTCGCGCGCTTCCTGCGCGTTCAATCCTTCAGTGATCTTCTTCGCCGCGTCGACGACGAAGCGGATGAGCCGCTCGCGGTTCTTCTCTTCCGCCCGCAAGTGCGGCACGGACACGCCGATCGATCCCATGATGCGGCCCGAGGGAGAGAAGATGGGAGCGGCGATGCCGTGTGTGCCGACGATCGATTCGCCCTCGCTCTCGGCGTAGCCACAGGCGCGGATCTTGGCCAGCTCCTTCTTGAGCCGGCCTTCGCTCGTGATCGTCGTCTCAGTGAACCGCGGCAGGCCGACGTCGCGTACAACGGCCCCCTGCTCGGCAGGATCGAGGTGAGCGAGGATCGCCTTGCCCGTGGCGCCAGCGTGGAGCGGGTACGTCTCGCCCAATTCGTAGGACACGCGGAGCGCGTGCGTGCCGTCGACCTTCTCCAAACACACGCCGACGTGCTCGCGCAAGCCGCACAGGATGGCCGTCTCGCCCGTCTCACGCGCGATGTGCTCCATGTGCGGAAGCGCAACCTCGCGCAACGGCTTCCGCGCCATCGTCGCGGCCAACTCAAGAATGCGTCCGCCGAGCCGATACCCCGCCCCGCCGGGCGCCTCTTCGACGAAGCGATGCGCGCGCAGGGCCGAGATGTAGCGGTAGGCCGTCGAGCGCGGCAGGTCGAGACGCGCCGCGATCTCGGCGACACCCAATACGGGCGTCGACTCAGTGAACAGAGTCAAGATCCGGATGCACTTCTCGAGCGTATTCAGGGTTCTCGCTCCTTGCTGTCCCGATATGTGGGACGCCAGTTCCCAATATTTGGACATCGTAGCTGCCCGGCAACTCGCCTGCAAGGGGCCGCCCCCTTTGTGGGCAAGACGTACTTGGCGCCGAGTATGAGGGGAACGCCGCATCCCCGCGCCCACGGCGTTCTCTCTTTCACTTCCCCACTAGTGCCCCATTGCAGTGAAAGCCAGAAGGCCGCCGGCCTTGAGCATCGCCATCTCGCGCTGGGACAGGTCTTGCTTCGCCGGGATGGTCGTCTTCTTGGTGAGGTTCTTTACGACGAGGTCGGGCGTGAGCTTGGAGACGTCGATCTCAAGTTGGTCGCCCTGAGCGATGAGATCGGTGTCGCACGTCATCGGCAGAATCCCCATGTTGACCAAATTCGCTCGATGGATGCGGGCGAAGCTCTTCGCCAACACGGCGGTGATCCCGATCTTCCACGGGGCGAGGGCCGCGTGCTCTCGCGACGATCCTTGGCCGTAGTTGTCTCCGCCAATGAGGAAGCCGCCGCCCTTCTCCAGGGCCCGTGCGGCGAACGTCTTGTCCTCGTAGTAGAACGTGAACTTCGCAATCTCGGGCAGGTTCGACCGCAGGTGCTGCGTCAGCGGCCCGGCGGGGAGGATGGCGTCGGTCGAGATCCCGTCTCCGACCTTGAGCAACGCTTCACCCTTGAGCACGGCCGGTAGGGGCTTTTGATTGCCCATCGGCGCGATATTCGGCGCGCGGCGGATCTCGACCTTCGCGCCCTGCGGATCGAGGATGAGGTAGTCGTCGACCGTGAGGTGGTCGACCTTCACCTTGGGCGCCGGGAGTTCACGCGGATCGGCGATAACGCCCTTGAGCGCAGAGGCAGCGGCCAGCTGCGGTCCGCACAGGGCAAGCTTCCCGTCCTCGTTGCCGCCGCGTCCCTTCCAGTTGCGGTTCACGGTGCGGAGCGAGAGGTGGTTCGTGCCGGGAACGAACCCGATGCCGATGCAGGCGTTGCAGCCGGGCTCGATCATCCGCACGCCAGCTTTCGTGAGCGCGAGGAAGCTTCCGTCTTCCATGAGCATCTCCCACGCCTGGCGCGATCCGGGCGACACGATGACGTCGATGTCGGTCGAGACCTTCTTGCCCTTCAGCATCTCGGCGACGATCTTGAGGTCCTGGTACGAGCCGTTGGTGCACGAGCCGATGAAGACCTGGTCGATCTTCGTGCCTGCGACCTTCTCCACGTCGAACACGTTGTCCGGCATGCCGGGCATCGCGACGAGCGGCTTCACGGTCGCGAGGTCGATCGTGATCTCCTTGTCGTAGATGGCGCCCTCGTCGGGCGAGATCTCGTGCCAATCCTTCTCGCGCCCCTGCATCTTGAGGAACGCCTTGGTCACGTCGTCGGACGGGAAGATCGACGATGTCGCGCCGGTCTCCGTCCCCATGTTGGTGATCGTCGCGCGCTCGGGCACCGTCAGGTCTTTGAGTCCGGGGCCGACGAACTCGAGGAAGTAGCCGACGCCGCCCTTCACGGTGATCCGGCGCAGGACCTCAAGAGACACGTCCTTGGCGCCCACGTTGGGCGACAACTTCCCGATGAGGGCGACTTTGAGCATCTTCGGCACGGTGAGGAAGAACGGCCCGCCGCCCATGCATACGGCGACGTCCATTCCGCCGGCTCCGATGGCCAGCATCCCGAGCCCGCCACAGGTCGGGGTGTGCGAGTCCGAGCCGATGAGCGTCTTCCTTGGCACCGCGAAGCGCTCATAGTGGAGCTGGTGGCACACACCGTTGCCGTTCTTCGAGAACTTGGCGCCGTAGTGCGAGGCGATGGTCTGGAGGAAGATGTGGTCGTCGGTCGATTCGCCCTTGAACCCGAGCGAGGTGTGGTCGGAGTAGGAGACTGCGAGCTCGGCCCGCACGCGGTCGATGCCGAGCGCCTCAAACTCGAGCCACGCCATCGTCCCGGTGGAGTCCTGGGTTAGACAGTGATCCATGCGGATGCCGATTTCGGTCCCGCGCTCTAGCTTCCCCTCGCGTAGGTGTTGCGCGAGGATCTTCTCGGTCATGGTTTGCGGCACGTGCACCACCTCTTTTGTGAGCGGAAGTATAGCATCGCAACTTCGTCCCGCAAAGTGCGAGAGCCATAGGCTTCGTGTCCCACATTGTGGGACTTGCACAATCTGACCTGTCAGGCCTCGCTGTGGCCCTTCTCGATGTCGGACTCGGGTTTGCTGCAGGTTGCAGCGTCGGATTCGACGGCGGCCGGGCAGCGGGCCGCAGCATCGGATTCCAGGGCTGCTGCGGCATAGATTCCTGACAGAACGGCGCTTTCGATCGTCGACGGCCATCCGGTCGCCGTCCAATCCCCAGCGAGGTAGAGCCCGGAGATCGGCGTGCGGCTCTTGGGTCGCAGCGCGTCGGCACCCGGCGAGGGCACGAAGGTCGCCCGCCGATGGCGAAGGACGAGCGAGTCGACGAGCCTGGCGCCTCGCGCTGCAGGCACGAGGACGTCCAGCGCCGAACGAAGTTCGCTGACGATCTCCTCATCGGATCGGTCGATCCAGTCGGCCGCAGCGCTCTGGGACAGCACCAGGGTCTGGCCCCTGGCCGATGCTCCGCCCAGAGTCAGCGCATCAGCCTGGGCGAAGATCGCTTGGACTAGGGAGTCGATGCCGACGGCAAAGGCGTCGCCCACCACTTTCCGATCGAAGGTCAGGTGGACGTTGACGATCGGTGTCCACTCAAGTCGCTGAGCAGCGCCGACAACTGGTCTCAGTTCCGGGATTCCGAAGGCTAGCTCGGCAAATGCATCGGGCGGAACGGCGACGATCACAGCGTCACCTGCGATCTCACGCCCGCTCGCCAGTCGGATACCATGTGCGCTCCCACCGCTCATGAAGACCCGCTCAACGGGAACGCCGAGCTCGACAGTCCCGCCGCGGGCTTCGAGATAGCGTCGCGCGGCCTGGAACACGTCGTCGAGGGGGACCGTGAACAGGCCCATGTCAGCGCCGTGCGGCACGAAGAACACCTCGCGGAAGACGTGGCGCGCGGCGCGGAACGAAACCCGGGAGGCCGGTGCGTTCAACGTCGCCACCACGATCGGATCCCACAAGCGTCGGACCGCTCGTTCGCTCTGACTATGCCGCTTAAGCCACTGCCCGAAGGTCTCGCCGTCTCCTTTGCTGCGGGGGACGAGAAGCGCCACGCCTGCACGCGCGACGGCGAGGCGCTCGCGCCTGTCTAGTGGCCGGTACCCAAGCAGTGCGGGCAGGAGATGGACGACGCCGGGCAGCGGCCACGACCGGAGGACCGTGCGTTCCCCGTCGCAGAGGAGCGGGATCGCGAGGGATTCCTGGAACCGGACGGCGTCCGTCGCCCCGATGCGTTCGAGGAAGCCCGCAGCGGCCGTGCACGCGCGCATCAGCACGTGGTGTCCACGGTCGATCGTTGCGCCGCCTTGATCGAACGGCGCCGCACGCCCGCCGAGGCGCAGCGCGCGGTCGCAGACGATGACCTCGTGCCCATCCCCAGCGAGCCGGCAGGCCGCGGCCATTCCCGCGAAGCCTCCTCCGACGACTACGACGCGCGCCATCGGAACCTCCACGCCGCCGAGGTTAAGAGCCGGTGCTTCTCCCGCGCTGGGAGCGAGGCACGGAAAGAGAAGACATCGTAGGTCGCCCGCTCGATACTGGGGAGAAGCCCGATGCGCAGAGAATGAAAACTCGGGTCGCGGCAGGATGCCCGCCGCGCGACCTGCTTCATCGCCGCACTCTCCTCGGTCGTCGTTCGCATCACCCCTTCCGACGTCACCTTGATCCCCTCAGCCCGTCCGTCGACTTGCCACCCTCGAGGCGCCGAACGACCTCTTCGATCACCTCATCGGGCGTCGAGGCTCCCGCCGTGACGCCAAGCCGTTCTCCTTCACGAAACCAGGAACCCTCGATCTCGTCGGCCGACTCGATGGAATGGGTCCGCACGCCGGTCGCACAACAGGTCTCTGCTAACTTACGCGTGTTTGCCGATCCGCGGCTACCGACGACGAAGAGGACGTCGACGCGTTGCGCCAGCTCCTCCGCCGCCTCGTAGCGGCGCGCAGTCTCGGGGCACGTCGTGTCCACAACCCGGATCTCGGGCACGCGCCCCGCGAGACGGCGCGCAAGCGCTTGGGCGAACTGCGCGAACATCTCTGGGCTCTTTGTCGTCTGCGAGATGACGGCCACGCCTCGCGGCCCTGCTGACACGTCGGTGTCCGGAGATTGGGTGGCGATCCCGCGGCTGCCCGTTCGCGACAAGATGCCGCGCACTTCGGGGTGCGTCGCTTCGCCGTAGAGGACGACGCCGAACCCCTCTTCGGCGAGCCGCGCCGCCGTTTCCTGCGCTCGTCGCACGATCGGGCATGTTGTGTCGACCAGCCTCAGGCCGCGGCGCTCGATCTCCGCCACGACGTCCCTACTAGCGCCGTGGGCCGTGATGGCGATCGTCCCCCCCGCCGGCACTTCGTCGAGACTCTCGGCCATGCGCGCGCCCTTCCGCGCCAGCGCCTCCACGGCGTGCGAGTTGTGGACGGTCGCGCCGAGCGTGTACAGCGGTCCTCGTTCCTCGAGCTCCATTTCGATCCGCTGCACCGCGCGGCGCACACCGCCGCAGAATCCGAGGACTTTTGCCTTCGCAATCTCGGTCACGGCGATCGCCGCCTCGCCAAGAGTGCAGAAGCCTCTTCGACGCAGGCCGTGCGGCTACTCATGATCCCTTCGCGCCAGGGTGTCTCTGACAACGCGCACGATCTCTCGCGCAAGCTCAACCTCAGGCACCGCGGCTGCGACGACGTGGCCGGACACGTAAATCGAACCTTGACCTCGGCTACCCACGAGGCCGACGTCGGCGTCGCGCACTTCACCCAGCCCGTTGACGACGCAGCCCATAAGCGCCAGCTTGATCGGCTCCGCCACGTCGGCGAGCGCCGTTCGCACCTCACTGGCAATCGACGCGAGGTCGATGCCCGTGCGCCCGCAGGTCGGGCACACGTGAAGGTCCAGACCCCGTGACCGCAAGCCGAGCGCCCGCAGGATCTCGTACGCCGCACGGACTTCCTCGACCGGATCCCCCGCGAGCGAGACGCGCACCGTGTCGCCCAACCCCTCCGCGAAGAGGACGCCGAGCCCGACGGCCGAGCGAATCGCGCCCTCCCAGACCGTGCCCGCCTCGGTGATCCCGACGTGGAGCGGATAGTCGATCTCGCGCGCCATGGCGCGGCACGCGTCGATCGTCATCCGCACGTCGGTCGCCTTGAGCGAGACGACGATCGCCTCGAAGCCTTGGCGTTCGAGGATGCGGATCTCGTGGAGCGTGCTCTCGACCATACCCGCGACGGAGGCTCGCCCGTGTGCGTCGAGGTAGAGTGGAGCGAGCGATCCGGAGTTCGCGCCGACGCGGATGGGGACCCCTGCGGAGGCCGCGGCCTCGGCGACCTCGGCGATACGGGCGGGGTCCGTGATGTTGCCTGGGTTGAGCCGCAGCTTATCGACACCGGCACGGATTGCGGCAAGCGCAAGTCGATAGTCGAAGTGAATGTCGGCGACGAGCGGGATCGAGATCGACTCTCGAATGGCCGGCAAGGCCTCGGCGGCAGCCATGTCGGGCACGGCGACGCGCACAATCTCGCATCCGGCGGCTTCGAGGCGAGCGATCTGGGCAACGGTCGCGGCGACGTCCGACGTCTCTGTGGTCGTCATCGACTGGACCGAGACTGGGGCGCCGGCGCCAATCTGGACTCCGCCCACCATCACGCGTCGCGTCACGTCCCTGCCTCCAGCGCATCGATCAGGCAGGTCACTGCGGCACCGAGCCGCCGACCGGCCACGTTGGCCGCACGCGCCGCGCGGACGGCCCCACGCGGATGACGGAGGACCGAGATCCAAAGCGGTGCTCCGCTCGTGAACGGCATCGGCTCGGACAGGTTGTCGAGGACCGCGCGGCAACTCAGGAACCGCACGCCGCGCGCCGACGCCCACGCTGCCAGGGGTCCGCTCTCAAGATCCACCGACAGTGCGCCACCCGCCGCGAGCGCACCCTTGGCGGCGACATCCGCCACGTCGTCCGAACACTCGACCGCCCCGGCACGCGGAGTGAGGCCCTCGTCGCGAAGCGCGCCGAACGCACGGGCCGTGAGATCCTGATCGACGGCGATCGTTACCCCATGATGGTGGATCTGCTCCGCAACCACGAGATCGCCGGTCCGAAGCCGCCCGTCTAGTCCACCACAGAACCCAGTTGAAATGAGGAGTGCTATCGACGCGGAATCCCCAGCGAGTCGATCCAGATCGGATGCCGACCCGGCCCCCATGCCTGTGTGCACGATCCGCACGCCCGGCCGCGGGGAGACCCACCTCGTCTCCTGTCGGAAGCAGGCCGCCACGACGATCACCGTCCCCACACCCCTCTCGCCACACGCAGGAGGGCCGCCGGTTTCCTCAGGGCATCGAGGATGCTTGCTCCCTCGAACGAAGAGTGCATCATGCAGCTCTCGCACCGTGGGTCGGCCCCGGGCCCGTAGGCCGACCAGGCGTCGTCGGCGAACAATTCCTCGACCGAGGCCACGTGGCGGTCCGCGATTGCGTAGCAGGGCAGCCGCCATCCCAAGACGGTGTAGGTGACCGTCGTCCACGCCGCGCAAGGATAGCTCCGGTCGCCGCGCAGGAAGTCGAGGTAGAGCGGGTTGTTGTAGAACGGGAAGCCCTTCGACGGATCGAGGACACGGCGGAAGACGTCGATCGACTCGGCCCGCTCGAGGAAGAGGTCGCGATTCGCCACGTCTCCATACGCGAAGCCGGGCGACACCATCAACCCCTCCACACCGAGCCCCTGGAGCGTCCCGAACAACGAGTGTAAGTCGGCGACGTCG
>Ga0247841_10009872_pt1 | contig 13193 bp, 11 predicted proteins | sample LaCruzMarch2015__2_FD_192410 | JGI IMG/M metagenome (GOLD analysis project Ga0247841, IMG submission 192410) | Freshwater microbial communities from meromictic Lake La Cruz, Castile-La Mancha, Spain - LaCruzMarch2015_18m | ecosystem: Environmental > Aquatic > Freshwater > Lake | place: Spain... | reverse complement strand
AAGGCTGTTCCGGATGCGGGGTCTGCGTGTCCGTGTGTCCGTCGAAAGCCATCACTCGGGAGGTAGCTGTACCATGACCATCAATGCTGACCCGTTGAATCTGATTGTATGTGGAGTTGGCGGGCAAGGCAACATCCTGATAGCCAGAATGATCGGAAGGATACTTTCGGGCAAGGGTTTCTTCGTCAACATCGGTCAGACCTTTGGGGCCGCGCAGCGCGGCGGGGCGGTGTACAGTAGTATACGAATTTCCAAGAAGCGCTACTACAGCCCGCTTATTCCAAAAGGCAGGGCCCACATTATTGCCGGCTTGGAACCGCTGGAAACACTTAGGATACTCGCAGATTTCGGCAATGAAAATGTGATGACCGTCACGAACACACGACCCGTGTATCCAGTGGGAGTCCTTTCACGCAGAGCGGAATATCCGGATCCCATGACGTTGAAGAAGACTATTCTCGGGCTATCCAAGGCCGCATGGCTGGTTGACGTCACTCAAATGGCCGTGGAACTGGGAGCCCCGATCGTCGCAAATATCATTCTGCTCGGGTGCTTGCTCGGAATCGGCAAGATGCCCATTTCCTATGAAGAGGTCGAAAAAGATATCAAGGGTACTTTCCCGGCTTCCACAGTTGCGCTGAACCTAACGGCCCTGAACAAAGGGAAAGAAGCGATCGAGGCCCGTGCTTAGAGGCGGGAACAAGCCGATGACACGTACAACGCCTGACGGGTCACGCTTTCAAAACGTAATCCGCGGCTAGAGGGGGGATACGGCTTTGTAGGCGCTTTGGTTGCCTGGTTGCTCATCATGGAAACCGTGCTGAACCTTTGTTTGCCGGCTTTCATGCTCATGATCAAGGGGACGCTTCCATTTTAGCCTACCGGAACTCACCGCTTGCCCCACCATCGTGGGGCGAGCGGTGTTTCAACAACTCGTTTGCGGTACGCTGGACCGCGGCTAGGCAGGCCCTCTACGGTCTTCTGTGAGCGGATTTTAAGGGGGTGCCACCTTTCGGCTGGGAGAAGGAAATGATTAGATCGGCTACAGTAGTCGGTCAGGAACCATTTTCAAGGGCGCTGGGTCAAAACGTATTTCGGACCCTGCACAGTCAGCAATAGATATGGTGTCCCAAAAATCTCACATGGTTTTCCACTTGTGAGTGCAAGTTGCCTATGCTTGTAGTCTCTTGCAGAGTTCGGCAACTCGCACTCCCAGCTTGCGTGCGGTATCGGCGGCGTTTTCGTCCGGGGCGGCCACGGAGACCGCGCCATAGTGGCCTGTTGCCGACATGGGATCGCCCACCACGATCATTCCATATATGAGCATGCATTGAATAATTGATACGAGGGTTGTTTCGTTTCCGCCCGCCCAGAAACCGGAGGTGGCAAAGGCTGCACCGACTTTGCTCTCCATTTGTTTTCGTACACCGACGAACTCGTCGAACACCCGCTTCAAGTCAGCCGCCATAATTCCGAAATAGACGGGCGAACCTGCTATTATCCCCGCCGCGTTGACAAAGTCTTCTTTAGTGACTTCCTGTGTGGTTTTCAAAACAGGGGCGACTCCCGGCACCGACTGAACCCCTTCTGCCACCAATTTCGCCATCTTTTCCGTGTTGCCGCTTTTTGAGTAGTAGAGAATCAAGACGTACATGCTTCCTCTCCTCCTAAATAAACCGCAATTATGCGGCGTGCTCAGCATTCTGAGGGTCTTGGGTCCCTTAATCGGTTATCCGATGTTTTCCCAAACCTCAAAAAGCCGTCGCGTGGTGTTTTACAGGTTTCCCAAAAAGGTTCGACTGCTGCCCCATTCCTTGAAAAAGCTGTCTTTCTCCCGTTTCTGAGCATACCTCTCCACGCGTCCCCCGGTCAAACATAATCTTCCTCATTGCTCCTCACCCAAAAGAAGCTCGGCAGTGTCGCACCAAGAGAAAGGCCGAAGCCACATGAACTTGCCGTCTCCTACCGTGACTTGTCCGTTGTGTTTGGACAGGCCCAAATCCGTGCCCGTGGCCCGGCTGGTAGATCTTCTGTGGTGCATGGGTTTTGCCGGCTACCGAAGAATTAGCGTCATAGAGGTCCGTGGCCGGCAGCAATGGCGGTTCGTAATTGGGGACGATATGCGATCCGGAGACTAAGTACTAAAATCAGAAGCGATGACACCGCAATCAATCCTCCCCAGACCCAATATGGCAACAGCAGCGCTTGCTGGATTTGAGCCGTATCGGACATCCCCAGAGGACCCGCAGAGTAGCTGAACAGGTAATCGATTTGACGGTACGTACTCACGCAAGCCTGCACACCAAGAAACTGGACCAACAGCCTCTTCACCTGTTCGGAGCCTTTGAAAGCCACTCCCAGCACCGCCACGCCCATTAGGGGAATCGTAACAACTCCAAAGAGGGATCGCACCCAAACGGCAGTTGAAATGAGCAGGAAGCTTCCCAAGAGCTTCAAAGTGAGTGATGCAGCTTTAAGGCTACGTGAAGTGAGAATCAAAGCTGCCCCGGCCAGGGGTGGTCCCATAGGCCCCGCCGCAGCGACGAAAGCCCTGCCGAAAGGTCCCAAGAACAGCGGTCCGGTATAAGAAGCCACACCGGAACCATTTGAAAAGATCATCAGTTCCGTGAAGCGCCCTCCCAATAGGAGAGCTGCCAATCCGTGAGCCATTTCATGAAACCACGTTGCCAGTATAGTAAATGGGTATAGGATGTAATTTCCTCCTGGAACTTGCCACAGGGCGACAGTGAGGAAAGCCACCAAAATCAGCCCCCAAAAGCCCTTTCCTCCCACAGTTGAGGTTTGCTGCCCAATCAGTGATCCGATATCCGTAAAGCGCCGCGCCATTAACACCTCGCATTAGGGGCCTGATCGGTTTGCTTCCTAATTCATTACCGAGCGCACTTCCAGACGCACTCAGAACCCCGTACGCAAAAGCAACCAGTTTCGAAAGCCTCAGCATACCCCAAAATGGTGAATCGCGCAGAATCGTTTTCAGGGCTTTATGCGCGATGTGTGGCTGGGTCCGATCAGCAACCGGGGCAGGCCATTGAGCGATCGCGGGCACGTCAGGATCTTACAGTCCCTGCGCGAATGTAGGGCTCTCCGAACGGAAGAAGCATACGTATTTGATATAATACAAGAATAAAAATAAATTGCAGGTTACGAATTCAATCGCTTGACAAGTGAAGCATTAACCCTTATTCTTGATATTGAACCTTAACTTGTGTTTCTCCAGTCGGCCTCGCGTCAGGGACTACGGGCGTCATGCAAGGATTAAGATCCTGGACATAGGCCCCGTGGAGAGGGTTTCGGACCGCAATTCCATCCGGTTTATCCCCGTTCACAAAAAGCCCTTGTTCGTATCTGCAAATGCACTCTCGCGTAACGTGTGGCGTGCCTTTTCTGAAGGAGCTAGAGAATGAGTATCAAGATTTATGTCGGAAACCTGTCTTTCGATTCAAACGAGGCAGATCTCAACGGCTTGTTTGCCACTTACGGGGAAGTATTATCCGCCAAGGTCATCGTTGACCAATTTACCAGCAAGTCCCGGGGATTCGGATTCATCGAAATGTCCGACCGCGAAGAAGGTCTTAAGGCGATCCAGGCACTGGATTCCAAAGATCTCGGCGGCAGGAGCCTGAAAGTGAACGAAGCAAAACCCAAGAACGACTCTCGGGGCGGCGGTGGACGCAACGGCGGCGGATCCCGCTGGTAATCGGTTGTTTTTAAACTAGCATGAGGGTCGGGCGAGGGTTTGCAGCCACGATCTCCTTACCTGGCCCTCTGTGCTCGATATCTGCGAGAAGAAGCCATTGGGCACATAGCAGAAGCGAGCCGACCGTGGATTTTCGCGCATGGGACAAGGACCCTGACTGATGGGCGTCGCCTCCGCCGAACTGCCCTGACTTCGGGAGAGTTAAATTGGGTCCGGGCTCTAAAAAAAGATTCTTATTAATACCATGATAACGACGATGAACAGTCCAGTCCCTAATTACCACCACAAGAATGAACCGCCTTGCTTTTGCTCTTGAATTTCTCGCATAGCACTGAGGGCTAATTTAGATTGCTTCCATCTTTTCCGAAGATCTTCAATTGGAACTCCTGACAACAACCTCTCGCCTAAATCCTTGTGACACTTTATCTGCGCCGCTATACTTTACGACCAGGTAAACCCGAATGCCAAATCTATTCCATGAGCTTCTGAGCGACAACTTTCTGCCGTCCTCTCGCGTTCTCAGAACCCCATAGCCGCGCGGCAGACATGCTGATAACCGAGGTTAATGATGCACTATCAGCTCGCAGATAAGCGTTCGCGGGGGACCGGAGAGCGAATTATATGATTATATTAAGATTGGAGCCAACGCCCCGCGGGAGGACCACCATGAAAAAAAGAAAGACGAGAGGAAAGAGGCTTACTACTGAGAGGAAGTCACTCCAAAAGACTTTTTGTTGCATCAAGAGCTTTTGCGTGAAAGTGAAAGCCGAAGAGGAGCCAGCCTGCATCCAAGCTGGTGGCTTCCTGGTCACTTCGTGCACGGACTGCAAGTGATTCACCCACGGCCGGCCCTCTCCAAACCCTGAGCTGATAAGGGCTTTTAGCAAAAGTAAGGACGTGCGTTGGCTTACCGTGGAAATGTGCGACATACAGGGCGCGACGGACAAAGAGAAGCGGGATATAGCCAAAGAAGTGAATTACGGCATTCTCTTTCAGATGACCGCCACGGGATTGACCAAGAAACTGGGGACCGGCGTGCCAATGGCCCTGATGTCCTTGAGCGGTGACCTACGACAGCGGAAGATGAAGATCCGTGTGGTGATTGTCCTGCACGATGCCATTTGGGCGGAAGCTCCTGCGGAAGAAGCTGAAAAAGCGAAAAGGTTGCTGGTACAATCCATGAAGGACGCCGTGGAGTATACTTATGGGCGGCTGGAAGTCGAATTTGATTGAGCCCGTTGCAGCAACGTGACCGGCTCTGCACGGTCAATCGTCCGTCTCCGATTGAGAGAGAATTTTGAGTCCCTCATGTGTCGAAGCATGCGCATAGTAGTGCTGTTCAAGCTCCGGCGGCGGGGTACGGCTGCCGAATCATCCGTTAGAGCTTTCGGTTCCAAGAGGTTGCCTGTTTCATGTTGCAAATATTAAACGAAGTAACGGTCCCAAGCGAAGAGATAGACGTACAGGCCGTGCGTGCTCAAGGGCCTGGCGGCCAGAATGTGAATAAAGTGTCCACCGCTGTCCATCTGCGGTTTGACATCAGGGCGTCATCACTACCGGATGTTTATAAGGAAAGGCTATTGATGCTAAAGGATCATCGTATTTCAGAAGAAGGCGTCGTTATCATTAAGGCGCAACGGTATCGTAGCCAACTGAAAAATAGAGAAGATGCGCTCGATAGGCTCGGAGATCTTATCAGGAGTGTAATCGTTTCCCATAAACGACGGTACGCGACGAAGCCAACAAAGGGCGCGGAGCAAAAGCGTTTGGAGAGCAAAACTAAACGAGGGCGAGTGAAATCATTAAGAGGAAAGGTTGAATATCAGTAGTGATGCCAGTATAAGTGAAAGCGACCATCTCACAGATGAAACAATCGTGGAATGTTGAACCGTCTTCGCCCTGATTGCGGGGAGCGTCCTTTACGAGCTTGTCACCGGGACAGCCCGAGTGCGAGGCATTGGAGCCTATGCTCGGAGCGAAACCCCTTGGGGCTATTGGCTGGTCCTGATTGCCAAAGGAGTCCTTGCCACCCTGATCGCTGGGATCGCTCTCACTTTCAGTACCTGAAGCCGCTGCCACAACAACATGCGGATATTTCAACTTGCCGGCTATTCTTTGATACGGTGCTTAGAAGCGGTTGCAAAACCTCCGAAGGGTAGCAGACGCGCGGAATCTTGAGCGAATTAACAGTTTGTTTTTCTAATGTTTTTGGTGTTTTCACTTCGCCGATTGTTGTCTTGCCCTTATACGCGAAATGTGGGGGCCGTCGGCGCTGACATCCCCGGGTAAAGTAGCCTACTATGAAGCAACGAGGTTCATGCGGTTAGGACCTCGACTATGCCTGGGCAGGTCCAGGCCTGTGTTCGGGAAGAGTCCACCCAAGACATTGTACTTGACCGGCGGCGTTCGGTGGAGTACGCTCAGAAACGGCAAAATACAGGCCTTTTCAGCAATGTGACGACGGTTTGGCCCCTCGGGCCTTGATGAGGGAGCATGGGAGGGCTTTTTCCGAGTCAAGGAAACCATCGTTAGACGGGTCGTCGAGCCCGAGTCCGCAATGGGAAGACTGTCGCACAATTCCCGTCCGGAGCTTGTAGGAGCGCAGGATCGTTGCGGTTGGATTCTGTGAATGACGCGGGCACAGCTCAGTTTCTTGCCGGGAGGAAGGCTTCTTCGTGAGAATTCGACTCGATCTCTACGTTTCTTTGATCATTCAGTTTCTTCTGGTCATACCTTCTGCTTCATGGGCATGGGAATTTACAATTAATTCCGCCCTAGTAAATTTTCGTTTCGTCTATGCTTCACAGGCCGGATCGAACGGATTCTTTGGACCGTTTAACACGGATATGAGCTCAAAGGGAGCTGATTTAGCCTCAATGAATGGCTGGTTCCGACGAGGAATGCTCTCTGGGACCACCGCGGTTGCCTCTTCAACGCGTCTCGTGATGTTTCCCTACCTTAGATTGAACGAGGCTGTCTCTGTAAACGGCACCTACCGGATCGCACCCGAAAACACACTGGAATTGGACTCTCTTCTCGACGAGGACCTCGAAACCGTCTTCTCACGCGGTACATGGACCAGGTTATGGATAACGGCAAAAACTCCTTTGGGCAATTTCTATTATGGGAAAAGAGGCTTTCAGCAGGGGTGTGGGCTCCAATTCAGTAGTACACAAATGGCCGAAGACGTTCTGGATGTTGCCAAGAGGACTGTGCACATTTTTCAACTGGAGACACTTTTTGGCCCCCTAACCGTGGGGGCCGGATTATATCCTTGGAGACGAGGGGGCTTACTATACTGGAACTTTGAGGATCAGAATGCAGCAAGGACAGCCCATGTTTTAAGCTACGTCAGGTATGCAGCCGGAGAAATCGATGCGGGTATCGGGGGCTTCTATTGGGTATTTGACGAAGGGCCCGAAAGCCGGTGGAGTACGCAAGAGAGGGTCTCTACTCCTCCATCCAGTACATCCGGCACCGAAGGCTGGGTCTATTTCAAGTATACAAACGGCCGACTGTTCCTCAACGCCGAAGCAGACTGGTACTATAGAACCATACGATATCAGTCTTCCCAGGACGGGACCTTTTACGGTGAGCCTGCCATACCCTACCCCGGGGGAGGAAGTCGCTTTGCCCCGAACTATATTGAGTCATGGCGGTACATGCTGGAATTAGGAGGACTTTTCGGACCCGTGAAACTTAGCTTTCTCTGCTGTCACATGCCCGGACCTGACAGAAGACACGGAATTCTCATTGACAAGCAACCTTTCATCCAGGAGCCGGAAAAGAGCGCCTATGGGGTTTTTTACCCGTATTGTTTCCTGATGGCCAAGTATTACAGGGCAGGAGTCGATTCGTATCTTGACATGTCGGCTTCGGATGTGGTGGCAGGCCAGCTTCAATACATGGTAGCAAGCAACCTCGACGTTGCCGCTTCGATCATGACGGCGCGAAGGGCATCTTATGGATACGGCTATGGTTACATAAGGCCCAACCCTGACAAGTCCGGCACTGTGAATTTTGGCCATAGAGGAAATTTTTCAGACCCAGCCCCTTCGGTCCCGGACAACAATCTGGGGTTGGAGTTCAACTTCCGCATATCATGGAGGCTGCTGGAAAATTGGGAGCTTCATTTTCGCGCCGCCTACTGGCAGCCGGGAAGATGGTTCAACTTTGCTTGCATAGACAAATCGGTATCCAACTGGGACAACCCTTCATCCCTCAACACTTGGGGAACAAACCCCAACCGGGTCATAGCACCTATTATGGGCGTCGAACTCTACCTCAACACCACTCTTTGAACAATTGTAGCCATTCTCAATAGTTCCTACCGAGTGGGATCACACCGCCGGACAAGCCAGTCCCGCTTTAGCGGGACACCCAGAAGTCAATTGGTCATTATTTTTCAGAACGTTATACTGGACAAACGCAGTTCACCGGATCAAGTAATTTCTAACTCGCTCAATTTACCCTTCTGGGCTTCCTTCTTGTCTTCACTCTCGCCTTCGGCATCCTTAGCCGCCCGCTTTTTCGGTTTGGTCTTCAGCGCAATGTTTACAATTACCTCGAATTGATGAGGATAAAGCGAGAACAATTCCGGTTTGGACCAGGGCGCCTCTTTTTCATATTGTCAGCCCTTCTGCGCGTCGCTGGCATAACGTTTCCCTTTGTGTTAGACAACTCAATAGCCGTTCTGTTAGTCCCCCTGCTTTGCGCGTTTCGCATTCCCAAACCACAACGACTTTCCATCCGAGAGAAGTAAGTTCTGCTTGATTCTTTGCGTCTCGTCCGACGTTGCGATCTAATTTCGCTTGCCAATAACGTCGTTGAGATTCAGGCATGGAGGCATGTTTACATCCTGGGTGCTGATGCCAAAAGCAGCCGTTCACAAAAATCACTGTTCGATACTTGGGAAGCACGATATCTGGTTTGCCTGGGAGATCTTTTCGGCATAATCGAAACCGGAACCCCGCTTCGTGCAACAAACGTCTAACTATCAATTCGGGAGTCGTGTCTCGACTTTTCACGGCAGCCATCGTTCGTCGGCGTTGTTCCGGATTAAGGTTGTCCATATTGCTACCTAGCGCGTCGAACTACGGTCCAGTTGCTTTGTCGCAATTCATTGCCGCCTATGGTATAAGTTGTACGACGCTGGACATCCGCTTGTTGCATTCGAACCTCAATTCGCACCGCTACGGTTTCGTTTTCTTCGACATGAAACGCTGATGCGATGACGCTCAGAAATCTGATATCCGTCAGGCCCCAAGGTTGCGGATTGGGATTGTTTCGAGCATCAGGAATAGTGCGGGGGAAGAGGTAAATGCAGGGCGGAGGAATACATTTTCCGGAGAGATCCACAGACCGCTCGGGGTGAGTTTCCAATTTCGGGCACGGCCTCGCTAATGTGCCGCATAACATATCCCAAATGATCAAACCATCAACCCGTTCGCGTCTCGATACGATTTCGGCGCTCAGACGCGTGTGGATGCCACTCCAAGCGTTGTGGTCGGGGTCAGAGCCTGGATTCTGGCAAAGCGACCAGATGACGAATTCGTCAGCATTCGAAGGTCTTACAAATATATTCGTGTTGTTTCCGTCAAGACAACCCTTCGCCTCCACGCAACAGAGCCTTCCGTCATCGAAATAGATTTCGAAGTCATGACGTTCTCTTGCCCCGACAAACTCATATCGCTCGATCAATCCCCCGTCCTGTAAGAAGGAAAGCACAGCCTCCATGAACGCATACTTCACTTTAGTAGTAGCCGCCTGTTGACCACGAAGTCTTTCAATGGCGCTTTTGAACAAGCCCGCCTCATCGAAGGCTTCATTGCTTAAACCGTGCTGTCCAATGGTATGAGCAGCGGTTTTCAAAGCTTCAGCGTAATCCCTCACGATTTGCGCCCAATCTTCGCGGCGAGAGCAAGGGATTATAGGTCGTCTAGGCACGTTCTCGCCTCTTTTGGCATTCTTGTTCCCCTGTTTGCTGGGCTGATATGGCTAGAGGTCGAATTATGTGCAACTCCAACCAACTAACTACCGGGACTACTACCCCATCCCCCGTCAGATGATAAGCGTCGTTGTACCGTTCAGGAAGCGAGTATGTTTCAGGCAATCCCATCAGCCGCGCAGTTTCACGGGACGAAATAAGCCTTGACCGAACGCTATCGCGTTCAACGACCATGACGATTTGACGGCTTGATCCGCCAGCGGGCGTACGCAGGCAACCACTCATACCATCAAAGCGCACTTCGGCTCGCTGCACTCCATTGCGTGTGCGTTTGTACACGGTCCCTTCTTGCCGCAACCCCGAGCGCTGAATCTCGCGCACCTTTTTCAGATTGGCAAGAGTCATCATACTCAACAGTTTTTGAGTTTCTTCACTTGAGTGCCACCTAACCTCTTTAGGTTCAGATTCAATGAGATCGGAGAGATGAGGACGGTCTAGCAGCGGCATCGGCAACTTCCACCAAACCCATGCCTTTCGCGCGTTGGGCTCCAATTTTCTGACTATCTCTTGGAGTGCATGGGGATGCCATGCCGGACTCGGGACGGTAGCAGTGATTCTACTCGGCAAGGGGACCTGGCTGGAGAACGCCACAAGAAACAATCGCGGTCGAGACTGAGGGACAAAATAGGCAGCATCCAGCACAATTGCACCAACTCTGTAATCACCATCAGTCAAGGCATAGATCAAATTTGACAGATCACGACCCTGATGCGAGGTGATAAGGCCGGGAACATTTTCAATCACTATGATTGCAGGATTGCGCCCCTCACCTTTGAGTGAAAGCATCAGCCCCCAGAATGGCCAAAATACGCTGCTGCGGCCACCGGCAAGACCAGCCCCGGCTCCGGCTAAACTTAAGTCCTGACAAGGGAACGAGGCCCAAGCTAATGTGGGATTGCCCAGCAGTTCCGAGGTCGTAATGCCCCGTACGTCTCTACAGATCAGCTCTGGCGCACCATTGAAGTTAACACGGTAGGTCGCCGCCTTTTTGATGTCAAAGTCGTTAGCGAATAGGCATTCCCATGCCGTTCCCAGACCCAGCCGGACCATTCCGCCGCCTGCGAAGAATTCATAAAAGCCAAAAGGCTGCGAAAGCGCCACACTTGTTGTCCGTTTCTCCATGCTGACCGGCACCCCTGCCTTTGAGCACGCCCGTCTCTTATGGACTAAAGGCACTTTACCAAAGACAGTTTTGAGAGTCGAGACAATTAGGCAAGATGAGTTTTTTCGCGTTAACCGAAACCGTAAAGAATGATTGATTAACTTAGGAAAAAAACACGCGAAGTTCAAATCTTACCAAGCTAGTTTCGAGAATGTTTTTTAGTGTCTAATTATAGGTACTTTGTTTCCTGCAAGAACTTGCCACCGCGAATAATTTCGCGGGGTTACGATGATTTTTCTCTTGCACTTTTGCGGCTCTTTGGATATGAACGCCCCGCGTTGCGTAGTGGGATGTCGTCTATCCCAGCGTCCATGCGCTCGCTAAGCGGCTCTTGCCCCCTGTTCCACTGGCCCCCCTCTCGGGTTTTCGGGAATCTGTGGGGTGCCGCGATTTCGTGTCAGAAATGATTGTTGTGAAAACGAGTAGATATAGCGGTTCTCGAAAGTAATCACGGATTGTCTTCCGGGTGCCACTACTGGCTTGTCCATCAGTGCAATCTCATTAGGAACGGACTTTCGAGAATAGCTATAGCTGCGGGAAAGTAGTGGTATCCGGTCCCCGTAGGGGATACATGGCGTTTGCGGACGAATGTATCCTTGAGGAGGACCGGAGATGGAAAGAGCAATAACCGACGTGGCCTCACTGGTCAATGAGATTCTCGCCTTTGTGCGTCGTGGGGCACAAGGGATGGAGATCGGAGAAGTTGAGCGACGCCTTCTTTCCCTGGTCATGGCAATTGGTAGAGCGTCCCTTGAGGAATTTGTGGCCGAGAAGGGAACCGGATATGCGGGCAAAAAGATCACCGGTGCCCATGGGAACCGGTTGCCGTATGTCCGCGACCGGAGCTGTGCATATCGGTCCATCTTTGGAACGATCTCTATTCGAAGGGCCTACTATCACGCTGAAGGTTCACCGGGAGTCTTTCCCCTGGATGGAGAGCTCAATCTGCCGGAGAGAGGGTATTCCTACCTGGTTCAGGAGTTCTCTTCCCGATTGGCGGTAACGATGAGTTACGAGGATGCCCAAGAGATACTGAGCTCTTTCTTTCCCGCGAAGGCGCCGATTCGGTCCATGGAGAGCATTGTCGGAGACTTGTGTGAAGAGGCGAATAGGTTCTACGAAGGAAAAACACCACCGGAGATCCGTCCGGATGCTGTAGTGACGGTTGCGACCGTTGATAAGAAAGGCGTCGTCATTCGTAAACGCAATGAAGATCAAGCCGGTTCCCAGGTTCCCCCCAAGAATCCCGAGAAGCCCGGCAAGAAGAAGATGGCGACCGTGATCTCGACCTATGTCACACAACGCCACGTTCGTACGATGGAGGACCTGCTCAAGGATGTATCGGACGACGGAAGGTCAGATATCAAACCCAGACCTCAAAACAAACTTACGTGGGGCAGTCTCGCTGTCGGTCCTGAAAACACCGTTTCCCGCCTGAAGAAGTTTGTAGATCAGCGGTTGCCCAAAGATAACGAGTTGGTTTGCCTCCTGGACGGAGAGCGTTCTCTCTGGGCACTGGTCTATGCCTATTTTCCCGCAGCCTTTTTCGTACTGGACATCTTCCACGTCCTGGAACACCTGGGCAGAGCCGCTCTTTGCTTCTATGACGAGGGTAGTCCCCAAGCCAGGCAATTCGTGACCGAGCGTTTGAGGATGCTTCTCCAGGGAAAAGCAGGCAGAATGATCGGGGGGCTCAAACAGATGCTCTCCAAACACGATCTGTCCGGGACTCAGAAGCATTGTCTCGAACAAGTCATCGGATATCTTGAACGAAACCGAAAGCACATGCGCTACGAGATCTGTTTGGCTAAAGGCTACCCCATCGGCAGCGGAGTCATTGAAGGAGCATGCCGGAATCTGATCAACGACAGATTGGAACTGACGGGAATGAGCTGGACCATGCAGGGAGCCGAGAGTGTGATGCGCCTGCGGGCCGTTCATATCAACAAAGACTGGAACGCTTTTTGGACTTACCGACGTCGGTCTGAAGGCCGAAGATTGTACGGAATTCAGGACTCAAGCTGCTCGGATATCCGCGATCAAGAACTCCAGCGTGCTGCATGACTCCTGACAGAAAGTAGCGGCACCCGGAATCTGCAAAAAATATGTTCTTCCAGTCAACTATCTGATATGGTGAGTCAAATCAAGTGACATTGAGAGTAATCAAATGCACGGGAGTAGCGAAGAACAGAGAGACAGACAATTCGACCGGAATTTGATCGTTCAATTATGATCAATTTTCAAGCGGTCAAGAGCACCTCGGACACGGGTTTTCTATTGCTAAGATACATCGGCGAGTGGTATGT
>Ga0247841_10009867_pt1 | contig 13199 bp, 10 predicted proteins | sample LaCruzMarch2015__2_FD_192410 | JGI IMG/M metagenome (GOLD analysis project Ga0247841, IMG submission 192410) | Freshwater microbial communities from meromictic Lake La Cruz, Castile-La Mancha, Spain - LaCruzMarch2015_18m | ecosystem: Environmental > Aquatic > Freshwater > Lake | place: Spain... | reverse complement strand
TGCGGACGGAGCGCGCATTTCTCTTTTGTTCCTTTGCATTTCTTTTCTTCATTTACGCCATCGCTCTTGCGGGTATGTTTCACTTGGGCTTTAACAGCGCCATCGCGAAAACGGTCATGACCGCGGGACTGGTGGCGGCGCTTCTCGCGGCTGCGGGAATATCCGTCAGGCGCCATCATTATCCCTGGGCTGACTGGGGATTCACCTGGAAAGGCAGCCGGCGCGCATTATGGGAAAGCCTGTTGTTCGGCATACCGCTGGCCTTGGCGGCTATCGCCTTGAAATGGATGATTGTTCAAATCCCAGCTTCGCCGCTGTTCGGGCATTCAATCTTTGAACCGTTCCGGCCGTCATTCCTAATGCTGGCGACTTATGCTGTTGGCGTGATCGCTCAGGAAATTATCAGCCGCGGTTTTCTGCAGACATCCCTGGAACGGATTCTGACCGGGAAATACAAGGCGTTGATGGCCGTCTTAACGGCCTCTCTGTTGTTTGCGGTTGCGCATTTGCATTATTCTCTTTCCGCTGTGCTGGCCACTCTTCTGGGGGGATTTTTTTTCGGCTGGCTCTTTTATCGGCACCGGACACTGGTTGGCGTGTGCGTTGTTCATTTTTTGCTGGGGATATTGCTTGGTGATATTTTGGGCATAATCGCGATGTGACAATGCCGTCAGAGCCAATATCGTCATGGTTGTTCAGCAGTTGAAGTCCTCGGCGCCGATCTTGGAAGAATGGATCAAGAAAGGCGAATTGACCGTCGTCGGTGCACGTTATGATCTGGATGATGGAGTGGTGACCATGCTTCCTTAATCGTCAATGAAAAGAGCGGGCATTTCTGCGTTCAGTCTCTGCCAGAGAATAATGCTTGGATAATTCTAAAATGCTCCACAGGCATCCTGATAGCCCTCGTTTAACTTGATCAATCTTGGGGCATTCCATAACTGTTTAACATCAAAACACGCAAACCGTTTTAACCAATTTTAGGCGTAAAGATCATCCGCAATGCGCCTCACCTCGCCATAATCCGAACTTGACTTTAAGAAGATTTTTTTTATAAAAATCCACCATTAGAATATATTTTGTTTCAAACATACTGAAAACCATTATGCAAAAAAAAACAATTTTGCGAACGAGCTTGCTGGTTCCTCAACCAAAGCACAAGTTTAGAATTACCAGCCAGTCCAAAATAATCTATACCCTGTCGGTTCTAGTACTGACGATGGTCACCCTGACGTTTGGCGCGCCAATCTCTTCTCAATATGCTCGGCAAGCCGTGCAGGCATGGCTCCGCACGGATGCTCACCCGCTTGATTCGCGCATTGGGCAGATTCTCACCTCAGTCGAAACCTATAATGATACTCAAGGTTTGCCGCTCTACTATGTGGTGTACCTGCAACCATCGGGTTATGCCATTGTGCCCGCAGATGATTTGATCGAGCCCATCATAGCTTTTGCCGCGCAAGGTCGCTACGATCCATCCCCCGACAATCCGCTGGGCGCCCTTGTTAACAGGGATCTGCCGGACCGTATGCAGCGTGTGCGGAAACAAGGGGGGGTGCGAGTGGAAGGCGCTCTGAAGAAGGCCAGCGACAAATGGGGTGTACTGCGGGGGATCGCGAAGACGGCGTCGGGCGTCGAACTCGGGATTTCCAACGTCTCGGATGTTCGCGTACCGCCGCTTGTGGAAAGCCGCTGGTGGCAGATGACAGCTGGCGGGAGCGCCTGTTACAACTATTTCACGCCGACCAACGCCGCTGGAGCGGCCGACAACTATCCCTGTGGTTGTGTGGCGACGGCCATGGCCCAACTCATGCGTTACTACCAGTATCCGGTCAGCGGTGTCGGCACGGCATCCTTCGCCATCTCCATCGATGGCGTGTCTGCGACGCGCGCTCTGCGCGGAGGGGATGGGAACGGCGGCACGTATTCATGGAGCGACATGACGCTTGTTCCTGCAGGGGGCGTCAGCGACACCCAGCGCCAGGCCATTGGGGCCCTCACTCACGATGCCGGCGTTTCGGTCAATATGGACTACACGGCGAGCGGTTCGGGCGCCGACACGCGTGATGCCAAGGACGCTTTCGTGAACACGTTTGGATACAACAACGCGATCAAGGGGTACAACTCCAGCGATACGATCGGCGCGGGTTTGAACGGGATGGCCAACCCCAACTTGGATTCGGGTTATCCGGTCCTCTTTGGCATCACCGGTACCCCCGGCGGTCATGCCATTGTGTGTGACGGGTACGGCTACAACCTGGGCACGCTCTATCACCACCTGAATCTTGGCTGGGCCGGCACCGATGACGCCTGGTACAATTTGCCCACGGTAGACACCTCGCGAGGTACCTTTTCATCGGTGTACAAGTGCATCTACAATGTCTACGTGACCGGGGGTGGCGAGATTATCAGCGGACGGGTCACCGATAACAGCGGCGTGGCGCTGACCAATGCGACGGTAACGGCGGTTCAAAGTGCCGGGGGCACCTACACCACGAACACGAATGCGCGCGGAATCTACGCGTTCCCCAAAGTCCCTTCGGCCTCCCAATACACATTGAGCGTCGTGAAGGCGGGGTACACGTTCACCAACCGCAGTGTCAGCACCGGTACGTCGGTTGACAACGAAGCTGCAAGCGGCAATAGTTGGGCCGCCGATTTCAGCGGCTCCCCGATTATATCGTCTGGTGTCTGCGCCGATTATGATGGCGATGGCAAAGCCGATCCGGCGATTTACGATGAAGCGACTGGCACGTGGAAAATTAAACTGTCATCGGCGAATTATTATCTGATAACAACAACTCTTAACGGTCTTGGCGGACCGGGATATGCCTCTGTTTCCGCTGATTACGATGGCGACCGGAAAGCCGATCCGGCCGTGTATCAGGAACTGACCGGACGTTGGGCTATCATGCTTTCCTCGGCCGATTACGGAGTGGTGGTTGTTCTGACGCAAACGCTTGGCGGAACAGGATACAGCGGCATGCCTGCGGATTATGACGGCGATCAATTGGCCGACCCAGGTGTATATCAACGTGTGAGCGGAGATTGGCGGGTAATGCTTTCCTCTGCAAACTATGCTTCAATTGATGTGTTGGATTTGCTGGGTGATACGGGATACATGGCGGTGGCTGCTGATTACGACGGAGACATGAAGGGTGATCCGACAATTTATGGGGAAAGTAACGGTTTGTGGGTGTTTAAATTATCAAGTGCAGGTTATGTTAGTTTTGCAATGACCCAGACCTTGGGCGGTACTGGTTATCTTCCCGTTCCGGCCGATTACGACGGCGATGGCAAGGTTGATCCGGCCGTGAAAAGCGAATCCGACAATGAATGGATTGCAATGTTATCGTCAGCCGGTTATACGCCTGTCCATGTTACGCTTCAGTTTGAATGAGATTGGCGGTTGGTAAAACATCTATTGTCTGAGACCGTCGCTGACACCTAAAAAAAGCCCCACCCACGTGAGGCTTTTCGGCAATCACGCCGCGGAATGCCCCTTCTTTTTGCCTTGATTTGATCGTCAGGCAGGATTTGCCACCTCATTCGGTCCAATCCTTAATTGCCCCCGCTTCTTAAAGGACCCTGTTTTTCCTTGATTTTGGCCCATTTTTTGTTACAATGTAATTCGTCATGGCCGGAAAGGGCCCGAGATTTGTTGGCCAAAATAAGGGGGTGAACCATTTTCTCTTTGTTTCCATGCGACTGGGAGGTTCCTGGAAGGAAGCCAATCAAAAGCCTTGCCGACGGGAATTTATTGCAAAGGATTGCAAAAATCCAAGGTTCAGCTCCGGCGCCGGTGAGAAAGCCTGTCCAAATTCCAGTCCGTGAGATGCTACGACCTGAAGAAGAAGTGGACACGACGGAGATTGATGCGATGCTGGAGCAGATGGACGCCGACTGCGGGGACAAGGTCAGTCAAGTTCTTAAAGCTATTGCGAAAGTCAACGGGAGCCTGAAAATAAACATTAAGGCTTTGGAGACCCCATCCGTTGCTGATGAAAACGCGGTGAGCAGGGAAGAGCTGCTGAACCTATTGCGGGGTTTCGCGAAATATTCCAAGGCTCTTGAGCATTACATTAAGGAGCACCAGCTTTCTTTGCATTGATGTTACTTTTCCTGATCGGTCCTTATGTTCTGGCGCTTGCCTGGCTGGTAATATTCTGGTTTGCCAGCCTTGCAACCTATCTGCTCGCGTTTCTCCTTTCGTTGTTCGGCGTCAATTGCGACATCGGTGGCGACACAAACGTCTGGTTGCTGTTTCTGGTGGTCATTTCCATAAGCGTTTGGGTTTACAGCCTCGAGGACAGCAGTTTCGGGTTTGCGTTGTTTGTTTTTCTGTCGGGAACATTTTTTTTGTTTCGTAGCGCCGACACGTGGCGCATCGCCTCGTGTTAGCCCAAGTGGAGAATTATGCCAAATAAAACATCCAATAAGATAGACGACAAATATTTCAACAAGCAAATGAACCGACTGGAAAACGAAGCGCAACAACTGGGAAAGAAAAGAAAATCTTTGGAACAACAGGAACAAGCGGCCCGTTCTTCATCTGCCAAGAGAATCATTCGGGGCAAAACAAAGAAACTGGAACGGGAGATTACGGAGAAAGCTGTTGAGATGATGCGTTTGGACGCAAAATATCAGAGGGAAGCATACCGCAGGAAGCACTGCAAAATCCCGTCAAGCAGGTGCCCTCTTGCTCCGATGCGGAAATGACGGTACGGTTGAAAAAAATGAAGTCACGTATTAAAGAAGGTATCCCGCAAACCGGGTAGCCGCATCAGGCTCGGATAATGACAAAAATGTTAAATTTTACCGTCAACCCAGATTACAAAAAGGGTTTTTACTGATGCATCTTGTGCTCACGGGCAAAATAAAAAAAAGGTCAAAAAATGTAATTAGCGATACTCCGTAGCCAGATTAACGGGGATACAGGTTATGGCGACAGCGGAAACCAGAGATAATAAAACGGAAATAGTTTATCCAGGGGAAGAATTATTTTTGGGCCTTACTCGTATGCTGAAGGAACGAACAGAAATTAAAATTGCAATGGTTTCCCAACAAAGCGGAGATATTGCTTTTATTTCCACCTATGCTGACCTGGGCATTGTTCCGCAAACATTAAACCACCCCTTCTATCATACCAGTGTTTTCGCTGATTTTTTGGGCTCCTTGCTCGTCCGAAATAATCTTGATTTGTTTTCTGCCCGAATAATGGACAAATTCTATGATGCAAATGTTCGGGAATATAATCATAAACATTTCGGGATGCGAACAACAGGCACCGACGCTTTGATGTTCCAATGCCATTCCAGCCTGATTTTTCAGCTTGTTAACGAACAGCTCAATCGTGATATTGCCCAGGAAGTTGCCAAGCTAACTGCTACCCTGGCTTGTGCAAAAAAAGTTAAGCGTGGCGGGGACGAAGACAATGGAAGCATAACATCATACTGCGACAATACCAGTATGCGTATAATTGTGCCGAAGAAAAACGAAATTTTTCAGGGCTTTGAGACCGCCATCGAAATGATTTTAAGGTTTTATAAAATTACGGGCAAGGATGTTTTTGTTGCAAATCACTTATTTCATTTTGAAATTGAGATTAAAGACGAATGAAACCCCCAATCAAAATCCCCTGTGGCGTCACCGTCGAGTTTGACAATGCAATGTTCTTGCAGGTGCTGAACCGCTACGGTGTTTCTGGATGGAATGCTTGGATTGACGCCGTTTACAGCCAAAAGTTACTTTATCCATCCTATGACAAAACAGCAAACCCGCCCGCGTTTCAGATGGATTTTGTTTTGCGCGGGGTCGACCTGTCAGGACGAAATTTGGACGGCATTGACTTGACGATGATTTATATGACCCACGGAATATTTTGCGACGCTTCACTTCGTTACGCGAAATTACTTTTTGCGGACGAGTGCAATTTCATAAACGCGGACCTGACAGGAGCGTCGCTTGCGGGTTGCGATGTTTCAGGGGCTATTTTTATAGACGCAAAGCTGGACGACATAAACTGGGACAGGTCGTTTTATTATTCTGGCTCGCCCCCTGTTGAACTGACCTTGGACATAATGCGACGGGTGGAGCAGTTCAAGCCCGACGACGCAGGTGTGACCGAACCAAAGAAAATTGTCTGTCTGGCAAGTGTGCGAGACAGGGTTCATTGGGTGAAAGACGAGCCAAGTCAATAAACGCAATAACGCATTTAGAAAATGCAACAGGAGAAATGATATGCAAAAAAAAGTCGCCCTGTACTTGAGGGATTAATAGGGGTCAAGTCTCAATAATCAATAAATGAATTGACAAGAAGGGAGAGGAAAGAGTAAAAGCAAAGGCATGGCAAGAGCACTGCGTATTGACATTAGAGGGGGTTGGTATCACATTTTTAACAGGGGGATAGAACGGCGGGAGATATTTCGATCCGCCGAAGACTACCGGCATTTCTTGGGATTAGTCGGCGAATTGCCAGAACGGTATCGCGGATATATTCATGGATATATGCTGATGCCGAATCATTATCATATTTTGATGGAGACTCCGGAAGGAAATTGCAGCGAAACAATGCATTGGTTGAACGTGAGTTACAGCGTGTGGTTTAACCGGCGATATGGGCGAGTAGGTCCGTTATTTCAAGGTCGGTTCAAGAGCGTAGTAGTGGAGAACGGGGTATGGGCGCTGGGAGTGCTTGATTATATACACCTGAATCCAGTGCGGGTGATGAGTTTGGGATTGGATAAAGGGAGCCGGGAACAAGAGCAGGCGGGAAGGATGGCTCCGCTCCGGCCGGAAGAAGTGGCTGCCCGGCTACAGGCGTTACGGGATTATGAAATGAGTTCATATCCTGCCTATGCGGGATATCGGTGTGGAGCGAAATGGCTGAGGATTCAGGATTTATTAAGGCGGATGGATTGTGGGAATATGGGCGAAGCGCAGAAGCGTTATCGGAAACGAGTGGAGGGGATGATAAGGCAGGGGGTGTATGAAGGGAAATATGCGGAATGGAGTGGTCAACTGATAATCGGCACGCGACGATTTATTGAACGGACGGGGGCATTGCTGAAGGGAGAATATCGGGAACAACCGCAGCGGAAGCAATTGGAACGGCGCAGGCAATTTGACGAAATATTGGGAGTCGTGGCCAAAGCGAAAGGAGAGAGATGGGAGCAATTTTGCAATCGGCATGGGGACTGGGGGCGGGATATGGCCCTGTTGTTGGCGCGTCATTGTGGTGGATTGACTTTGAAGGAATTGGGCTCGAAAGTGGGAGGATTGGACTATGGGGCGGTAAGCGAAGCAATACGTCGGCTGGAGCACCGGCTCAAGTCCGAGCGCAAATTGAAAGAACTCTATATCCGTTGCCGAGATGAATTGATGAAAATTGAGACTTGACCCTAATGTTCCTGCGATAACGCCAGAAAAAGCGCCGGAATTTCCAAAACCCGTTGAAAAAGAAAAGTCAACATTCATACAATCGAATGAGACAACGACCAGATAATGTTTTATCCCGCCGGGAGTTCATCCAGCGCTGCGCGATATATGGGATCGGCGCCGCCATAGGCGCAACGCGCATTAGCAGTGCTTTTTCGCCTTCGCAGGAGGATGCACTGCAATATCCGTTGTCTTCCTTGAAAGAAGCGGCGTATTGGGAGCCTCTGGACAACGGGCGTGTTCGATGCAGGCTGTGCCCTAATATGTGCGAGTGCGCCGAGGGGGAGATTACACGTTGCAGAACGCGCATTAACAGGAACGGGAAGCTTTACTCCGCAATATATGGCAAGCCTTGTGTGCTTTGCGTGGATCCATTGTCAAAGACACCGTTATATCACGCAGATCCCGGGGCCAATGCGGTCGGCACAGCGACGGCAGGTTGCAACCTTACATGCAAATACTGCCAGAACTGGGATATTTCCCAGGTCGGACCCTGGAAAACAAAAAACATGGATATATCGCCGGAGCAACTGATTGAAAAAATCAAGGATCGCGGTGTGGAGTGGGTCGTATTTTCCTACACCGAACCGGTTGCTTATTATGAATATGCAATTGACATAGCTAAATTGGCCAAACGAAACGATATTCATGTCGCGGTTGCCACGGCGGGATTCATCTCCGCGCCCCCACTCGCAGAGTTGATCAAGTATACCGATGCATTTAGTGTTACGATTAAGGGTTATTCGGACAAGTTTTGCAGGGAAATATGCGGATGTAAACTTGAGGATGTCATGCGGACAGTGCAAACAATTTCCAAGTCAAAATGCTGGCTGGAAGTTGTGACGCTTATTGTGCCAGGACTAAACGACGATATGGACGGTCTGCAGCGGCTTGCTTATTCTATCGTTAAACTTAACCGCGACATTCCATTTCATTTCTTGCGTTTTTCGCCGGCATACAAACTGAAAAATTTGCCGCTTACCCCGGTAAATGTCCTGGAAAAGGCGCGTCGTATCGCTCTCGCGGAAGGGATTAAATTTGTCTATATCAATATGCCTGGTCATCCCGCGGCAAATACATACTGTCCAAGTTGTTCCAGGGCGCTCATTGAGCGTTCCGGTTTTGCGGTAGTCAGAAACGATTTAAAAAAGGATCGTTGCCCGGCCTGCTCCTGCCGGATCCCCGGTTTCATGTTATCAGAGAACATTACCAAGATCTGATCGCGATAAAAATAATCAATGCATATCTTGACAAACGATAGCAAAAGAAGAAAATAGCAACCATGAATAATGCTGGTGTCTTAGGGATTGGCATCACAATCCCACGCACCAGCCAACATTCCAAGGAATAGCCATGATCAGCATAACCACGGCGCGGGCAAAATATTCCATAAGCAGTAAACCCTTGAGTTTTCTTACAACAGCGTTGCGGTTGAAACATGCCGCCAAGACCCTGTTTTTCTCCTTGGCATTGTTGATCCTGTTTCCCGCCTCGCTCCGCGCCCAGGATGATTGGGTTGTTTTATTCACCGATAATTTCGAGAACGGCACCGCTGAAAACTGGCGGATGGATGCTCCGCTCATGGGTAATGGCTGGTCCGTTGAATTGGATGGGGGCAATTATGTCTTGAACGGCTCCGGCTTTACCTGGGCGCAGCTTATGAATGATATCGGGGCCGACTGGACGGATTATAGTTTTAAGGCCAGGATCAAGCTGCTCGATGGTGACATCGGTCTCAACTATCGTCTGACCGTTAATGGCTGGTATACTGTTAACCTTTCCTCCATAACATTATCTTTCACCAAAGAGCAACCTCTTGGTGTTATTTCCAGCTTGACCAATATAAGCATGACTACCTCATTTGGCATCTGGCACAACGTAGAGGTGATAGGTGTTGGGGGCAACATCAAAGTTTATATTGATGACGTTTTACGGTTGGATTACACGGATACGAATAATCTAGTAAGCGGAGGAATCGGTCTTTTTCCGTCGCAGACCAATTCGCACGTGCACATTGACGATGTCCGGGTTGTAGGTAAACATCCTCCTTCAGCGCCCGTCGGTTACACCTGGGGCCACCCTGGCGGTCCCATCGGGGGCCTGGGGTACGATGTCCGCATTCACCCCGCCGATAAAAACATAATGTTTGTCACCGACAATCCGAGCGGAGTTAACAAAAGTTATGATGGCGGGACCACATGGGTACAAAGAAACAGCGGTATAACCAGCAGAACGGGGCCTTCCTGGAATGGGATACCCATCTTTTCTTTAACCATTGACCCCCGCAATCCGAATATTATCTGGGTAGGAACCCAGTACGTGAAGGCAATCTATAAATCCATTGATGGCGGCGAGACCTGGGTAAAAAAGGACAATGGCGTTGTCGGTGGTAATGAGGTTTCATTTCGTAATTTCGGGATTAATCCATATAATTCCGATATTGTGTTTGCAGGCGCGGAAATTACCACCGGCGTTATGGGAACGCTGTTTGATAAGGCTAAGGGAAAAATTTTCAAGACCGAGGACGGCGGGAATAACTGGCGTTGTGTCTGGGAGGGCGACAACCTTGTAAGATTCATCCTTTTCAATCCAAGCAATCCCCAAATACTTTACGCTTCTACGGGCATTTGGGACAGAGAAGCGTATAATGACGAAGGAGTGGGTGTTTTAAAATCAACCGACGGAGGCGAAACGTGGGTCCAGATCAACAACGGCATCCCGAACAGCGGAGGGAACCGGTTCGTGGGCTTTCTGGAAATGCACCCGCAAAACCCTGATATTCTCTTTGCCGCTGCCGGAAACAATGCCAAGGGAGATGGCGGAATATTTCGAACAACGAATGGCGGGGAGAGCTGGACAAAGGTGTTATCTGCCAGCAATGGCGCTTCCGGCTCCTTCACTGTGGTTGTAATCAGCCCGTCTAATCCAAGAATTATTTACGCAGCAACATCATTCGCTTTTTATCGCAGCGATGATGGCGGCGACACATGGCAGATGTTCTTAAAGACAGAGGAAGGCTATTGGGGGCCACCGCGCGTTCGTCCAGGATGCCCTATCAGCGCGGTAGTGGACCCAGATGATCCCTATACCCTCTTTGCCAATAATTATGTCGGCGGCAATTTTAAATCAACCGACGGCGCCGCAACCTGGGTTGATGCAAGCAAAGGATACAGCGGCGCCCATCTGCATGACATCACCATCGCCGCCGATAATCCCGATATCGTTTATACCATTGGGCGCAGCGGACCATTCAAGAGTTATGATGGTGGGCAGACCTGGGCTGGCATAGCGCTGCCTCCGGCAAGCTCTCCTGAATGGTATGCGATCGCACTGAATCCAGAAAATCGTCAGGAGGTCTTGATGGCCGATGAATTCCGCAGGATGATATTTAAAAGTCAGGATGCGGGAAACACCTGGCGCGAAGTGTTCCAACACCCGCTTGAAGATAATCCTCAGGAGAGGCATGGTTTTAAAGCCATCGTTTATGCGCCGTCAAATTCACGGATTGTTTATGCCGGTATGTGTAAAGATCGAGGCACGATGGCTGGCTCCTTTCCAGCAAAACCCAGTTTTGGCATGTACAAGTCCATTGACGGCGGCGAAACCTGGGTGGAAATTAACAACGGCTTGAATACTTCGTTAATCAATATCTTTTGCATTGCTATCCATCCGGGTAACCCTGATGTTGTTTATATCGGCACCTGGAAAGACGGCGTGTTTAAAACTACCGATGGCGGACAGAACTGGACCGCAAAAAATAATGGTCTTACCGCTGGCGAGGTACGTTCCCTGGCCGTAGACCATCAAAATCCACAAATCGTTTATGCAGGGCTATCTGAAGCGGGCGGCGTATTTAAAAGCACCGATGGCGGAGAACTATGGGGAGAAATCAACCAGGGGCTTAATCTGAAATGCCCCTCGTATCTGCTCCCGGTTGGGAAGACCAGGCAGGATGTTTCGCTCAATGACTGGCCGGTTAGAGCCGTTGGCGGAGATTACTATTCAGTGCCGTGGTCAGCGGTGTGGGGAATTGCGATTGACCCGAGAAATTCTCAGGTAATCTATGCTGCGGATCATTACGCCGGCGTTTACATGTCAACGAATGCAGGTTGCAACTGGATTCCACTCAACGATGGATTGACGATGAAGGCGGTCACGCATTTGGCGATTTCATCGGATGGGGGTACGCTTTACGCCGCAACCGAAGGTGGCGGTGTTTTCCGTTGTCCCCCCTCGGCAGGATTGGATACGCCCGGTAATTTGACAGCATCTAAGGGAACGTATAGCGACAAGGTGGTTTTGGCGTGGTCGGCGGTAAGCGGAGCTACGAGCTACGAGGTATGGCGGTATGCGAGCAATACCTCTTTCTCGGCGTCTAAGATCTCCAGCCCTGATCCGACCGGAACCAGCTATGACGACACGAACGCAGCAGCCGGCACAACCAATTATTACTGGGTGAAAGCCGTGAACGCCGCGGGCGCAAGCGCATTTAGTACATCCGATTCCGGTTGGCGGGCCAGTATTTCTCCTGGAGTTTGCGCCGATTATGACGGCGATGGTCTGGCCGATCCGGCAATTTACGACGAATCCACAGGAACTTGGCGGATAAAATTGTCAGGCTCTGGATATTATCTGTTAGTAACGGCGTTTAATGGACTTGGCGGACCAGGTTATGCTTCGGTTTCTGCCGATTATGATGGGGATCGGAAAGCCGATCCTGCCGTTTATAACGAGGCGACCGGCATCTGGATCATTCTGCCTTCATCGCTTGGTTATGCGGTGCCAATTGTTCTGGGACAGACATTGGGCGGGATAGGTTACAGCGGCATGTCGGCTGATTATGATGGCGACCGATTGGCCGATCCCGGTGTTTATCAAAGAACCCAAGGCGATTGGAAAATCCTGCTTTCATCGGCAAGCTATTACGAGATTGATAAACCTGGTCTGCTGGGTGGGACAGTCTATCGGGCAGTGGCGGCTGATTATGATGGTGACCGGCTGGCCGATCCGGCAATATATGGCGAGAGCAACGGATATTGGATATTTAAACTATCCAGCATTGGTTACGTTGAAATCACATTAACGCAAACACTGGGCGGCGCCGGTTATATCCCTGTTCCTGCGGATTACGACGGCGATGGACTTGCCGATCCGGCCGTAAGAAGTATAACCAGCAATGAATGGATCGTGATGTTTTCGTCGGGAGGTTATACGCCGGTGCCTCTGATAATTCCGTTTGAATAAAATTGCCGGTTAGAAAAATATCTATTGTCCAGAACCGGCGCTGACACCTAAAAATCTCCGCCAACTGGTGAGGCTTTCCGGCACTCAAGCGGCGGAACGCCCCTTCTTTTTGCCGTGATTTGATCGTCAGGCAGGATTTGCCACCTCCTAAATCCAATCCTTAATTGCCCCCTTTGCAGCAGGAAAATAATTATATTTTCCATTGACAGCCGGACGCAAAACAGGCTATCTTAAAATAGTTTCATTGGTCTTTTTTCATTCAACAAAGTCGGCCTGCAAATAACCAAATAGTTACATTGGAGGCAAACGCATGCATTCAGATAAAAAGTATTTATATAGGTTTTTGGAAGTCTCGATCCTGGTGATGGGTCTTGCGGCCCTGCCGGCGCAAACGCTTTCGGCTGACTCGGCGCCGGTAATGAACGTGCCGCCGGACTTGCGCCTGGCGATCAACCGGACGATGGGACGCGACCAAGCCGCATATCATTTCAGGGAATCCGGAGCCGGCTTTTTTGAGG
>Ga0247841_10009865_pt1 | contig 13200 bp, 10 predicted proteins | sample LaCruzMarch2015__2_FD_192410 | JGI IMG/M metagenome (GOLD analysis project Ga0247841, IMG submission 192410) | Freshwater microbial communities from meromictic Lake La Cruz, Castile-La Mancha, Spain - LaCruzMarch2015_18m | ecosystem: Environmental > Aquatic > Freshwater > Lake | place: Spain... | reverse complement strand
ATATGTTTGGCTCACGGACTACCGCGTTTACAATAATAGGTTATAGTGCTGGTTTGCTTAGAGGTGAGTGGGACGATTCCAGTGGTTTAAATCAGGCGGTGCTTGTTCTTTTGTGTTCTTTTGCATATCTAACATTGCTTATAATTGAGTATGCAATTTTTTCAACAATACAAGCGAATTTATTACTTAACCACATTGCACTCTTACAGCCAGTTCTTAATGCGCTTATCTCACCGGCAATATTTTGGGTTTTTAAAAAAATTATTGACTAATTTTACTTCAACAAATACAGCTTTAATTTCAAATTCAGAAGGGTTTAGAGAAGCGAGTCCCGCCGTTGGTGGGATGAGTCGAACGTTCGAGATAAACAAGGTTTCCCTCGGGGAGCATTCTGGCGAGAGGACTCCCATCCGAGCCAGAACAATCCCGCCGTTGGCGGGATAAGTTCCGACAAGGGAAGGAATGTCCGCCCGCCACAAAGTGGCGAGGCGAGACCTCGGCAAAAGGGCGGGCGACATTTATGTGGCAACAGGAAAGTAAGAGTGCTTATGAGAACTTTGCTTTGCGCAATAAAGCGCTTATTTTGTTTTTTGTGTTTGTATTTTTTCTGCTTGCCATAAGGTTGTTTCAGCTTCAGATAATTTCTGCGAAATACTATGCATTTGTATCAGAAAAACAGTGCTTACATATTGTTTTAGAACGCCCTCAACGCGGCAAAATATATGATGTTAACGGTGATATACTTGCAAATAATGAAATTTCATTTGCCGCTTACTTTTACCCATTTTTTCAGCAAAATGTACCATCGCAGGAAACAATTAATAAGTTGCAAAAGATATCAAGAAAAGAGAATCTTGAAGAGATCATACAAAGAGGTTATAAAATAGGTAAGTCGGTAAAAATAGCAGGAAATCTGTCGTTTAAAGAGATGCTTCGTTACAGCGAGCAAAAGGTTGCCTTGCCGGGTTTATCGGTTGTAAAAGAATCAAGGCGCAAGTATCTTTCGGCAACTCAAAATGCACACATAATAGGTTATGTTAACGAAATAAGCAAAGAAGAGTTAGATACCACCGCAGAAGAGTATGCCGATTACCAACCTGGCGACCTTGTTGGCAGAACAGGTATTGAACAATCGTTTGACTCGTACTTGCGTGGTAATAATGGTGGTTGGCAGGTGGAAGTTAATGCGCAGGGCAAGCAAACACGGATGCTAAACCGTATAGACCCAGTTGCAGGTTCAGATGTTTACATTACAATAGATAATAAATTGCAAGAAGTTGCCACCCAGGCAATCGCTCAAACTATTAGTGGGCGAGGTGCATTGGTTGCATTAGATACAAAAACAGGGGCAGTGAAAGCTCTTGTTAGCGCGCCGAGTTTTAACCCAGAGTATGTGGGTACGCCTAAATTTTCAATATATTTAAAAGATCACGCAAGGCCATTATTTAACAGAGCATTAAAAGGTTTTTATCCGCCAGGTTCAGCTTTTAAAATTATTTCTTTGCTTGGTGCACTTGAAAATGGGAATATATCTGTTGAAGACACATTTTTTTGTAATGGGTCTTTAAAAGTTGGTGATAAAATTTTTCATTGCGAGGGTAAACATGGTGAAATTAGTGCTATTGGCGCAATGACCCATTCATGCAATGTGTATTTTTACAACCTTGCACTTAAAACTGGTTCTGCTGTTTTAGAAAAGTATGCCCGCTACTTTGGTTTTGGTGAAAAAACTGGTATAGATCTTTATGACGAAAAATCGGGTTTAGTGCCAGGTCGTGAGTGGAAGTTTAACAAGCTTAAAGAGCGTTGGCAAACCGGAGATACGCTTAATATGGCAATTGGGCAAGGGCAAGTGCTTTGTACACCACTACAGCTCGCGCAAATGATATCGTGCGCGGCAAATAAGGGATATATTTATAGGCCTTATATTGTGCAAAGCATTAAAAATAAACAAAGCAATGAGGTTCTTTACAGCGCAACCATAGATAAACGGCTTTCGGTAAAAGCGAGTGAAAAAAATTGGCAAATTTTGAACAAAGCATTAGAGTCAGTTATAAGAAATGGAACTGGCAAAGGTTGTTATTTGGGCTCAATAAGGGTCGCAGGCAAAACAGGAACATCGCAGACTTCTCATGGTGCTGCTCATGCAATTTTTGTATGCTTCGCCCCGGTAGATGACCCTCAAATAGCCATTGCCGTAATTGTGGAAAATGGCGGCAGTGGAGGTACGGCGGCGGTACCTGTAGCTAGAAAAGTGCTTGAAGAATACTTTAAAACCAAGGTTAAAATAACTCCGCCGGTTGTCGAGGTTGAAAAAGAAGAAAATAGGAAGAACACTAAAAATGGAAATTATTAAAAAAGAAAAATCAGCTCTGAATGGTTTCATAGAAAAAATTGACTGGATTCTTATCGCAACAGTCATATTTCTTTTAGGGCTTGGTTTTTTGGGCATATATTCTGCGACTATTAGATATGGTAACGCCGAAAAATATTTAGCAACTCAACTTGCCGCCATTGGGCTTGGTGGTTGCGTGTTGATTGTTTTTTTCGCGTTAAATTATCAGGTTTTTAAAAGAATACCATGGTTTACCTATGGTATTGCTTTTTTCCTGCTTATATCAGTACTTATTTTTGGAAATGTTGTACGAGGTACAAAGGGCTGGTTTTATCTGGGCGCGTTCTCATTTCAACCGGTTGAAATTGCAAAGATATTTTATATTCTTTCACTTGCGGCATTTTTAACAGCTTTTAAAAGGCAGACAAAAGACCTTAGTACACTTCTTAGTGCGTTAGGCCTATTATTTGGGCAGGTAGTGCTCGTTTTACTCCAGCCAGATTTTGGTTCATCTTTGGTATTTTTCCCAATAACTATAGCGTTACTTTTTGTGTTTGGCGCGGAACTCATGTATATTTTGGCAATAATTCTTTTTGGTACAATAACTATGTGTTTGCCCTTGTTTGCAACTTTTTTTCGCTTACAACCGGAGCTTTTAGCAAAAAGTGAGTTGATAAAATTTTTTGTTGCGGCGGCAAATGGTGCAAACCAGTTGCTTATTGTGCTTGGTGTTGTGTTGGGGTTGATATTTTTGTTTTGGTGGGTTTCAAGGCAGTTAAAAACGCGTATTTCTATAATATTCCCAATAGTTTTAAGTTTGTTAATTGTTTTTGGCAGTTTTGCCTCGTTTGGTGTTCAAAAAGCTATAAAACCGTATCAGCAGAAGCGTTTAATTGTTTTTTTAAATCCGTCTATTGACCCGCTTGGTTCGGGCTACAATATTATACAGTCAAAAATTGCTATAGGTTCAGGTGGTGCATTAGGCAAGGGGCTATTTTCTGGCACTCAGTCTAAGCTTGGGTTTTTACCGGAACAGCACACCGACTTTATTTTCTCTGTTTTGGGTGAAGAACTTGGGTTCTTTATAACTTTATTTGCCTTATTTGCTTATTTTTTAATTGTGTGGCGTGCCCTTTTGATAGCTCGCGATGCCAGAGACATTTTTGGCTCGCTTGTTGCTGTTGGTATTGCAACAATGTTTGCCTTTTACGGCATAATAAATATGGGTATGGTAATGGGAATGATGCCTTGCACCGGATTACCGCTTTCATTTATTTCTTACGGCGGATCAAACATTGTTTCATCGCTTTGCGCCATTGGGTTATTGCTTTCAATACATATAAGAAGACACACACATTGATAAAATCTATGAAAGCTAAAATTGAAAGAATATTACCATTAGTGCAACGCCCTTCGCGCTACACCAACGGTGAGTGGAATGCCCTAAAACCAAAAGAAAATGCTGCGATAAATTATTGCTTGTGTTTTCCCGACCTATACGAAATTGGCGCATCAAACCTGGGCCTTGAAATACTTTATCACATAATAAACCAATTTGAGCAAAGTTCGGCGCAAAGGTGCTTTGCCCCGGCACAAGATTTGGAAATAATTTTGCGTGCAGAAAAAATACCGTTGTTTTCACTTGAAACGCAAAACCCGCTAAATAACTTTGATGTAATAGGGTTTGGTTTGCAGTATGAACTATGCGCGAGCAATGTTTTAAATATGTTAGACCTCGCGGGTATTCCTCTTTTTTGCTCACAAAGGAGTGAAAGCGACCCTATAATATTAGGTGGCGGGCCGGTAACTGCAAACCCAGAGCCGCTGTCAGATTTTTTTGACGCGTTTGTTTTAGGCGATGGAGAAGAGGTAATTTGTGAAATAACACAATGTTTAGCAAATGCAAAAAATCAAAAACTCACAAGAGAGCAAAAACTATTTGCTCTTTCACAAATCTCCGGTGTTTATGTACCATCGCTTTATGAGGTTTCTTACAACGAAGACGGTACGGTTGCAAAGCTAAGCACTATAAAAGATGGTGTGCCAAGTACCGTACTTAAGCGTTCAATAGATGTAAACAATGTGTATTTTCCGTCTAAACAGTTAGTGCCATTTGTAAACACAGTGCACAACCGTTTAAATGTAGAAATTGCGCGCGGATGTCCTAGAAGGTGCCGTTTCTGTCAGGCGGCAAAGTATTATTACCCATGGCGCATGCGTACAAAAGAGAAAGTTTTGGACCTTGTAGATAACGGCCTTGCGCAAACCGGTTATGAAGAAGTTGCTCTTTCATCGTTATCCTGCACTGACCACAAAGAGTTAGAAGAAATAATATCAGAAATAAATGCTCGGCACAGTTCAAAGCGAATAAGCATATCTTTACCGTCGTTGCGGTGTGACCAGTTTTCCATAAAAGTTGCCGCGGGGCTCAACGAAGCAAAAAGAATGAACCTTACATTTGCGCCCGAAGCCGGCAGCGACCGCTTAAGAAATATAATTGGCAAAGATCTAAACGAACAACAGATATTTGACACATTGTTAATGGCATGGGAGTGTGGTTGGCGGCAGATAAAGCTATATTTTATGACCGGCCTGCCTTTTGAAACAAAAGAAGACATAACAGCAATAATAACGCTTGTAAATGCTGTTCGCGCCAAAGCAAGAAACTTAAATTTCACCGTAACGGTATCGCCATTTGTGCCAAAAGCCCAAACGGCATTTCAGTGGGTGCCAATGGAAAAAGCAGAAACATTAAGTGCGCATACAAAGCGTTTAAGGGCAACATTGCCGGCCGCGGTAAAGGCGCATCAGCTTGATGGGAGCATTGTGGAAGCTCTTTTAGCCCGGGGGGATAGGCGGCTTGGGCAGGTTATATTTTGCGCATGGAAGCTTGGTTGCAAATTTGACCAATGGAAAGAGTATCTGAAGTTTGATTTATGGCAAGAAGCACTAAAACAAAATAACCTCACATTAGATTTTTTCGTAAACCGCGAACGAAGCGAACATGAAATTTTGCCATGGGAACATCTTATATTTTCTTTACCAAAGGAAAAACTATTAGAGTCGTATAATGAGAGCAAAGCCATAGCCCAATCTGATGTTGTAATTAGCCCTGTTGGCAGTAACCGCCCTGCAAAAATAACAACCGCGTCGCTTAATGCGCCAAAAGCATTTCCATTTAAAACAGTGCAAAGAACACGGCTAAAGTTTGCAAGGAAAGGCAGCGCCAGATTTGTTTCGCACCTTGAGCAAATTGATTTTTTTCGCAGAGCTCTAAGGCGCACAATGCTTAGTGTATCTCATACGCAGGGTTTTAGTCCGCAGCCAAAAATTTCATTTGGCCCTGCCATATCGGTTGGCTATGAAAGTTATAGTGAGTACATTGAAGTTGAGTTTTATAAAAGTGTAGAACTTACAGAGTTAAAAAATAAAGTTTCAAAAGAGTTACCCGAGGGTTTTAATCTTTTAAGTTTAAAAAATATACCGGTTTTTTTCCCTTCGGTTGACGCGCTTGCAAACCTTGCGGAGTATAGCATAGAATTGCCGGTAACAGAAGAGAAAATAAAAGAATTTTTACAAAGCCCCGAGATACCAATAATAAAAGAAAAAGGCGGTAAAGTAATAACTATAGATGCGAAACCTTTAATTCGCGAAATGAAAACCAATGGCAACAGGGTAATAATACAGCTTAGGTTTGGCCCTAAAAAAAATATAAAGCCAGAAAAAATCATGCAAAAACTATTGGCACTTAGTGACTATGAAAGCCGCTTGTTAAAAATAACAAGAACAACATTATATGTAGAAAAGGCAGGCGGATTATTAAGTGAGCTTTAACAACAAAACGCTAAATAGCGGAGGAAAAATGAAAAGAGAAATAATGGTAAACAGCAGCGTAGGTCAAACGCGCGTGGCAATAATGGAAGATGGAATACTTTCAGATATATTTATTGAAAGGAGCGAGTCGGCAAAAATAGTTGGTAATATTTATAAAGCGAGTGTTGAAAATATTTTGCCGGGCATCTCCAGTGCTTTTTTAGATGCAGGCCTTGAAAAAAATGCCTACATATTTGTTGACGATGTAAGGGTCAATTCAAAGGAAAGAAAAATAGAAAAACTGCTAACGCGCTCTCAAGAAGTAATGATACAAATAGATAAAGAACCAATATCCACAAAAGGCCCAAAAGTAACTATGGATATTTCCCTGCCTGGCAGGAACCTTGTTTATATGCCCTTTAGCTCAAACATTGGCATATCCAAAAACATATTTAAAAAAGATGAAAGGGATCGCCTGCGTTCTATAGTAATGTCCGCTCGCCCGGATGATGGCGGTTTCATTATCCGCACAGAGGCAGAAGGAGCAAGCGAAAAAGAGTTAAAGAGAGAAATAATTTATTTACACCGCCTATGGGGGTCAATAGGTGCGCGGTTTAACAAAGCAAAAGCACCCGCTCTATTACATAAAGACCTTGGCGTAACATTTCAAACTGTGCGTGATTATCTAAATGAAGATGTAGAGGTACTGCTAATTGACGACGAGGAAGAATTCAAAGATGTTAAAAACTTTGTAAACATTGTTTCACCCGAGCTTGTAGAAAAAATAAAACTTTATAACGCTAAAACACCCTTATTTAAAGCATTTGGCATTGAAGAAACAATTAAAAAACTTCGTTCACACCGTGTTTCGTTGCCGTCGGGCGGATCAATAATAATTCAAGAGGCCGAATCACTTTGCGCAATAGATGTAAACACGGGCAAATTCGCTGGCAAAAAATCGCAAGAAGAAACTGTAACCGCAAACAACATTGAGGCAGCAAAAGAAATTGCAAAGCAACTACGTTTGCGCAACATTGGCGGTATAATTGTAATTGATTTTATAGATATGAAAAAATCAAAAAACCGTGCCAAGGTTTTAGAAGCTATGTCGGTCGCCGTAAAAGGTGACAAAGCAAAAATTAATATACTGCCAATAACCCGCCTTGGCTTAATTGAAATGACGCGTGAACGCAGGCGTGAATCATTACTTTCTCAAATGACGGAAAACTGTCCGGAGTGCGGCGGAACAGGGCTTGTGTTATCTCGGGAAACACTTTTTATACACATATGCGATGAGCTATCAAAAATGCGTTTAAGTGAGCATAATGGGAAAGTTAAAATTCGTTTAAGGAAAGAAGTTGCAGAGTACTTTAAGGAAAGAATACCGCGTTTAAAAAAGATTTCTGGCAGTAATATAGAGATACAGCACGCGCCGGAATTACCTTGGGAAGATTATCAGATAATTGTTGAGTAGTGCGGGGCTTTCTGCCCCTGCGCCCCTGTATTACTTTTCTTTGTATGCCCAAAGAAAAGTAACCAAAAGAAATGCACCCACGGTGGCTATTCACTCGCATTTTTTTGGTGGCTGCGGAACTCGCCTCGCCACTTTGTGGCGGGCTCAGACAGTCCTCGCCGACACCTCCAAAAAGTGCTCATTCATTGTCAGCCAAAGTGGGGATGGTGAAGTTAGAAATGGGAAAGGTCTGCCATTTCCGATGGTATAATCGAAAATCTGATTTTTGCATTTTTGAACACACAATGACAGTAGCATGGATATGTATTCTTTTTATCACTTAATGCATTTCAGGAACTTGATTTTTCAATCTATTGGAGCTACAATAATAAAAAGAAGGAATAATTCTTTTACTTGGAGGGGTTTCTGATGAAATGCAAAGAGAGCTACAATCCTAATGTGATCAAGTCTGAAATGCCGTCCGGAGTTCAAGAACTTATGGAAGTTTACAAAAATTTTCAAAAAGCCTATGCTACTACTGAACGATATCTTGAACTTGTTTCTCCTAAGACACATCAAACCAATAATAGCCAATCATTTTTAAAGGATAACGATAAATAATATGCCTACATGGGGCGAATTACTAATAGAATTTAACTCTCCTAACACACCTGATCAAATTCGGCGTAAATATCTTGAACTACTTTCCAAACACACAACAAGAGATACTATTCTGTATTCTACGCAATGGACCGCATCATCTAACATTAGCCCCGATGTGATAAGCATTACCGAAGAAGATATTCAAGGATTTATGGAAGTTGTTCATGGATTAAAGAATAATAATCTTGATTTGATCATCCATAGTCCCGGAGGTTCTCCAGTAGCAACAGAAGCAATTGTAAAATATCTTCATAAGAAATTCCAGAATATTAGAATAATTATTCCACAAGCAGCAATGTCTGCAGGAACAATGCTTGCATGTGCTGGGCATAGAATTGTTATGGGCAAGCATTCGTTTCTCGGACCTATAGATCCTCAATTCATTCTTCCGACGCATATCCCTGGTTCAAGTAGGATGGTGCCAGCTCAAGCAATTCTTGATCAGTTTGAATTGGCTAAAAAGGAATGTAAAAATAGCGAAAATCTTGGTTCTTGGATACCGATTTTAAACCAATATGGGCCTGGTTTGTTGATTGAATGCAAAAATGCAATTGCATTATCAAAGATACTTGTTAAAGATTGGCTTAAACAATATATGTTCAATGGTTTACCTAGGGCTTCTTATAGGGCATCATCTACGGCCAAAAGGTTAGCGGCACATCAAGATCACAAAAGTCATGCTAGACATTTAGATCGTGATGATTGTAAAGCGATAGGATTAATTATTGATGATTTGGAGCAAGATCAAATATTACAAGACTTGGTTCTCTCAGTTTTTCATGCTTCAACACTTACTTTTACTATGACTCCTGCTGCGAAGATCATTGAAAATCAAAATGGTAAAGCTTTTATCAAACTTTCTGGAAAAGTCATGAAAATTCCTCAACCGCCACCACCTTCTCAGTAAGAAATTAATGTATAATCATATTCGTAATAATTTTGGTTCACACTCACCGTTAATTTATTTTGCCATTTTTTCTGTTAATAAGGATTTTAAAGCTCAATTATCACTTACCACTTATTGCTTCTTCAATTCTATCTAAGCCATTCTTAATGTTATCCATAGAAGTTGCGTAAGACAACCTGATAAACCCGTCGGCTCCAAATGCCGCACCCGGCACAACAGCAACTTTTGCCATTTCCAATAGATATTGCGCAAGTTCAGTGCAAGTTGCAACAACTTTCCCGTTGTAAGTTTTACCAAGCAATTTCTTTATATTTGGGAAAACATAAAACGCACCTTGTGGGGAAGTGCAAGATATACCTTTAATTTTATTTAGGCGATCAACAATAAAATCTTTGCGTTTTTCAAATTCTGCTCGCATAGTTTCTACGCTGTCTTGAGAGCCATTTAGCGCTTCTGTTGCGGCTTTCATTGCAATTGATGTTGCATTTGAAGTTGACTGGCTTTGAATAGTAGCCATTGCATTTATTATTTCTTTTGGGCCGGCGGCATAACCGATTCTCCAACCGGTCATAGCATATGCCTTTGATACGCCGTTAACAACCACGGTTATATCTTTTACTTCTTTTGAAACATTGGCAATAGAGTAAAATTTGAAATTATCGTAGATGAGTTTTTCATAAATTTCATCCGAAAAAATTAAAATTTTGTGTTCTAAACAAATGGTGGCAATTTTTTGCAGCTCTTCAAGAGTGTAGGCACAGCCGCAAGGGTTTGATGGTGAATTTAACATAAGTGCCTTTGTTCTTTTACCTATTGCCGCTTTAAGTTTTTCTGGCGATATTTTAAAACCCTCGCGCTCTTTTGTTTTAATTACTTTTACTTTTGCACCGGCAAGTACGGCCATATCCGGGTAAGAAACCCAATAAGGCGCAGGTAAAATAATTTCGTCTTTTGGGTTTAGTGTTGCCGAAAAAAGATTATAAAGCGAGTGTTTGGCTCCGCAAGAAACAATTATTTGATTGTTTTCATATTCAAGGTTATTTTCTCTCTTAAGTTTTGTTACTATGGCTGCCTTAAGGTCGGGTGTTCCGGCAACGGGGCAATATTTTGTAAAGCCGGAGTTAATAGCACTTATAGCCGCATCTTTAATGTTCTGTGGTGTGTCAAAGTCAGGTTCGCCGGCACCAAAGCTTATAATATCTTCCCCTGCGGCTTTAAGGGCTTTTGCCTTTGCCTCAATTGCAAGTGTTGGCGAGGGGTTAATGCTTTGTACTCTTTTTGAAAGAAACATCTGCTAAACTCCTTAAATCCTTGACAAAGAATAGTTTTTTGTGGTATTATTTTACGGTTTAGAAAGGAGAATGTCAATGTACGCAATACTTCAAACTGGTGGCAAACAATACAAAGTTAGTGCCGGCGATGTAATTAAAGTTGAAAAGATAGAAGCCTTAGAGGGCACGGATGTTGTACTTACCGATGTGCTTCTGGTTTCCGACGGCGAAAAGCTTACCGTTGGCAGGCCTCATGTGAAAGGCGCGGAGGTTGTAGCAGAAGTTGTAGAGCAGGGCCGTGGAAAAAAAATAATTGTTTTCAAAAAGCGTTCAAAAAAGACTTACAAAAAAACAATTGGCCATAGACAATGGTTAACGGAACTTAAAATAAAAGAAATTAAAACGGCTTAAGTTTCGCGGGTAGTAGTTTTGGGAGATTAAGATGGCGCATGTAAAAGCACAGGGATCAAGTTCTAACGGTAGAGATTCAAAAGGCCAGCGGCTTGGCGTGAAAGTTTTTGGCAACGAGCTTATAAAATCGGGCGCGATAATTATGCGTCAGCGCGGCACAAAAATTCACCCAGGCAAGAATGTTATGATTGGTTCTGACGATACTTTATTTGCTTGCATAGCGGGTGTTGTAAAGTTTGAAAAAAAAGCAAAAGACAAACGCTTCGTCAGCGTTTATCCGATAGAGCAAAAAGTTTAAGTCGCTAAATTACAAAAAATGTTTATAGATAAAGCGCGTATTTTTGTTACAGCTGGTCGCGGTGGCGACGGCTGTAATTCTTTTTTAAGGGAAAAGTTTCGTCCTTTTGGCGGCCCTGATGGCGGCAATGGTGGCGATGGTGGCGATGTTTATTTGCAAGTTGACAACAATATGTCAACCCTTTTGGACCTTGTGCATTGCCCGAACTATAAAGCACCTTGCGGTTCGCCTGGTGAAAGCACCAATAAGTATGGCAAAAGCGCGAAAGATTTATTTATAAAAGTTCCGCAGGGAACAATTGTAATAAAAAACGGCTCTGTAATTGCCGACCTAAAAAAGATAGGCGAAAAACTTCTTATTGCAAATGGCGGGCGTGGCGGCAGAGGCAACGCATCATTTAAAACAGGCCGAAATAGTGCTCCACGGGTTTATGAAAAAGGCGAACCTGGCGAAGTTGCAACGATAGATTTTGAACTAAAATTAATTGCCGATGTGGGCTTAATTGGGTTTCCAAATGCAGGTAAGTCAACATTCCTTTCAGTTGTTTCTCAGGCACACCCAAAAATAGCAGATTATCCATTTACCACACTTGCTCCAAACCTTGGTGTGGCGCATTACTATGGAAAAAGTTTTGTTGTAGCAGACATTCCTGGTATTATTGAAGGGGCTCATGGTGGAAAAGGGCTTGGCGATGAATTTCTAAGGCACATAGAGCGCACTCGTGTGTTGGTTCACCTTATAGATATTTCAGGTTTTGATAATAAAACTGCTTATGAAAACTATAAAATAATAAATAAAGAGTTGAAAAAATACTCGGCACACTTGGCAAAAAAACCAATGATAGTAGTTGTAAATAAAATGGATTTAACAGATTCAGATAAATTATTCGCAAGTTTCAAAAAACACTTGAAAAATAAAAAGGTATTTAAAATATCCGCAGTTTCAAAAATAGGTATAAACCCGCTTATGGCCGAGTTGATAAAAATGCTTGCAAAGCCAATTACAGAAGAAAGCGAATTAGTGCTTGAAAGCGGCCGAAAAAAATATATTTATGAGCCCGAGTTTAAGGTTGAATATGAAATTATTGATGATACAAATGTATTTACAGTTATAGGTAAAAAAGTGGAAAAATTACTTGCAATGACCAATATGGATAACGACGACACACTTCGCAGGTTTCAAAATATCCTAAAAAAAATGGGTATAGAAAGAGCTCTGAAAGAAAAAGGCATAAAAATTGGCGACACAGTTCGCATAGCAAACACCGAGTTCTTCTTCCAATAACACACGCCCACAGATTTAACTCGTTTTAGTCTGTATTTCGCCTTAAAAAACTTACAGAGGAATAGTGATTGTGATTTTGGTTACACATGGTATGTGTTGAAAATCAAGTGTGTTGTTGCTATAATGCGGGCGGAAGAAATGGTTGAGGAAAATCAAAGATAATTGTGAAATTTTTTTTAGTTGCTTTTCGTTTGTATTTTGTACAAATAGTTTGTGTTGTTGCAATAATAATGCTAATAAGTTTACCCGTTTTTACAGATAGTTTTTTAAAAAATACAATTGCACTTCTTACGGAACCTTTCTATTTTAGATAATAGCTCGGATAAATTAAAGGGTAAGTTGGTTATAGTTCGTTAAAAATATGGTTATTATAGTTTCATTGCTGGTTGGTGTAAGCGTAGCGCTAATTGTTTATAGTGCTGCGCTTTTTATTATGGAATTAAAGGTTAGAAAGGCCGTATCACACCGTTTAAAGCAAACACAAAGCGTGCAAAATAAAGTGTACAGCCATGGAGTTGTTAGTTTTGTGTATTTCTTTTCAGAAAAGCTCGGGCAGTATTTGCTTAAAAGCAAACACCCATGGGTTAAAATATACATCAAAAAAGTGCAGGCAAACCTTACGCTAATGGGCGGCAAATTTAATGATATGGATTTAAATACACTAAGCGGTTTTATGATATTAGTTTTTTTAAGTGTTTCTTTTCTTATGGCACTTTTATTTGGATTTTCTAACCCGGTATATTTTTTAGGGGTGGGGCTGCTTTT
>Ga0247841_10009862_pt1 | contig 13200 bp, 12 predicted proteins | sample LaCruzMarch2015__2_FD_192410 | JGI IMG/M metagenome (GOLD analysis project Ga0247841, IMG submission 192410) | Freshwater microbial communities from meromictic Lake La Cruz, Castile-La Mancha, Spain - LaCruzMarch2015_18m | ecosystem: Environmental > Aquatic > Freshwater > Lake | place: Spain... | reverse complement strand
AAGAGGCTGATCGCCAGGTCGTGCTTCGCAATCAGCGCCTCGAGGGCAGCTTCGTCGTCGACGTCGAGCGCCACGGCCGTTCCGTTGCGCGCCCCGCCGATGAGCCTCTCCGCCTTGTCCACCGTCCGCGTCGCCACCGTCACGCGGAAGCCTTTGACATCAAGCAGGTAGCGAACGAGAGGGCCGGCGACGAGACCGGCTCCGAGAATGAGAACGTGGCTCACGGTGCCTCCTTCCCTGCGGCCCTAGGCCGAATTCAGGTGCTGTTCCAAGTACTGGTAGGCAGGCGTCAGCGCGCCGCGATAGACAATGACCGCACGCTTCAGCTCCGGCGGCAAGTCGAGGCTCTCGAAGTCGCGCGAGTAGTCGGCAGCGGCGATCGTCGGGACAAACCGCTTGAGAATCGTGCTGAAGTAGGCCGACGCCTCGCGCGGCAGCTCGCTCGGCAGGATCTCGACGGCCATGACCACCGGGCCGCGTCCCTCGACGCCCGCCGACGTCGTCCCCGTTTCAGGCTGGTAGACGTAGATCGGCTCGTCGGGCTCGGTGGCCTTCACGGTGACTTCCACGCTGCCCTTAACGTCGCACGTGATGTCGCCGATGACGCGGAGCTTCGGCTGCTGGTCGCGATACAGGTCGCGAATCGCCTGTCGAGTGACGAGGCGAGGGTACTTGGGCTCCCAGTAGATGCAGTTGACCATGGCGTGCAGGTGCGGCAGGTACTGCTCGAAGAAGGGGCCGTATCGCTCCGGATGCTTGTAGTACTCGTCCAGGTCAAACGGTCGGCCCGCGATGAGCGGACGCACCGTGTCCGCCTCCTTGAACACCACCTTCACAATAGGCGCCTGCCGATCCTCGGGAAGACCCGCAAGCAGGGCTTGCGGAGAGGCTTCGCGAAGGGGCAATAAGTCGAGAATCTCCTGCGCGCCGCGGGCAACGTTGCCGTAGCCGGCAACCCCGATGACAAGCGGAGCGATCGCCGCAGGAAGACCCGACGTGCGAATCTCGTCCCCCACGGCACGGATCTCGGCCTTCGCCTCATCGAGCGAAGCGTAGGACGATGCTTGCCCGATCTCCGAGAGCGGAGTCTCGATCCCTTCCCACGCCAGGCGCTTGCCGAGCGCCCACAGCGTGTCGATCATGCCGGCGAGGCCGGCGTAGTTGCCGAAGAAAATCAGCCGTCGCCCCCGGTCGTCGACGATCTTCTCGTAGTCGATGATCGTGGACCCAAGTTGCAGGATCCGGTGCAGCATCGGCATATTGAACGGCTGCCCCTTGATCGTGTGCGAGAAGAAGACGTAGACCTTGTCCGGGCGAAGTACATCGACAGGAATCTCCTTCAATCCCACGATGACCGGACACGCGTCGAGATTCTCCACCACGGTGAGGCCGACGCGACGGTACTCATCATCCGCGTAGACCCGCCGATCGGACGACTGAACGACGCACTCCAGCTTGTGTTCGGCGATGAGCTCACGTACGTGCTCGGGGATCAGGGGCGCGCGACGCTCCCAGGCGTAGAGATCCTCCCGCCGAATGCCGATTCGATTCACCATTCGACGCTACCCTTCCACGTTCACGAGAACGTGCCTCCCTGCAACGCAGACAGTATACCGGACCCGAGGGCGTTGCGCACGAATCCACCCATGAGATGGACGGATTCGCTGCCCGTCGGCGAGCCAGACGGAGTCGCCTGTCCACCGCGCAGGGCTGGAACGTTCATCAGGATCGCTGGAGAGGGATGCCTCGCGACCGCGAGATCTCGTCACCTGGATTCATGTTTCGCGCAAGTGCCGCAGGAACCCTGCGGCGTGGTGGGTGGTACAGGGCTCGAACCTGTGACCTCATGCACGTCAAGCATGCGCTCTCCCAACTGAGCTAACCACCCCTGGTCTCTGAGGCGGCGAGCGGATTCGAACCGCTGAGTCAGGGATTTGCAGTCCCTTGCCTTACCACTTGGCTACACCGCCGCGGCGGTTGCGAGTATACGGGGTTGCCCGAATGCGATCAATTGCTCTACCTGTGCCGCCTCGTGCCTCAAAGCCTCAGCGTGCCGCTTGAGGTCGCGCAAGGCGTACTTGTGTTGAGGCGGGAGGTCGCGGCCCCCTTCTACGTCGAGCGGCTGCCCTCGTGACCCGCCTTCTTCGCGCGCTCGAGGACCTCGTCGATGCCGCCGGCCATGTAGAAGAGCTGCTCGGGGATCTGATCGATCTGTCCATCGACGAGCATCGCGAATCCACGCACCGTGTCCGCGAGCTTGACGTAGGCGCCCGGCCGGCCGGTGAACTGCTCGGCGACAAACATCGGCTGACTCATGAACCGCTGCACCTTGCGGGCGCGCCGCACGATGAGCTGGTCCTCGTCCGAAAGCTCGTCCATGCCCATGATGGCGATGATGTCCTTGAGATCCTCGTACCGCTGCAGCACTTCGAGAGTCTTGCGCGCCACGCGGTAGTGCTCGCTCGTGGTGAACTGCGGATCGAGAAGCGTCGAGTTCGACTGCAGCGGGTCAACGGCGGGGTAGATGCCCTTCTCGACGATCTCGCGCGACAGGGTGATGGCCGCGTCGAGATGAGAGAAGACAGTCGCCGGCGCGGGATCCGTGAGGTCGTCGGCCGGGACGTAGACCGCCTGGACCGAGGTAATCGACCCGTTCTTGGTCGACGTGATGCGCTCTTGCAGTTCGCCCATTTCGGTCGCCAGCGTTGGTTGGTAGCCGACCTCGGACGGCATTCTGCCAAGCAGTGCGGACACTTCGCTTCCCGCCTGAGCGAATCGGAAGATGTTGTCGATGAACAGAAGGATGTCCTTCCGCTCCTCGTCGCGGAAGTACTCGGCGACCGTCACTCCGGTCAGCGCAACGCGGAATCGCGCGCCCGGAGGCTCGTTCATCTGTCCAAAGATGAGAGCCGTGTTCTGCAGAACGCCGGCCTGTTTCATGTCCAGGTAGAGGCCGTTGCCCTCGCGCGTTCGCTCCCCAACGCCGGCAAACACCGAGTAGCCATGGTGCTCGTAGGCGATGGAACGGATCAATTCCATGATGACGATTGTCTTTCCCACGCCGGCGCCGCCGAACAGGCCGATCTTCCCGCCCTTCGGGAACGGCGCGACGAGGTCGATCGACTTGATCCCGGTCTCGTAGATCTCGGTCCGCGTCTCCTGTTCCAGAAGCGACGGGGCCTTGCGATGGATGGAGTAGCGCTTCGCCGTCTGCGGCGCGGGGAGCCCGTCGATCGGGCGGCCGACGATGTTGAGCATGCGACCCAGCGTCTCCGGCCCAACGGGAACGGTGATCGGCCCGCCCGTGGCGAGCACCGGGGTGCCGCGCGACAGGCCGTCGGTCGAATCCATGGCGATGGCGCGGACGACGTCGTTCCCCAAGTGGTCGGCCACTTCGAGAATCAGGTCGTCGTCGCCCTCGCGCTCAATGCGCAACGCATCGTTGACGCGCGGGAGGTGTCCTTTCGCGAAGCGGACGTCGACGACCGGCCCTCTGATCTCCGTGACTTTTCCCGCCGTGAGCTGTTCCGCCATCGCGTCGATCCTCCAGCCTTCCCTTACTTCGCCCGAAGTGCCTCAGCGCCGCCTTGGATGTCGGCGATCTCCCGCGTGATCGACTGCTGGCGCGCCCGGTTGTAGGAGCGCCGCAGGGTCTCCAGTAGGTCTTCCGCGTTGTCGGTTGCGTTCCTCATCGCTTGCCGCCGGATGGCGTCCTCGCTCGTCTTCGTCTCGAGCATCGCCGTGTAGAGCTTGACTCGTACGTAGAGCGGAAGAGTATTCTCCAACGCCGTGGCGAGATCCGGCTCCACCAAGGACTCCGACGGCTCCGCCTCCACCTGCACCGGCAACAGATCCGCAACGGTCAGCCGCTGAGCCAGGTCGGACACGAATCTCATGTACACCAGCTTCACGCGGCCCACTTCGCCGCTTCGATAGAGGCCCATGGCGTCATCCGCGATGCGCGCGGCGGCATCCCACGTCGGCGGCTCGTAGACGTTGACGTAGGAGCGCAGTGGCTCCATCCCGCGCCGGACGAAGTACGCCCGCGCCTTCTCTCCTCCGGCGAGAATCCGCGAGGAGGGGCCGGCGTCGCGAAGTTCCGCCTCGGCGGCGCGGTTCAATTCTCCTTTGTAGCGTTCGCACAGGCCGCGGTCCGAGTTGAGGACGAGGATCGCCGCCGTGCCGACACCGTTGCCGACCATCAGGGGGTGCGGCTCCACGCTGCCCGCGCGCTGTCCCGCAAGCTTGCGCGCGAACGATTCGAGCTCGGCGAAGTACGGCCGAACCTGCGCAAGCCGCCGCTTCAGCCGCGTGACCTTGGTCATCGCGATGGCGTTCATCGCACTCGTGATCTGGGCAATGTCCTCGATGTTGCCGATGCGGCTCTTGATCGCTCGCACGTACTGGGCCATCGGCTACGCTCCAAACCGCTTCTTGAACTCGCCGACGGCCAGCTCGAGCTTCGCGCGAAACTCCGGAGTCAGTTCCTTGCGCTCACGCAGCTCCTGGAGGAGATCGTCGCGTTTCTCGTGCAGATACTGGAGCCACTCCTCCTCGAACCGCCGAACCGCCGAGACCTCGATCTCAGCCAGATGGTTCTGCACGGCAACGTAGAGCGAGGCGACCTGGTCTTCGATCGCCATCGGCCGGTACTGCGCTTGGCCGAGAATCTGCATCAGCCGGTCTCCGCGGGCAAGTTGAGCCTTGGACTCATCGTCCAGATCCGACGAGAACTCGGCGAACGCCTCCAGCTCACGGTACTGCGAGAGCTCCAGGCGCAGCTCGCCGGAGACCTGCGACATTGCGCGGATCTGCGCCGCGCCGCCGACGCGCGACACCGAGTACCCGACGTTGATCGCCGGGCGGACTCCCTGGTTGAACAGGTTGGTCTCGAGGTAGATCTGGCCATCCGTAATGGAGATTACGTTCGTCGGGATGTACGACGTGATGTCCCCGGCCTTCGTCTCGATGATCGGAAACGCCGTCAGCGAACCTCCCCCAAGTCGATCGGACAACCGAGCAGCGCGTTCGAGCAGCCGAGAGTGGGTGTAGAAAATGTCGCCGGGGTACGCTTCGCGGCCCGGAGGGCGCCGCAAGAGCAGCGCAATCTCACGATAGGCGACGGCGTGCTTCGACAAGTCGTCGTACACGACGAACGCGTCGCCGCCCTTGTACGTGAAGTACTCGCCCATCGCGCAGCCCGCATACGGTGCGAGGTACTGCATCGGCGTCGGTGCGTGTGCGTCGGCGGCGACGACGATCGAGTACGAGAGCGCGTCATGGCGCGCGAGGGTGTCCACGATGCGAGCGATGGTGGAGGCCTTCTGGCCGATGGCCACGTAGACGCAGACAACGCCCTTCCCTTTCTGGTTGATGATCGTGTCGAGGGCAATGGCCGTCTTCCCGGTGCGGCGATCGCCGATGATCAACTCACGCTGTCCGCGACCAATGGGCGTCATCGCATCGATCGCCTTGAGCCCGGTCTGTAGTGGAGTGTCCACGGGCTGGCGATCGATGACGCCCGGGGCTTTCGCCTCCGCCTTGCGCGTTTCCTTCGTCAGAATCGGTCCCTTGCCGTCGAGCGGCTGGCCGAGTGGATCCACAACACGCCCGAGGAAGCCTTCGCCGACCGGCGTCTCCAGGACGTGGCCGGTGCGTCGCACCTCGTCCCCTTCTTTCACCCGCTCGGTGTTTCCGAACAAGGCAACGCCCACGCTGTCTTCTTCGAGGTTCAGCACCAACCCGTAAACGTCATCCTGGAACGCGGCGATCTCGGACGACATGGCGCGCTCGAGACCGTAGACGTGAGCGATCCCATCCCCGACCTGCGCGACCACGCCGACCTCCTGCATCTCCATGTCATAGCGAAAGCCGCGGATGTGCTCTTTGAGGATCGCCGAAATCTCGTCCCTGCGAGTCGTCATGCCCCTCCCGATCGCCCGAGCGTCTCGTGGAGCCGGGTGAGTCTGGCTCGCAACGTTCCGTCAAGGATTCGTCCTTCGATCTCGATGCGCACGCCGGCCAGCACAGCCGGATCGACGCTCTCCTCCAGCTTCACCCGCAGTCCCAGGGTGCGCTCCAGCCGTTCGGTCAATCGAGAGCGCTCTTCGCCGGACAAGGGTTGAGCGGTCACGGCGCGCGCGCGAAGCACACCCTCGGCCTCGGCCCGCACGGAGAGGAACTCGCCGAGGACAAGATCGCGAATGACAAGCCCCATCAGGTGGCGAAGACTGCCGCTCGCCTCGGGAAACGCCGCACGGACCAGTTCGCGACGGTCGCCCGCCGGCGCCGGTTCGCGCGACTCTCTGCCCGCGAGCTGCGGAACGTCCTCGGTGGAGGCGGCAATCAGCCGAAGTTCTTGCTCTACGGCGTCTGCCGTCTTGTCCTCGGCGGCCATTGCGTAAAGGTCTTCCGCAATCCGCCGCGCGACGTCTCGTGACCTCACCGACTCTCCTTCACCCCGTCCAGAGCGTTCTCATCGATCTCTTCGAGCAGCTGATCGAAGAGGCGGCGATGGTCCTCGATCCGCACCTCGCGGCTGAGCACGCGCTCGGTTCCGAGGACGACCATCTCTGCGTACGCCGCCTTCAGATCCTCCAACACCCGATCGCGCTCGTGCTCCATCTGGGCGCGCGCGTCGGCGAGAATGCGATCGGCTTCTTCCTTGGCGCGCAGTTTAGCTTCTTCGAGGCTCTTCTCGGCGCGCTCGCGGACTTCCTCGAGGATCTGCGCCGACTCCTTCTTGACTGCAGTAAGCTCCGTCTCCCGTCGGCCGACGAGCTCGGCTGCTTTCTCCTCGGACGTCTTGGCCGCCGTCATCCGCGACGCGATGAGCTCTCGCCGCTTGTCGAGGTACTTGAGCGCCGGCTTCCATAGGATCCAGCGCAGAACCCCAAACAGAACCGCAAACTGAAGCAGGGTGATGACGAGCGTCCAATTGAAATCGATAATCTTGCCCCACTCGACGCCCACGGTATCCCTTCCTCTCTACACCACGAACAAGAGCACGATCGAGATGAGGAGCGCGTAAATCGCCGTCGTCTCGACGAAGGCGCAGCCGATGATCATCGTGCTGAAGAGCGCAGGCCGCGACTCCGGCTGGCGGGCGATGCCGTCCAGCGCGTGCGCCACCGCATTTCCGATCCCGAGACCCGGGCCGAGCGAGCCGATCCCCATGCACAACCCGGCGGCGAGGAACTTCGCCACCTGGATGAGATCCGCGCCGCTGATCCCTCCCACTGCCGATTGCGCCTCCTGAAGCATGCACCCTCCTAGTGTTTCTCGGTCGCGAGATTGATGTAGGCGACCGTTAGAATCGAGAACACAAACGCCTGAATCAGCCCGAACCCGATGCCGAAGAACACGCGCAGGAAGATCGGGACGACGAACGGTTCCAACTTGGCCATGACGATCGTGACGAGGACCATCTCCGCAAACACGAAGCCGAAGAGACGAAACCCGTGAGACAGCGGCCGCGCGATGACCTCCGACATGATCGTGATTGGAGACAACCACCACGGCGTGAAGAACTCCTTCTTGTAGCCGCGCAGTCCCTTCGTGCCAATCAGGAAGACGTGCACCGTCACGAGGACCATGAGCGCGAGCCCGAGTGTTACGTTGGGATCCGTCGTCGGAGCCTCCAGGCCCGGTAGGAGCGAGAGCCAGTTCGAGGCGAGGATAAAAAGAAAGAGCGTCGAGATGAACGGGAACATCCGCGCGCCGAAGCTCTTCGAGCTGAAGTTGCCGAGGAGCTGGCTGTCGAGCTGCTCCATCACGAAGTCGAGCGCCGCCTGCGTGCGGTTCGGCTTGTCTTCGACCGGCTGGCGAAGCCCGCGGCGAAGGAAGAGGGCGAGGATGACGACGATGAGAGCGGCGATGCCGGACATGACGATCGTCTTCGGATCGACCTGGATCGCGAAGCCGCCGATGTGCCAGGTCGCGATCTCCTTCTGCCCGAGATGCTCTATGAGCTTGCCCAGCTCCTCGCGCACTATGCCCCTCCCATCGCGTCAGATCGCCTGAAGAAGAAGCTTATCTGCGCCAGGGCCAATCCTCCACCCGCCCCGAGAAACGTCTCGCGACCGAGCGTCGCGGCGATCCACCACAGGACGAACCCGAGAAGGAGAAGTCGTCCGATGCTGGAGACGCTCGCGATGGCGGCGGCGCGGCGCACCGCACCGTCCGCTGCGCCGCGTACGACGAGCGACGCGAGCGTCACGTAGAGGAAGAACGCGTTGACCAAATGAAGCCCGAGCCCGAGCCCGACGCCGAACGCAGCCGCCGGCTGTCCAAAGACGAGCAATCCGCCCGCGGCAACAGCGCAGACAAGAGACGAGACGCCGAGGCCGAGGACCCTCGCGGCGCCGGGAACCCGAAGCGAAGTCGACATGGCAAAGACGTGGCCCAGGCCTGGGCCTAGATCGTCTGGATCTGCTTCGACTTCTGCTCGATCAAGTCGTCGGCCACCTTCGAGTGCTCGTGGACGGCCGTGTCGGTCTGTTCACGGTAGCGATGATGATCATCCTCCGAGATCAAGCCGTCCTTCTTCATCGCATCGAGCTTCTCGTTCGCCTCGCGCCGGACGTTGCGCAGTGCGACCTTCGTTTCTTCGCCGCGCGACTTGATGACCTTCGACAGCTCGCGCCGGCGCTCCTCGGAGAGCTTAGGCACCTTAATCCGGACCACGTTTCCGTCGCTCGACGGATTCAGTCCAAGGTCGGCGGAGAGAATGCCCTTCTCCACCGCCGCCATTTGCGTCTTGTCGTAGGGTTGGACGACAAGAAGGTTCGCGTCGGGAGCCGAGATCGTCGCCAGCTGCTTGAGCGGCGTCTTGGTCCCGTAGTAGTCGACAAGCACGTCTTCCACCATCGCGGGATTGGCCCGACCGGTCTGGACCTTCGCGAGATGCTCTTTCAGCACGTCGATCGTCCGCTTCATGTGTTCGACCATCTCGCGTCGCACTTGCTCTGGCATACTGGACACCTCAAGAGCCATTCTATGAATGCGCGCGATGCCCGTCAACGAGGGGGGCTCGCCCCAAGGGAGTTCGCGGCCCACGCTCTGCGGCGGCCGCGAACTGTTGGACGTGCGCTCCATCGCGGTCGAGCCGGACTCCTCCTACGGGCGGGCGATGAGCCGGTCGAGGTCCGCCTGCTGTTCGGGACGCACGATCGCCAGAACCTCATCTACGGCCTGCAGAACCGTGTCGGCGTGCGGCAGGATGAGGTCGCCCTTGCGGATGATGGCGACGATCACGCAGTCGCAAGGAAGGTCAAGGTCTCGCACAGCCTTTCCGGCGGCGACGGATCCCGGCGCCACCTTCACCTCGACGAGCGAGTACTGGCCTCGGCGAAGCTTGAGCAGCGTCATCATGTCGCCGATCGACATCTCCTCGGCGATCAGATGGGCCATCAGATCGGCCTGATTCAGCGCAACGTCGACCCCCATGTCTCGCGTGAACAGCCACGCATTCTCGGGGTCGTTGACCCGGGCGATCACGCGGCGCACGCCGAACTCAAAGCGAGCGATCGTCGACACAACGAGGTTGTCCTCGTCGTCCGAGGTCACGGCAGCGACCACGTCGGCCTTCTTGATGCCGGCCTGAATCAGCACTTTGGGATCGGCCCCGTCGCCCGTCACCACCGTCTCGCGCGGCAGGCGCGCCCTCAGAGGCTCGGTGATCTCCGGCCGCGGGTCGACGACCACCGCCGTGTGTCCCCCGGCCAAGAGCAATCCGGCGAGATGCGCCCCCGTCTTGCCCCCTCCCACGATCAGAACGAACATCCTCGCCTCCTCTCGCCTACGCGATGGCCAGCAGGCTTTCGATCCGGCTGCGGGCCGTGGCCAGCACGGTGATGACCAGCCGATCCCCACTCTGGAACGTCGTCCCCGTGATCGGGATGAACGTTCCTCCCTTTCTCGCCACGCTGGTCACGGCGATCTCGGAGGGCACGTTGACGTTGTTGACCGTTCGACCCACCCAATGCGGCGGAACCTCGACCTCGACCAGCTCCACCTCACCGCTACCGAGGCTGGCAAAGATGTTGAGCTCGCGGTGGCCGAGGAGTTGAATGATGCGACTGGCTCCCCACCCGGTCGACGACACCGTCTGCAGCCCCAGTCGCTGATAGATCTCCGCGCGGCGCGGGTCGTACAACCGCGCCACGATCTTTGGAACGTTGAACGTGTTTCGAGCCACACGGGCGATGATGATGTTGCGGTTGTCCTTCGCCGTGACCGCCGCGAGTGCGTCCGCCTGCTCCGCCCCGGCGCGAGCGAGAACCTCGCGGTCAAGACCGGAGCCCGCGACCGTTTTCCCCTTGAACCCCGGTCCCAGGCGATCGAAGGTTCGAGGGTCCACGTCGACCACGGTCACATCCTGGCCGTCCTCGATGAGCTGATGGGTCAGTTCCGAGCCCATTCGCCCAAAGCCGACAATGATGACTCTCATAGCGTCCTCCTGCCTCGGACACTTCGTCCGTCGCGCCGTGCATGCCCATCGCAAGACGCGCGCCGCCACTCCCTCCGCACCCCGCAAGGGTACTGCATGTGCGCCCGTTTCACGCGGGCGCGCGTCCCCCGACCGCCGGAAACCGACCCCACCATCCTACCGCGCGTTTGACCTAGACATCCAATACGCCGACCGTCCTTGTCCACTCGCTGCCCGCCCAGTCCGTGACGCCGGCCACGTGCTTTGCGCGTCGCGGTTCGCCTGCCGCCATCCCGGGCAAGCGCGCCTCTGAGGGCTCGATCCGACCGACTCCGTCTAGACAGGGTGCACCTCCAGTTGCGATCTCTTGGCGGCGCGGTTCCGCTCGAGGCGGCGCACGATCGCCTTGCGCCCCTCTTCCGCGAGGAACATCACGGGCGGATAGAGGAAGAGAATCGCCCAATAACGCAGTGGGAAGGGGTGTTCCTCGAACAGGCTCTGGAAGGGCGGCAGGTAGATCATGACGGCGAATAGCGCGAGCTCGAAGGCGAAGCCGAAGAGCAGGAAACGATTGCTGAAGAAGCCGGCCTTGAACACCGAAGTCCTCTCCGTTCGGCAGGCGTAGGCGTTCCCGATCTGGGTCGTGATGACGCCGGCGTGGAACATCGTCGTCGCCATCACGTACGTCAGACCTTCGGGCGTGAGCAGCCGCTGGGCGTACGGCAAGAGATCGGGGCGCGGCAGGTGGAAGAGGTCGCGATAGCCCATCATCCACCACACGAAGAAGAAGCCGGCGAAGCACAACGCCGTCTGCAGGCTCCCCAGCCACAAGAACGCTCTCAGGATGAGCTTACGATCGACAATGCGGTCCTTCGGCCCCCGCGGCGGCCGATCCATCAGGCCGGGTTCCGGCTTCTCCGTCCCCAGCGCCAGCGCTGGAACGAGGTCTGTGCCGAGGTCGACGGCGAGGACCTGCATGACGACCAACGCCAGCGGGATGTTGAGCACAATCTGGAAGATGAACGGCCAGGCCTCGGGCGTGTTGCTCGTAAAGATGTACGTCGTGAACTTGCGGATGTTGGAGTAGACGGCGCGTCCCTCTTCGATCGCGTTGACAATCGAGGCGAAATTGTCGTCGAGCAGAATCATCGACGCGGCCTCTTTCGCCACGTCGGTTCCGGCGATCCCCATGGCCACGCCGATGTGGGCCTTCTTCAGCGCAGGAGCGTCGTTGACGCCATCGCCGGTCACCGCGACGATCTCCCCCAGATCTTTCAGCGCCGTCACGACGCGCAGCTTGTGCTCCGGCGCGGCCCGCGCAAAGATCACCTCGCCCTTCAGGGCCCCCGAGAGGTCGGCGTCAGACATCGCGTCGAGTTCCGCGCCCGACACCAGGCGAGCCCCTTCCCCGACCATGCCGACGCGCCGCGCGATCGACTCCGCGGTCAGTCCGTAGTCGCCCGTGATCATGATGATGCGAATCCCGGCGCGGCGGCACTTATCGACCGCGTCCGCCACCTCCGGTCGCGGCGGATCCTGCATCGCCATCAAGCCAAGGAAGGTCAACTCCCGCTCGACCCATTCCACCGTATAGCCGTTCGTCCGCTCGGGCAGCGCTCGCCGGGCGACAGCAAGGACGCGCAGCGCGTTTCTCGCGTACGCATCATTCGAAGCAAGGATCTGCTCTCGCCAGACGTCGGTCATCGGAACGGCCTCGCCATTCACGAGGATCGACGCACAGAGTCCGAGAACTTCCTTAGGCGCTCCCTTGACGAACGCGACCTCCTTGCCCGCGCGAGGGTGAATCGTGCTCATGCGCTTGCGAACCGAGTCGAATGGCAGTTCGCGCAGCCGTGGGTACTCCTTGACGGCGTCTGAGTGGGTCAGACCCCCCTTCGCCCCCGCCACGAGGAGCGCGGCCTCGGTCGGGTCGCCGAGAATCGTCCAGCCGCGCTCTTCCTGCGGTGGGACCAACTTGGCGTTGTTGCAGAGCACCGCGGCGAGGATGAACTCGCGCACATCCGTGGGCGAAACGGTCTCGCCGGGCGACGACGGGTGGAACTCCCCCGTCGGCTCGTAGCCCACTCCGGAGACGGTGAGTTTCCGGCCCGCGACCCACGCCTCGCGCACCGTCATCTCGTTCTGGGTCAACGTCCCCGTCTTGTCGGTGCAGATCACCGTGCAAGAGCCGAGCGTCTCGACGGACGAGAGCTTCTTGATGAGCGCGTTGCGTTTCGCCATACGTTGCACGCCCATGGCCAGCGACAGCGTGACCGTCGGCAGCAGACCCTCCGGCACGAAGGCGACGACCATCCCGACGGAGAAGATGAACCCTTCGCTCAGCGGCCGTCCGATCACGAACACGGAGAGGAAGAAGAGAAGGATGCCGATTCCCATGGCCATCGCGGTGACGATCTTCGTCACGCGATTGACCTCCTTCTGCAGCGGCGACAGGTCTTCTCCCACGGTTTGCGTCAGGCGAGCGATCTTGCCGAACTCCGTGTTCATGCCCGTGGAAAAGATCACAGCCTTCCCCGTGCCCGAACTCACGGCCGTCCCGGCAAAGACGAGGTTCGGGCGTTCCATCACGGTGAGGCCGTCGCGCAGCGACGCTTCCGCCGTGCGCCGTGCCGGGGCAGATTCTCCGTTCAGCGTGGACAGGTCCACTCTCATCTCGGCCTCTTCCACCAGCCGTGCGTCGGCGCTGATGTGATCGCCCTCGGACAGCACGATGACGTCGCCCGGCACCAGTTCGTTGGCCGGAACCTTCG
>Ga0247841_10009861_pt1 | contig 13201 bp, 15 predicted proteins | sample LaCruzMarch2015__2_FD_192410 | JGI IMG/M metagenome (GOLD analysis project Ga0247841, IMG submission 192410) | Freshwater microbial communities from meromictic Lake La Cruz, Castile-La Mancha, Spain - LaCruzMarch2015_18m | ecosystem: Environmental > Aquatic > Freshwater > Lake | place: Spain... | reverse complement strand
TTAATTAATTGCTCTTCCATGTTATTATTAAACTCGGATAGGATATTTTTTTGAACGATCATATCCTATCCGGGTGTTTCTATATTAACTATTTTTCGGTTTTAAAAATCAAACTCCGGACAGAGCCGTTCTTCTCTCCCTATAAACGACGGATTTAAATAATATATTTTCTTAACAAGAACATGAAAAAAGGTGTAATAATTTCAGTTTGTGTTGGAATAATCATTATAATATTGATTGTAGGCTTCTTTCTTCTTCCCAAACCAAATCCTGAAAATGATTCATCTAATCAAAACAATCAAAGTCCTGAAGATAACATAATTACAGAACCTGAAAAATCAAGTCTCTTAACAATTCCCGTGAGCATAGAACAAAACTGTATTGGTTTTGTTATAGGTGCACCGGATGAAATTTCACTTATACCTGCAATTGGGGGAGCATGGGCAAGACCTCATCCGGGGCCTTTTGCATGGGGATTTATTGAGGCAGTTAAAGAAGAATATGATTTTTCTATGACGGATGATTATGTTAAGAGTGCACAGGAGAATAATGTTGCAATATTAGGAACAATCTGGCCTTTTGCAGATTGGGATCAATCTGTGTGTCATTCTTCAGAATGTGAAGTATCAACTGCAGATATTTTTTATCCTGAAGTGAAGATGGGATTCAAAAATGGGATACCAAAATCAAGATGTGCTCCTTGCAATTATGATGATTATCAAAAGTTTATAGGAAAACTTGTTGAAAGATATGACGGAGATGGTGTTGAGGATATGCCTAGACTAACTATACCTGTAAAATATTGGGAAGTTCTTAATGAACCTGAGATGAAAAGTGATGAGATGACATTCTTTAAAGGAACTAACGATGAATACGTGCAGATATTTACAAAAACAAAAGAAGCTATCAAGAATGAATGCTCTGATTGTCAGGTTCTTCATGGTGGAGCAGCAGGAGTTCAGACTTTTATGTTAGATTATTGGGGCAAGATATTTGATAGTAATATTGTGTTTGATATTGCCAATATACATTATATAAGGGGAAGCGATCTTAGCACCTTGAATGTTAAAGATTTTAAACAACTCTTAACTCAGAGATCTATAAACAAACCAATATGGGTAACCGAATCAGAGTATGAAAACAGCAACGATATTCCTCTTTCTGTTGAGGGCGCGTTGAATGCAGGTGCTTCAAAAATATTCTTCACACAATTTAAAGTAGGACAGTTTGGATTGCCTGCTGGTGGAGCATATTCTGAAGGATATAAGAATATTGCACTGAAGTGCAAATAATAAAAACTTTAAAACCCTTTTTCCGGAAATCCTACATGCTTATGATCTTCAAACATAAAAAGAACCTTATAGTCCTGAACTATTTCTGCGAAACAGGACTTTATATCCCGGATTATTTCTCTTAAATCCCTTAAATCCCTGACTTGAACTTCTAATTCATAGTCATCTCCCCCAATAACTTCTTCGTCATAGATAATATTTGGATGACGCATGGCATAATTTCTAAAATCATTCATTTTTTCCGGAGTAAGCCTGAACAGTATAAATGAAACTTTAAAATTCTTATATCCCATTTTTTCCAAATCTAAAACTGTTCCATAACCTACAATAACCCTTCTTTTCTCAAGATCTCTTATGTGACTGATAATTGTCTTTGGAGTTACTCTTATTTTTTCTGAAAGTTCAATTATCGAGATTCTTGCGTCTTTTGTAAGATGTTTTATTATATTTTCGTCTATTTCGTCTATTTTTTCTAATTCAATGCTTGTCCTCACAGATTCTTTTTCATGATTTTCTTTTGAGTTTAGCAAATAAGTTTTGTAATAATAATTACTCCCGGCAATTATTGTCATTAATCTTTTTTCTATAAAATTAACAAACTTTTGGAAAAGTTCATCCCAAAATTCATGCATTTCGTAAATATTTCTTGTTACTATTTTTGCTCCTAAATTGTACTCTCCTTCCATTGAACCAACCCAAGTAACTATTTTCTTATTTGACAAGAATTCTATTATTTCTTCTTCTTTTTTTGGGCTAGCATTTTTTAGATTTAAGTATATTCTAAATTCAATAAATCCAAGTTTTGTCATATCAATCCAGGCATGAAAGTTTTTGATTACTCCAAGTTTTTTTAAGTTGTTTACCCTGTAAATAACTGCATTCTTGCTTAGCCCTACCTTTTTTGCAATCTTTCCAAAACTTTGCCTGCTATTCAAATCTAGTTCATAGAGGATTCGCTTGTCTTTAATGTCCAATTTTACTTCCATATATTAACATAATTAACCTTTAGTATATAAATATTACTATTTTGTTCTGTTTTTAACTAAAAAGTTGTATATACCTCTTTTTCTTATATCCACTAGGAAAATAAACCTAAGGAAAAAACAAAATGCAAACACAAACAAAATATATTAGCAGAATAAATGCAGCAAGAAAATATGCCGCAATAGTTATTGCTGCAGGAGCACTAACATTTGCATCACCTGCACATGCAAGCAATAGCAATAGTTGTGAACTTCCAGTTTATAGAAGCACAATAGAATATGTTTCTAATTCTCAATCTCAAGCAAAAACTGAACAAGAGAGTAAACTTGCTGAAAGAGAAAGAAAAATTGCTCAAGAAAAACAGTTGAGAAGAGCACAACAAATGAAAGAGTATTCTCAAGCATGTTCAGATTATACTAATTATTTGACTGAAGCGAGAAATACCTTTAATGAAGGACTTAAAGATGGAACTTTTAGTGTAACTGAACAGAGTTCTGTTATCGAAAAATATGAAGACGCATTGAATGCTGGAAAGCTTGCTCAAGAAAATCCTATGAACACAAATAGCGTCCGATATCAAAACTTTTTGCTTCCAGAGAAAGATAATACACTTTATACAAATCTTGTTCAAAATGTAGAAAATCATGATACAAATGCAGTTGCAAATCTTGAGAATTCATTGAATTCTAATGGATTGCCAGCAAAAGTAGAAGTTGCTCACAGACATCATGGTGGAGGATTTTTCTTTTTCCCTTTCTGGTACTGGTATTTCTTTTTAAGAAGGAGACATGACTAAAATGCAAACACAAAACAAAATAACTGGATTGAAAAGACTATTCTTAGCAGGGGCTTTGGGATTACTTGTAACTTTAGTTCCGAGTCAATCAAAAGCTTTTGATATGCCAAGACCCTATGTTCAGTCAACTTTGGCTTCAGCTCTTGTTTCTCCTGCCGGAACATCAATAGATGACGCATGCAGACAAGATTGGATAAGTGTAAACCCTATAAAAAATTTAGAATTAGGAATATGGCAAAATCAATTTCTAAATGAAAGAAGTATTACAGAAAGAGATTATTGCGCAACTTATTCTATTCCCGTAACAAGTAACTTAACTGCAAGCGCAGGATTTCAATATTGGGATTATCCAAATGAAAGATTTGGAAACTTTGATTCTGTTGAAACTCTTGGTTTAAATTATTCTGGAGCAGTTAATGCGAATGTTGCTTATGCTCACTTGAATCATAATAGTGCGACAGAAGCGGGAGACAGATTTTGTGCGTCACTATCTAAACCAATTACATTGGTTGATGGAAAAGCAAAAATAACTTTGACTCCATCATTATCTTCTGCTGTAAATAATAATTTTTACGGCAATAATGGCCTTGCTCATATTACTCCGGGTGTGAAACTTGGTGTTTCTTACAAAAACGCTAATGCGAGTGCTTTTTTCAATGTCCAGAGAGGAATTTCTCAAGATATTCAAAATATAAATTTTGGAGGAGTTAGCCTAGGATTCCAATTTTAGAAAAAACAAAATGCAAACACAAACGAAAAAATATCTTAGAAGAGCACTAACAATCGGCGGACTTTGTTTAGTTCTTGCTGGCTGTGATTTTGAACCAATGCCAACAATTCAAATGGAAAAAGAAGCATGGGTAGAATCAACTAATCAAACTGGCCAGGTTGAAAGATATCAGAAACAATCTCCAAAATACGACGTAAAGAGAGTAGCAGTATTCGATGACGATCTTGCTTACAATAGCAAAAGGGGGATTTATGAAATTACAGATAAAGAGACAGGAAAAACATACATCGGAGTAAGTGGAATTGGAATAACTGAAAGAGGTAGCCATAATAACGGAAAAATGATTTTAATGGACGAAAGATAAAATGAAAACAGTAAGAATAAATAAGGTCTTGGAAGGGATAGTTAATGTCGGAATTCCATTATTGGGTGCTGCAGGAGCAGTTGCAGCATTATATGGTTTGTATATTCCACAAGTAGTGCATGATTATTATACTGCAAAATCCGGTTTATGCAAAGACTATTGGCTTTTTGTTTCAGCTGCAGATTCATTCGTTAAAGCTCATGGCATCCCGCTAATATTGGACGGTGTTGCAGGAGCAGCAGGATATGTATTTACTCGCTTAGGAGTTGAATCTATTAGAGAAAAAATTAGCAAGAGGAATAAACTAAAATGAAATTAGGAAAAACATTAATTTCGATTCTTGCGGGCGGGCTTATTCTTTTTGCTGGTTGTAAAGAATATAGAACAGAATATTCTGCACCCAAAAATGAAGATGCTGTTGTTTCAGAAAAATATCATAGAAGTGCTTACATAACTTTTATGCATGTAGGAAAAACAATGATGCCTCTGTCTCATCCAGCAGTAAATAGAACAACCTTTGATGGAATAATTGATTTTACTGTATCTGGTAGAGAAATATATGACAGATTTAATGAGCAGGATAAAGCAAATGTTTTTTACAGAGAAGTATACAGACTTACTTATGATGACCTAGATAAAGACGGAAAAAAAGAATTTGTCAACAGAGAATTTGTTGATTATGAATTTCTAGATGCGCAACCTGCAATGACAGAGTTAGCAAGGGGGGCAAATTAAGATGAAAATAAATAAATCATTATTATCAATTTTGACAGGCGGACTTATTCTTCTTGCAGGATGCAAAGAATATAGAACAGAATATTCCCCACAAACAAATACTGTTGGAACAGTAGTTGAAAAGAAACATATTGCAGAACATTATCTTAATCCTATTGATAATATTAATCCAATGAGACATATTGATCCTTTATTTGATATGAAGAAAGGAAGAATGCTTACTAAACAAAGAGAAGAATTTAGAGTCGTTGTTAATACTGATGTTGGAAGTTTAACAAGAAATGACAAAGGATTGTTTAACAGTGTTGAAGAAAATTCGCATATGAATGTAAGTTATAGAGAAATTTACAGGCTTACTTATGATGACTTGAATAAAGATGGAACAAAAGAACTTGTTGGCAGAGAATTTATTGGTTATGAATTTTTAGATATCGCTAATCCAAAACCTTAAAAAGCAAGGCGAATTATTCTTATTGAGGTGGTTAGGCATCTCAGCTAATTCTGAGAAAATACAAGCAAAATGAACAAACCCTATCAAGAAACCGAAGCTAGTAAATATGCAAGAAAGTATATTCAAACACATAGAATTATACCCTTGGCCGCAGAAATGGTATTTCGTCCAGATATGCCGTTTGATGAACGAAGAAGAAAACAGGTAACAAGAACTGATGGATCTCTTAATGTTAACAGGGCGCTCGATTTCCTTGGAGATATTGATCTCAAACATGCTCTTGTAATCGATTGCATGAGAATGAATTATTCTCAAGAAGAAGTTCATGAAATTATAAAAGCAAGATACAGAAGACAATACCTCCCAGAAAATTGTCCAAATCAAGAAGGTTTTTGTGGAGGACTTCACTTAACTATGGAAGGTTATCCTGAATGGTGCAAAGTTTTTGGAATAAATCCTGACCCGAATTTTCCTGATTGGGGGGATAAGAAAAGGGCGCAATTGAAAATTGCGCATGAAGAGGAATTTATGGAAGCAGACTTTGAAAGAGTAAAAGAAATTTTGGATTCAGGAATATTAAACTAAAAAAATTATAAAAATGACAAAAAAAGCAATGTATGCATTTTCAGGAGACCCAATCACTTATGGGCATATAGATATAATAGCAAGAGCTTCAAGTGCTTTTGATAATGTTATTGCAGGAATAGGTGCTAATCCAGATAAAAAATATATGTTCAGTTTAGAAGAAAGAACAGAGATGGCTAAAAGATCTCTTGCAAAATTTAAAAATGTTGAAGTAGTTCCATTTCAGGGATTATTGGTTGATTATGCCTATGAACAAGGTATAGGAGTAATAGTAAAAGGAGTAAGAAACGCAGCAGATTTTGATTATGAGAATGTTCTCCACCAAGTAGGAGAAAGTCAAAAGCTTGGAATTGATACTCATATTTTATTTGCAAGACCAGAATTAGCACATGTCAGCTCGAGTGCAGTAAAATCAATACAAAAAGAACAGGGATTAGTTCATGAATATGTTCCCCTATATGTAAAGCAGTGTCTTGAAGCCAGATTATCAGGCCAGTATATTGTTGGAGTTACAGGTGAGATAGGATCAGGAAAATCTTATGTCAGCCAAAAATTTGCAGAACTTGGAAGAAGTAAAGGACTCTCTGTTCATGATATTGAATTAGATCATATAGGCCATCAAATTCTTGGAGAATTAAAACAGCCGAGATATGAAACAGTGAGACAAGAAATTACTGAAGCATTTGGAAAACAAGTTAGAAAAAGTGATGGAACAATTGATAGAAAAGCTCTAGGAGAAATTGTATTTGATGATTCTAGTGCTCTTGACAAATTGAATCAATTAATGGCTGCTCCACTTTTAGTAAGGCTTAGAAGAGAATTATACGGCAAAAAGGGTTTGATATTATTTGACGCTGCATTAATTGCAGAATCAAATATGGCTTATTTGTGCAATAATAATGTTGCTTTGATATATGTTGATAAGCCAACACAAAAATCTCGTCTTGGTTCAAGAGGACTATCACTTGAACAAATGAAGAGGAGATTAGGCAGTCAATTTGATTTTCAAGGCAAAAAGGACAAATTGGAACAGGCAATAACAAGAGAAAATCAAGGAAAGGTTTGGGTTGTTGATAATTCACAAAACGTTGACTCAAAAATGAATATTGAAAGAGCTTTTGAAGAAATTGTTTCTGAATTAGGCGTAAAATGAAAACGAGATTTATTGGATTATGGAAAAGAATGGGCGCGCAAGGTAATCTGGATTCAGAATTTGATAAGTTAAGAGATGAATATTTTGAAACTCATAGATTTTATCATAATATTGATCACATTAGGAATTGTTTAGTTGATTTTGATTCTGCGAAACACTTGGCAAATACGTCGGATTTAGTCGAGTTAGCAATTTGGTATCATGATGTTGTTTATGATACTAGGGCAAAAGATAACGAAGAAAAAAGTGCACAATTATTATATGCTGCCTGCTTGACTGCTAAACTTCCAGAAGAATTAGCTAAAAGGGCTGCCGTATTGGTATTAGCAACAAAACATAATCTGACTCCGGGAAATATTGATTCTAAACTTTTAGTGGACGTTGACCTAGCAATACTCGGAAAACCTACCCGGGAATTTGATGAGTATGAAAAGAATATAAGAAAAGAATATTCTTGGGTTAGTGAGGATGATTTTAGAAAAGGTAGAAGCGGAATATTGAAAATATTTCTGCAGAGAGCAGAAAATAACACGCTATATTTGACTGATTTTTTTAAAGACAAATACGGAACACAGGCTAGAATAAATCTGCAAAAATCTATAGAAGCGTTGAGATAAATAACTTTAAAAACCGTCTTTCTTTAATAATACTGAGCGAGTCAGTTAACTTTCGGGAATAGCTCTTAATTGGGCAGAAGATGAAAAAATATCATCTTATTCTTGAGGAAGGTCCGCCCGTCCGTTGCAAGAAACCCTTGTAATGATAAAACTATGTTTGAAAAAACAGCGTCGTGAGGCGTGGCTCTGGTATAGAAACGATCCTATTAAGTTAGGCTGGAACGAGCATCCTGGTTGATGCAAGGCTAAAATGCCGCTTTGGAAAAAATAAAATTTTTTCCGAATAGAAAAGGCGTAATCAATAAAATGAAAACGCACTTACTATAGTAGAATGTTAACATGTTCTGCTTACACTCTTCGGAGAGTAAAGAACAACAGAAGGTGGCCTATGACTCGCTCATTTTTTATTATATGCTTAGCATCGCATAAATACTTTTAAACTAAATTTTTAATGATAGAGTATGGATAAGCTAATTAAAGTAATGGTTAACGGCTTGCCTGGAAAAATGGCAGAAGAAGTTTTATCAGCAGTTTTACATGCAGAAGATCTTGCTCCGGTAGGCAATTCTCTTACAGGACCCGAAATAACTTTAACTCATTTTAAAGAAATTATACTTATGACTCCGGATTCAAGAGGGGGAGAAATTGCGGGGATAAAAACTAATGTTCCAAACTTTATATCTGTAGACTACACACAACCAAGTGCAGTCAATGACAATGCAGATTTCTATTGCAGACACGAATTGCCCTTTGTCATGGGGACGACAGGCGGAGATAGAAAAGCACTTGAACAAAGAGTTAAAGATTCTCAGATTTGCGCGGTTATTGCACCCAATATGGCAAAGCCCATTGTTGCTTTCCAAGCAATGATGAAATACGCTGCAGAAACCTTTCCTGAAGTTTTTAAAGGATATTCTTTAGAAATAGTTGAAAGTCATCAGCAAGGAAAAAAAGATACAAGCGGAACAGCTAAGGCAATGGTTCAATACTTTAATAATATGGGTATTCCTTTTAGAGAGAATCAAATAGTTATGATAAGAAATCCTGAATTACAAAAGGAAATCGGAGTTCTCGACGAATATATTAATGGGCATGGTTGGCATACTTATACTTTAAAATCTGAAGATAGAAATGTTTTATTTAGATTTACTCATAATGTTAACGGCAGAAGCGTTTATGTAAACGGAACTCTTGATGCCATAAGATTCTTAGATAAAAAGGTTAAAGCAGGAGAAAAAGGAAAAGTTTACAGTATGATTGATGTTTTGAAAGGATAATCCTTATAAGTTTAATCATATCCTCTACAAAATAAATCTTTATAAATCATTTAGGACTCAAAAAAATATGGCAAAGATAAACGAGAATTATGATAAACTTGCGGCAGGATATTTGTTTCCTGAAATAACAAAAAGAACAAAAGCGTTTCAAGCAGCTAATCCTGGAGTTCAGATTTACAGACTCGGAATAGGAAATACTACAGAGCCCCTTCCACCAAGCATTATTGCAGGATTAAAATTAGGTGTAGAAAAGCTAGCAAATGTAGGTACTTATTCAGGTTATGGTGATGAGCAAGGAGATGAGAGATTAAGAAAAGCAATTGCTGAAAAACATTATGGCAGATATGGGCTCTCTATAGATCCTCTTGAAGTTTTTGTAAGTGATGGAGCAAAGTGCGACGCTGCAAATATACAACAAATATTTGGATTAGATAATGTTGTTGCTGTCCAAGATCCGGCTTATCCTGTTTATGTCGATACGAACGTAGCTTCAGGAAGAACAGGAACATTTGACAAAGAAAAGGGTGTTTATGATGAGCTATTTTATATGCCCTGCATAGAAGAAAATGAGTTCATGCCAAATACTCCTTGTGACCCAAGTAAGCCTGCCGGATGGAAAGCAGATTTAATCTACTTATGCTCACCAAATAATCCTACTGGAGCAGTTATGACCCGAGGTAAACTTAGAAAGTTTGTGAATTATGCTAGACTCGCAGAATCTGTAATTATTTTTGACGCAGCTTATTCTGAATTTATTAAAGATTCTAGCTTTCCTAAAACAATTTATGAGATTGAAGGTGCAAAAGAGTGCGCTATCGAAATACAAAGCTTTTCAAAATCAGCAGGATTTACAGGGGTAAGGTTAGGATGGAGTGTTGTTCCAAAGAGCGTTATGGGTGGAAAAGCAAATGCATTATGGAACAGAAGATCAACAACTTTTTTTAATGGGGCGTCCAATATTGTTCAAGAAGGCGGACTTGCAGCATTAACTGACCAAGGAAGATTTGAATGCAACCAGGTTATTGACTATTATATGGGCAATGCAGAGATCATAAGAAAAGGACTTGATGCTAAAGGAATAAGACATTTTGGAGGAACTAATGCTCCATTTATTTGGATGCAGACGCCTGGAAAAATGAAGTCTTGGGATTTTTTTGACAAGATACTTAATGAAGCTCATGTGGTTTGCACTCCAGGAGCAGGGTTTGGTCCAAGTGGAGAAGGTTATGTAAGATTAAGCTCGTTTGGACATAAAGAAAATATTAAGAAAGCAGTAGATAGTGTTGTAAATAATCTAAAAATATAATTTTAACATGGGAGATAAACAAACTTTAGCTGATAGAGTAGATGCATTATTGATTAATCCAGATGTTATTACAAAAATCGAAGTTCAAGATGGTTTTATAATTTCTAATTCTCCAAATACTCAAAAATCCTTGCAGATTTATGCTTATATAACCAATAATGAGAGTATAATTACTCCTGATGCTGCTAGAAGAGGATTAGAAATTTATGGTGAAGAGCTTACAACAGAAGCTAAAGCAAATCCGGGTAAACATCCAAGCATAGACACATTAGAAGTTATAGCTAGAGGAAAGCCAGTTCATTCTCATGTTGTTACTCCATATTCTGCGAAACCAATTCCCGAACATATAAGAAAAGCAATGCCAGAAATTGCTGAAAGATTTGGAACACCAATACATATTTACGATGAAGATGGAATAAGACAGAGTTGTAGGCAGTTTAATTCTGCTTTTTCATGGGTTCCCGGACAATTTAAAAATTTCTTTGCTGTAAAAGCTTGTCCTAATCCTTTTCTCATGGAAATAATGTTAAAAGAAGGATTCGGCGCTGATTGCAGTTCTGCTCCTGAATTAACTTTAGCGAGTGAAGTTGGTTTTGCAGGACAAGAAATGATGTTTACGTCAAATGATACTCCTGATTCTGAATTTCAATATGCAGACAAACTTGGAGCAATAATTAATCTTGATGATATTACTCACATTGAAGCTCTTGAAAGAGCAACAGGAAGTTTACCTGAATTATTATGCTTTAGATATAATCCTGGAAATAAATGCGAAGGAAATGTAATAATTGGAAATCCTGTTGAAGCAAAATACGGCTTGACTCATGAACAAATTTTTGAAGCATACAAAATTGCAAAAGAAAAAGGAGTAAAAATATTTGGATTGCATACTATGATGGCTTCTAATGAAAGAAATCCAAAAACTTTAACAAGACAAGCAGAAATAATGTTTAATCTCGCAGCAGAATTAGAAGATAAGGTCGGTGTAAACATTGAATTTATTAATCTTGGTGGAGGGGTTGGAACTTCTTATAAACCGTGGGATAGAGAAGTTAATATTGAAGAAGTCGGAGGTATGATTGCTACAGTGTATGGAAATATTCTCTCGGGCGTTGCATCACCTAGAATATTCACTGAATGCGGAAGAGCAATTACGGGCCCACATGGCTGGCTTCTGACAGGAGTAAGACATGTTATGGAAAAGCATAGAGATTATGTTGGAGTAGATGCTACTATGGCTGATTTGATGAGACCTGGAATGTACGGCGCTTATCATCATTTGACTGTTCTTGGAAAAGAAAATGCAGAACATAACATGATTGTTGATGTTGTTGGAAGTTTATGTGAGAATTGTGATAAATTTGCAGTGCAGAGATTTTTACCTGAAATTCAAATAGGAGATTTGATTGCAATTCATAATGCTGGGGCTCACGGAAGAGCAATGTGTTTTAATTACAATGGAAAACTTCGTTCAGGAGAAGTTCTTGTAAGAAGCAATGGAGAAATTGAATTAATAAGACGGCCTGAAACAGAAAGAGACTATTTTGCAACTCTGAATTTTCCTGGCTCCGGATATGCTCATTTAGCGAAATAATTTCTCTCTTGCATAAACATAGCATTTAAAAATAACTTATCCTAATTTAGTTTATGAGAGGGTAGCTCAGAGGGAGAGCACTACGCTGAAGACGTAGGGGTCGCGAGTTCGATTCTCGCCCTTCTCATATATCGCCCATATTCCCAATTTACGCTGCGAGAATCGAACGTGAGCAATTTAACTTTAAGTATTATTAATTTAACATATAAAGGTAAGTTGCGAATTAGAGGGTTCGATTACGGCAAGTAGCAATGCACTTGACGGACCCAAGAATTTCCATGAAATTGTTGCGGCTCGCCCTCCCCATATTAGTATAGTTTACATAAATCTTTATTAAGGAATTATTGCTTTTTTCTTTATGGTAACTTTAATATTTTCAGATATGCACAAAAAGAATCCTTTGAGCACAATCGAAGAACTTGCTCAGGAAATGCCCGTAGAAAAACTTGTTTTTCTTGGAGATGTTGATTCTGCAGATATTTTTAGAGAAATTGTTGAGTTTAATCTTCCTGGCACAAAAAAAGTTATTCTTGCAGGAAATCATGACTATCCTTTTATGATTGAAAGCCAGGAGACAGGAAATGCAAGACTTCCTCCTTGTTTAGAAGAAGATTTTGAAGAGAAAGAATACGGGGAAGAAGTTGAAAAATGGAGAAAAGATCAATTACTTAAAGAATTTGCAAAGAGATATTTGAACAGAGAAAATATGTTTATGCATATTGAAAATTCTCAAAGAGGAGAGATTGTTTATTGTCATGCTTCTTTGTATGACTCAAAAACCAATGAAAAGGTTGATGCTACTACTAAATATTTACCTTATCAAGTAAGAGAAAGTTTTTTCTCACATGAAGACGGAGTAAAAAGAGAAAAGGACATGATGATAAGGAATAATTTTCTTGTTATGAAACAAAAGGGATATTTTATTTTTTTCCGAGCTCATGATCATAATCAAAGAGGGTGGAGTATATGCAAAAATGAAAATCCCCTTACTGCGGGAATGCATTTTCATGGAAATCCTACTCTTCGTGAATATGAGTTATTACTTGAACCAGAAAGAAGATATATTGTTTCTGTTGGAGCTTTTACCAGAGATAGTTATGCTATTTTTGATGAAAAAAAGTTTAAAGTTACGTTGGTTGATAGAGGGATTAGATTTGGCGGGATATAAAGAATATCAATAACACACAAAATTAGCAAGAGGGCTCTGTCCGGAAACGATAAATCCGGAGGTTAGCCAAAAAAAAGTTTGACCTTGATTTCCTCTAGAAACGATTATTTTTCTTTTGAGATTATACAAAACAACTTGCCAACCAAATT
>Ga0247841_10009860_pt1 | contig 13202 bp, 14 predicted proteins | sample LaCruzMarch2015__2_FD_192410 | JGI IMG/M metagenome (GOLD analysis project Ga0247841, IMG submission 192410) | Freshwater microbial communities from meromictic Lake La Cruz, Castile-La Mancha, Spain - LaCruzMarch2015_18m | ecosystem: Environmental > Aquatic > Freshwater > Lake | place: Spain... | reverse complement strand
TGCGATATATGGGAATAACAAGGACTTTGGAAACTATAGCAGGGGTTTATGATAGTCAAGCACTTGATCCGCACGTCAACCGTGAACGCTTTAGAGCTGAGTGGTGGGCTTAACCGATGACCAATGAGTTGCCAGTAGTACCATCGGGATTCTTTGCTGCGGCGCAGCTTTTCTGGAATCTATTAAAGAAATCATCAGCGGAGGAGTTGGCAAGGACCGCGACTAGTGTTACAGTTCCAAATTAACATATCAATACCCCTCCGTCCTTATCAACAACAATCCCTCCCGCCATTTTATCCATTTTGTACTTCCATTTAAATATTGTTGGAGTTTCATTCATATCATCGATATATTGACTCATGCGATCCTTCAACTCCTCTTTGGATGATACACGAATCCCCCTCAGCATGCTTCGAGTCATTTTGCTGAATAGGCTCTCGATTATATTTAGCCATGAGGCATGTTTTGGTGTAAATACAAAATGAAAGCGTTGCGGAACTGTTTTGAGATATCTCTTAGTTTCCTCAGATGTATGTACACTAACATTGTCAAGAATAATAATTATTTTTATATCTTTTAGATAAGCTGAATCGACACATTTTAAGAATTCAATGAACTCTCTACTCCTATGCCTATCGAATATCCTATAATGAACGGTCCCGGTTAAGAGATCAATTCCTGCAAGTAGAGAGATTGTGCCGTGCCTTATATATTCATAATCGCGGGAAAGCGTGGCATATTTGCCTAATGCAGGCATTAGATCTGGATATTTATTTTCAATAGCTTGAATTCCCGGCTTCTCGTCGTATGAAATGATAACCATATCAAGCGGCTTATTTTCTTTGGACATCTGTTGGAGCAATTCCACCTGCTTGTAGGTATGTAGTACAACCACGCTCTTTGGCTCAAATTCAGGATCAATTGGGGCAAGGTATGACGAAATTTTATGGGGCTTCACGTTGCTCGCGCCAAGTATTTTCGAGACTGTGCCACGAGATAACTTTGACAATTCTGGGAAGCCATTATCCAAACAATGATTTCGGATATGTATTGATAATAAACTTTGTGTCCATAATTCATATGAATATCCGTGGTCTAGTGGTTTTGAGCAAGCAAGAGACAGAATCCATGTTCTTGCGCCAGATGATATTTTTCGCGGTCTGCCACTTCTGGGAAGATCTTCCAGAGCGGGATAAATTCCATAAGCAAAGGCCTTGTCAATTGTACGCTCAACTTTGGGCCTATTGGTGCCTAAGTCTCGCGCAATTTGCGAAATTGATTTGCGCTCATAGTATCCAAGAAGGATCTTGGCACGCTCGACCGCTCTCTCCGGTAGCGTTCTTGACTTGCTAGCTCTATTAAGGTACTCAAGCTCTTCTTCAGTTAACTGCAACGCAGGGCGTTCACTCACAAAGGGCATGATATTAGATTGAGTTTCAGGTATTAAAATATTGCTATTTTATTTTGGAAGCTAAACACTAGATCATAGGAATCGCCAGCTTTACCTTTGAAGGTAGCATCGATATGCCAATCAGAACTCGATGGCCCTAATGAGATCATGTTAGTAACATGGCCGCCATTGTTCTCGTTATCAATAGATTTTGGATACCACCTCCCATCTAAGCAATGCTCTAAGACCCAGATTTGATCCCGAGCATCATTGCTGCGGTTCCCATTGACAGTGATCCGCTCATTGACGGAGGCATTATTTGAATTCGGATCTGCTGGAGTGGTGTCGCGTTTCAAATCTACTATATTTACCTTGCCGGGAAGCCTGATGTTCGAAATATTTTGCGAGCTGTTCCAAGATTCATTCGACCTGATAATCCTGATCAGATCGGTTTCATGGACACCATCCGACAAGTCCTGAAAACCTGCATCCGAGCAATTGCCTTTGTAATCCGGGCACCACCATTCATACATTAAGCTATGCAATTTTCGATTTGCTTTTTCATCTGCCAATGTCACGATAATGTCAAAAAATCTTCCAGAATCACTCGATCCACCAAGAGAGATTCTGTTTTCCCATCTGCCATTTTGCATGGACGCATTATGGGGATAGCACGAATCCAGACTCTGCGGGTAGTATCTGCTATTCTTTTCCTCCGGCTTGACAAAGACCCAAATTGACTTGCTGGAATCAGATAAAGAGTATTCTCCTATCAGGTCAAAGGATTGAGAGATAGGATCCCCAATTCCTGCATTTGTGATCTTCGCTCCGGATACAATGACAGGAACATTAGTAGTGCTTTGCGCCCCGTTGTCGTCGATGACTGTGAGCTTTGCATTGAATGTTCCGCGCTCAGTGAAGGAGAAAAACGTGTAAACCTTACCAGGTCCAAATTGCATGCCTTCATTTCCAAATTCCCATGAATAGTTCAACAATCTCCCGTCCGGGTCATAGCTTGTGCCGGCATCAAATCTTATCTGTTCGTTTACCATTGGATGTTCCGGTTCAAATGTGAATCCTGCTACAGGAGGCTGGTTCACCCGGATAATTGTGGAATAGGAGCCGTTCAGCCCCGAGTCATCGATAACATTCAGGTTCACATTCATTGTTCCACCCTTGGAATAGGAATGGACCGCCGTCTTTCCAACACCAGATTGGCCGTCGCCGAAATCCCATTGATATGAAGAGATATTCCCCCTCAACATCAAAGCTTGGAGAAGCATCAAAAGAAGTATTGGATCCGATAGAGGGATCAATGGGCACTGCCTGGAATATGGCAATAGGCGGCACAGCTACGAGCGTCAGAGGCTCCTTTTGATCACTCTTCTCCGGGTAAACCGGAACATACTTGGTTGCCGCAAAGAAAGGCCCGCCAGGATGCTTTGCCCCTCCAGGCTCTTTCCACCAGTCAAGATTCAGCCATACATCACCGGTGGCCAAATCGGTATGGACATTGATCTCCACGCAGGATCTTCTCAACTTCCTTTTCGACCAGATCGCGGCCGAAGGTTTGACCAAATACCAGGACGCTTGGGCGGATCTCATCGAACTTGAGCAGTTCAGCACTGGCTTCTTCATGCGAGCAGGAGACTGCACAGGATTAAATACATCCGATGATCTGTATTACTTGGATGAGAACACTTCGTTACAAAATTTGGATCAGGCCAGAGACGGACGGAACGTACACGGTGATCGTCCCATCCCTTCCCGGATGCTTGACCTTTGGGGATACCATCGAGGAGGCCTTAGAGATGGCAAAAGAGGCCATCGATGTGTACATCGAAAGCCTCATTTCAAGAGGCAAAGAGATTCCCATCGAAGAAGATCAGATCGAGGCAACTGTCACGGTTGAAGCGAATGCCTAAGTTGCCTGTTCTGCCACCTGAGAAGCTTGCCGGAGTTCTTGAAAAGAAAGGCTTTGTCTTGGACCGGATTAAGGGCAGCCATCATGCTTATTGCCATCCGGATCACGATGTCACGGTTACAATTCCTTTCCATAAAAGAGAGGTAGGCAAGGGCCTGCTTATTGAAATCATGAAACTGGCCGGCATAACTCGAGAAGAGCTATTGGAGCTTTTATAGAGGCATGCGAATTTCGGGACCTTTGATGGAGGGGGCCCTGACGACAGAGAGATCGAGGCCCGGCCTGCCTGATCGATCGGGCCCGCCAGGGCCCACGAACTGGGCGAGTTAGTCCGCTTTAAAAAGGAACAAGTTCGCAGTTGGCAATCGCCATCGCTCTCGGTTTCCCGGCGCTCCAGCTTGGCCTTGATCTGCTCGAATCTCCTCTGAGTACAGTCTCTCTTTGCAGCGCAGGCAGACCTCAGCACATACCTTCAGAACCGCGGTATTGGCACCTCCGCGCAAGATCTTCTGAACTTCCTTGAGAACCAGATCGCCGCCGCAGACCGGGCATCGTTCAAAAGCCATGCAGGGAAAAACCGATATACAAGTAAATACACGTACATTGCCAATGTCCACCAAGACCATCACCATAACAAAAGAAGCTTACGAGCGGCTCAAGAGCCGGAAGAGCGAGAACCAGAGCTTCTCTGAAGCCATTCTCCACAATTTGCCTGCCAAAAGAAAGCTCTCCGAGATCCTGGACGAAATCGGCAGAGATGACGAGCTGGCGGATAGAATTGAAGCTGCTTCTATTGAGATGCGCCGGTCCAAAATGCGCGACGTAGAGGTGTAATGATAGTAATCGACACATCCGTCCTGATAGATGCGCTTCACAGAAAGCCAGCCGCCTTAAGAAAGATCCGGGAGCTGGAGGAAACGGGCCAAACATTGTGCACGACGCAAATAAATGTGCTGGAGCTTTACAGGGGAGTTTATTGCCCCACCAAGTCTGAGGCAGGATTGGAAAAAGTCAGGAAGCTGCTCGATGCATTCGTCATCCTTGACATAAATGAAGACACCTACGAGATGTTCGGAGAACTATCTGCCGAACTGAGAAGACGAGGAGAGGCGATCGGTGACTTTGATGAACTGATAGCATCTATTGCTTTGACCAACGGGGCAGCAATTGTTTCAGGAGATAGCCATTTCCGGCGCGTACCTGGGCTAAAGGCCATCTCGCCCTGAGTTTTGCGTAGGAACAGTGGGAGCGGCGGCGCTGGCGGTCGATGGATCGTTCTCCGAAACTACGCCACCAGGTATTTATTAAACGCTCACATCTACTGATGCAGCCATCGTAGTTGGCTCAGGTATGCTGAGGCATTCGGCCTTCAGTCCTTCCAGGTGAAATTCTATTGCTTCTTTCATCAACTCCAGCGTTTCTTCCTTCGTTGAGCCAGTAGCTATGACGCCCAGTAAATCCGGGCAGTAGGCTGCATAGTTATTTTCAGCCTTTTCGATGATGATCAGATACCTAGTCATCTTTCCCGACCTCCTTAAGACCACTTTGTTTCAGAATGCTATTCAAAGTACCTCTCGGAACCCCGTCATCCAGTTTCCCTGAGATGGTCACCAGCCCCCTTTTAAATGGTACTTGTACTGCCTGTGACTGCCTTTTGTTCGATCAAGGAACCATCCTTCCTCTTCTACCAGCTTAATGATAGCTCGGATTTTCAAACTTCGGCCTCGTTGAAATGTTTAGACCAACATATATTAGACTTCTGCAAACAGGCTTTCAATCGACCGAATTGTGATTTGTGATGTCGGCAATCCACCTCAATCAGCGTTAAAGATAATTCAGATCCTCGGCTCAAACGTCCTCGCGTCCAGCCGAATCCTGTTCTGGCAGTAGGAGCAGACCGTCTCCAGCCACCCGGCTCCGGCCAGCGCCTCCTCCACCTCTTCCTGGGGCATGAGATATTGCGTTATCTTCTCCCCGCATTTGGGACTGATCACCTTCAGCCACACCAGCCGGGAGAGCTCCCGCAGGGTCTTGATCAGCAGGCCAATGGCATCTGCGTATCTCTCCTCCCGGAAGAGCAGGGGCCTTAGGTGCTCGATGAGGAAGGGCATCGCTGCTCCCTCCTCCAGCAGAGGAATGATGAGCTGATCCAGGCCCCGGGCCAGGCCGATCTCCTCATCAATGGCTGCCCAGAAATTGGGCAGATTCAGGCCGCCAGTAATAGCCGCACTCCGAGATTGCATGAGCCAAAACGTGCGACTGGGGCCGTGCGGCTGAGGGATCGCTCATAAAAGCTCTACGAACTCTTCGACGGTCAATCCAGCCAGCCCGATCAGTCCTCTCAGTGTTCCTCTATCCAGCTCATCGTGAAGCGGGACAGACAGAATAACAATCGAGTCCGATTTAGTCATAATAATATGGCTGCTTTTTTGCAAATAATCCACCCAGCCTTGCTGAAGGCCTTGACTGCTTTCTTCCCTGATATGTGCGGCAGTCTGGACATCAGACGACTACTTCCATCATTTGCTTGCCGCTAATTGCCTTGACCCTTTCCTCCATTACTTCCAAACAGCCTTCTATGGCCTCTTTGATATTGTCAAGGGCTTCTTCCAGGGTCTTTCCCTGGGAGATGCAGCCGGGAATAGACGGGCATTCCACGACAAGCCATCCGTCTTCTCCCTCACTGATCAGAACCTTTAGCTTCATCTGGATCCTCAATTAACAGATGATTTATTAGATAATAAGCCTTCTGCAATTATGCAAGCATGAGACGACTCACTAATTGCAGTTCCATCATATGCCTTCAGAACCGCTGTATTGGCACCACCACGAAGGGAAACACCGATATACAAGTAAATACACGTACATTGCCAATGTCCACCAAGACCATCACCATAACAAAAGAAGCTTACGAGCGGCTCAAGAGCCGGAAGAGCGAGAACCAGAGCTTCTCTGAAGCCATTCTCCACAATTTGCCTGCCAAAAGAAAGCTCTCCGAGATCCTGGACGAAATCGGCAGAGATGACGAGCTGGCGGATAGAATTGAAGCTGCTTCTATTGAGATGCGCCGGTCCAAAATGCGCGACGTAGAGGTGTAATGATAGTAATCGACACATCCGTCCTGATAGATGCGCTTCACAGAAAGCCAGCCGCCTTAAGAAAGATCCGGGAGCTGGAGGAAACGGGCCAAACATTGTGCACGACGCAAATAAATGTGCTGGAGCTTTACAGGGGAGTTTATTGCCCCACCAAGTCTGAGGCAGGATTGGAAAAAGTCAGGAAGCTGCTCGATGCATTCGTCATCCTTGACATAAATGAAGACACCTACGAGATGTTCGGAGAACTATCTGCCGAACTGAGAAGACGAGGAGAGGCGATCGGTGACTTTGATGAACTGATAGCATCTATTGCTTTGACCAACGGGGCAGCAATTGTTTCAGGAGATAGCCATTTCCGGCGCGTACCTGGGCTAAAGGCCATCTCGCCCTGAGTTTTGCGTAGGAACAGTGGGAGCGGCGGCGCTGGCGGTCGATGGATCGTTCTCCGAAACTACGCCACCAGGTATTTATTAAACGCTCACATCTACTGATGCAGCCATCGTAGTTGGCTCAGGTATGCTGAGGCATTCGGCCTTCAGTCCTTCCAGGTGAAATTCTATTGCTTCTTTCATCAACTCCAGCGTTTCTTCCTTCGTTGAGCCAGTAGCTATGACGCCCAGTAAATCCGGGCAGTAGGCTGCATAGTTATTTTCAGCCTTTTCGATGATGATCAGATACCTAGTCATCTTTCCCGACCTCCTTAAGACCACTTTGTTTCAGAATGCTATTCAAAGTACCTCTCGGAACCCCGTCATCCAGTTTCCCTGAGATGGTCACCAGCCCCCTTTTAAATGGTACTTGTACTGCCTGTGACTGCCTTTTGTTCGATCAAGGAACCATCCTTCCTCTTCTACCAGCTTAATGATAGCTCGGATTTTCAAACTTCGGCCTCGTTGAAATGTTTAGACCAACATATATTAGACTTCTGCAAACAGGCTTTCAATCGACCGAATTGTGATTTGTGATGTCGGCAATCCACCTCAATCAGCGTTAAAGATAATTCAGATCCTCGGCTCAAACGTCCTCGCGTCCAGCCGAATCCTGTTCTGGCAGTAGGAGCAGACCGTCTCCAGCCACCCGGCTCCGGCCAGCGCCTCCTCCACCTCTTCCTGGGGCATGAGATATTGCGTTATCTTCTCCCCGCATTTGGGACTGATCACCTTCAGCCACACCAGCCGGGAGAGCTCCCGCAGGGTCTTGATCAGCAGGCCAATGGCATCTGCGTATCTCTCCTCCCGGAAGAGCAGGGGCCTTAGGTGCTCGATGAGGAAGGGCATCGCTGCTCCCTCCTCCAGCAGAGGAATGATGAGCTGATCCAGGCCCCGGGCCAGGCCGATCTCCTGGCAGACCTCCGGGGACAGTGAGCCTTTTTCGGTTAGCAGGGCCACCAGGCACTCAGAGTTACGAAGGCCGAATGAGGCCCGCTCGGCTAAAGAGATGGTTCATAGGCTATAGACCGATATGCCATGCCGCAAAGGCACACGATCTTCAGGATTCAACCGATTTTGAGGTTAAGATAATATCAATTTCCTGGTCAATACCACAATGAATACCGCCATCAAACTCCAGCCCAGTATCTGTTCGAGGATCACAGCATACGTGTGGCGATTCATCATGCTGGAATACCTTTCACTCCTGGGTGCCTGCAAGAATATTATTACACTGAATAGTGCAGCATCCTCTAAGCTACTCTCAAAAAGCCAGAACCATATCGCGAATATCAGCATCATCCCTATGCTTAGGCCAATGGTATGGGTCAGACTAACTCCATAGCCGCATGACCAGTGTGATATGAAGTCGAGGATTATTAAATCAATGGAATCTCTTTGCTTATTAGATCTATATTCATAATAGCAGTTATCTGCATCCTCAAACTGCTCAAGCTCCCGAAAATTCTTAATCAGAGCCAAATATGTTGAACCATCGTATTCCAAATGATCCTTGATTGGATCCCATTCGATATCCAGTCGGGAGATTTTTGCGTCATTAAAGGATATATATGAGCTTGAATTAATAAAATAGATATCAGTCATGACTGTATCACCATCGAATTCAGCCAAGGTGAAATTGGCAATCGTTTTGGACATGGCATTTCCAAATTTTGCTCCTCTGAAGCTGGTATCGCCCTTAAGATTTGCCGAGTAGAAGCTGGAGTTTCCCTCAAATTGAGCCTCTTTGAAATTGGCATCGCCATCGAACTCTGCCGAATCGAAACAGGTATCATTTGCGAAATGTGCCCTGAAAAAATTCAACTTGCCGCCTTTGAACTTTATAGCGTCAAAGAAAGAACGTCCCCAAAAATGAGTCTCTTGGAAGCTTGTACCACCATTGAACTCTGCAGCCTCTGCAACCGAGAAGCTTACATCACCTCTAAAATCAGCCCCCAAAAAATCGGCATATTTATTAAAGATTATTTTATTAAATTCAATATTATTCTTAAATGTGCAATTTCGGAATAATGTCTCGCCTAACGAGCTGTCCTCGAAATTAACCTTACCGTAGAAGCACGTAGATCTGAAATCCGCAAATCCAATGGTCAAGTTCCAAAATTCTATGTCACCCGATACACTGGCATCTGAGAAATACATGCTATTCTCTACAAGAATATTTTGGAATGTTGATTTCCCTCCAAAGAAAGCTCTTTCAAAATGAAAGACTGCGAGTCCACTGAACGTGGCATCGTAAAACTCTGATGGCCCAAGGAATTTTGCACCAAAAAAATTTACATATCCGCTACTTGTAATATTTTCAAAGCGTGCATTGAGGCAAAAGGTCGAATTGGAGCATCCAATGCCATTCGTGGAAGTGGAGTCCGTGAAATTGACATAACCACGGAATTTAGCATCATTGAAGATGACACTATCATCAAACCGATCTCCCTTGAAATTAGCATCCCCGTTGAAGGTGGTATTGGAAAAATCTGCATTTGCTTTTAAATGGAGATCAGACATATTGAACTTGCCCCCGATGCAACAGCCTTGGATGGCGATTGCATCGAGACTTTTTCTCCCCAATTTATAAAGGTCTAAATCACCCTCGATAAAAGCTTCTTTTATGGGATGACCGTTAGAGATATTATCTAATGCCTCCAGATTGGTCATTTTATGAGGCAAACTCATGCAAACGCTCTGCTTCGTGGCCGATGCCCCGCCGAGCATTATTAAGATGGCAAACAGAGCAATTAATTTAGCCATTAATCCATCGATGTGATTCAAATACTTATTAAACTTATTCCATCTTTGCACATTATTTATAACTGCAAAGCAGATATAAATTTATTATTGTTATGTCATTCGTTTGGCCTTATAATTTTTTAATCGAAAGGTATATTTATCGGATTTGTGAAAGGAAAAGTTTGTGCTGTTTAAGGAGATAACGATCTCGTTGCTTGTTTTGGCCTGCATATTGCCATTAGCCATAGCAGCAAGCAATCAGAACGATTTTGCTCATGAAAATCCCGAAGAAGCACCAGATTCACACGAGCAATCCTCAGACAATGCAAATGCAAAGCCGTTGCCACAAGAGCAAGCCACAGATGTGCAGCAGCTCCTAAATGATGCAGAAAAATTGATTAAAGACGGAAAAGTATCGGATGCAGCAAAAAAATGCAGTGATGCCACCAATATATCCAATCTAATGCATATTGGGGGATTTGCTAAGACGTTTGCAGATATTTACGCCAGGATACAAGATAGACCGAATGCTAAAAAATATTATGAAATTGCATACTTGGAGGAACCCGATAAAGAGAAGAAGAAAGTTCTAAAGCGTTGTTGTGATAGATATAGGGTTGTATCCAATGTCGCGACCTAGTGAGAGCATTATATCAGAGCCGTCATTCGCCCATAGCCAATCATATCAATTCCGTCAGGGATCGGAGTTTGCAGATCGCGCAGAGTATTCAGAGATTAGGTCGAGCAGTAAGGAAGGAATTCAATGAGCTTAAAGCCACACCTACTATTATTTATTATTCTGTTAAGCCTGAGCTTTGCAGGGCATTCGAATTTGCCAGGAGTTTCGGGGCTATACGCATGCGTTTTTGACCAAATAACTCTGACCCACGCAACTGCTCCCTATCAGGTGGATGAAGTACCAGAAGTATATTTTGTATATAATTTCACGCCAATCAAGTTCAGCCACATTCAAACATTTTTCCCGAGATCGAACCCAGCCGAAGATCAATTCGACGAGCTGAGCCCTCTCTCGACTCGAATGTGGGGCGATTCCATCGATGAAAGAACTTTCATAGCCTGCTCAAAGTCCACTAAAGCCAAGCCTAGGGCAGGACGCCCTGTTTCATCGAATGATAAATTCAATGTCATCCTATCTGAGCCTGCGAATTGCACCGGCGGAAAAGATACGCTGGGCATATGCGCTCTTCATTCCCAGAATTTCACAGGCAACGGCATCACCATTGCCATCCTCGATTACCAGTACTACATGGACAGGCTGTCGGAAAGAGAATTGCCACGCAAGCGAATCGAGATTTTCGACGGGCCGTTCTCAGAGGATGAGCGGCACGGCACAGCCTGCGCCGAGATTATAGGCGACGTAGCTCCGAATGCGACATTGTATATGGTGGGCCTGAGTGATGTATCCGAGGACGGATTCGTGGAAGCCATTGATAAGCTGCAGAATTTGGATAGAAAAATAGATATCGTAAGTTGCTCAGTTGATTCCTATTCAGGCCTTTTCGAAGGGCAGGACAGCATCTGCCGTGCCGTGAGAAACCTCACCAGGAATGGAACGATATGGGTAAACGCCGCAGGCGGCAGCGCCCTGCAGCATTGGAACGGCACATTTAGAGATAAGGATGGCAATGGATTTAATGAGTTCGCCCCGGACGATGAGACATTGAATCTGGTCCTGAAGAGAGGAATGAGTCTGAGAGTGTGGTTGAGCTGGAACGATAGCTGGACCAGGTCCCTCCAGGATTATGACCTCTATCTCTTGGCTCCGGACGGCACCAATGTCTTATCAAGTAATCCTCAAAAGGGATACGAAGGCCAAAAGCCACTCGAAGCTATCTCCTTAATTGCTCCTGTAAGCGGAAATTACAGCATAAAAATAAAGAAATACAATGCATCGAAGGAGAATATGGAATTCCAGCTTTTCGCATCTCAGAACCTCTCTGAATACAATTTTGAGAATTCCAGCCTGGGAGTTCTGGCCAGTTGCCCCGAGGTCATAACGGTAGGTGCCGTGGATGCATCAACTCTTCAACTGGAAAACTACAGCTCCAGGGGGCCGACGATTGGTGGAAGGCTGAAACCTGAGCTTGTGGCCCCGGACAATGTCACCACCGCATCGTACATGCCAGATAAATTCCGTGGGAGCTCAGCCTCTGCCCCCTACGTGGCAGGCCTCTTTGCCCTGGCACTGGAGAAAGGTCGCAAGCTCGGGATATCAGATGCGAAAATTGAGCGCATGGTCATGAACAGCACCATAGACCTGGGTATCTCGGGACCTGACAATGGATATGGATATGGATTGATTAAATTAGCCGGATTGGGAGGGTGAATAATTAATGATAATTAGATGGTTTTGCATGGTCCTGCTTGTATCGCTGATGCTTCTTCTGCCGTGCCAGGCCGTGGAAGAGACCTTCAAGAGCCTTGAGTACGGATTCTCCATAGATTATCCAAAAGAGGCAAAGGTCGATGCCTATCATATCTCATCCATTACCGGAATGGATGATCCGGTTGTAAACATTTTCGTACCTGATTTAATGGATATATATATCGAAGCTTTGGAGCGCAATCAAAGATCCCTGGATGATTTCAAATTGATAATCCTATCCAAGTATGAGGATAAATATAATTTCACCGAATTGGGATCGAAGGATCTTGAACTAAATGGGAAAAAAGCGATGGTTGTGGACTGTATTCTTGAAAACGAAGATGGAGATAGAAAAAGGACAAGGGACGTATTCGTTGATGGTGGCGATTCGGTTTACCTGATATCGTGCAGAGCCACGGAAAGCAAGTTCAGAAAGGCTAATCAGACTTACTTCGGGAGCGCCATCATGTCATTTGGGACATTTCCCGTCAACGATACCGTGGAAGGCAACCTGCCCGGCTTTCCCATAATCACTGGAGAAGCGATCTGGTCATCCGTCGCCCTTGCCGATATCAACGGTGATGGCAAGCGTGAGGCCATCTTTGGCACGAATAAGGGTAACCTTCATGCCCTGGCCAACGACGGCATTGACATAGCAGGCTTTCCCGTGAAGCTGAGCGATTTCATTCGATCATCTCCCGCCGTAGGCGATCTGGACGACGATGGATATCCAGAGATCGTTGTCGGTTGCGATGATGGCATGCTCTATGCGTTCAAGGGAAATGGATCAATGCTGGAAGGATTTCCCAAGAAAACATCTGGGTCCATACACTCATCACCGGCCATTGGTGATCTGGATGGCGATGGAAAACCTGAGATCATAGTTGGTTCAAGGGATGGAGGCATATATGCTTGGCACAGCGATGGCTCGGCATTGTGCGGCTTTCCGGTAATTACTGCCGGTGGAGAGATCTGGTCCTCTCCAGCTCTGGGCGACCTTAACGGAGATGGTAAACAGGAGATTGCAATAGGATCTAAATCAGTCTGCAAAGGACTGGTAGATTGCCTGGCCCAGTATCAATTGAGCAGCTACAGTGGCGAGATCTATTCTCTTGACAGCAAAGGTTCCTCGCTCAAGGGCTTCCCGAAATCATTGCCGCAAGCAAACGACATTGGATACTCCTCGCCGATACTTGTTGATGTTAATCAAGATGGCAAAATGGAGATCGTG
>Ga0247841_10009859_pt1 | contig 13202 bp, 21 predicted proteins | sample LaCruzMarch2015__2_FD_192410 | JGI IMG/M metagenome (GOLD analysis project Ga0247841, IMG submission 192410) | Freshwater microbial communities from meromictic Lake La Cruz, Castile-La Mancha, Spain - LaCruzMarch2015_18m | ecosystem: Environmental > Aquatic > Freshwater > Lake | place: Spain... | reverse complement strand
TTTAACGTAAGACTTTGATTTTTTCTTGCTCTTTCTCGTGTACGGTCGCGCGTATCGATTTGAATAAGCCGCAGCCTTTCTTAAATTTGGCATTTACTTCTTTCCTCCCGTCGGAGAAACGAAAGTTACCTCTTCAAGCAAAGCCTGTCCTGGCAATCCTCTTTCAAAAATAACTCTGACCAATCCTTTGTTTCCGTGTGTTCCAGAAACTTTTCCTTTTAATTTTTTTCCTGCGCTCGAAGACCATTCAACAAAACTTCCCAAGAACGGCTCCGCTCCCTTTTTGTCTTTAACGCCCTCAATTTCAACAATAAAATGTCGTTTCTGTTGCGTATGCCTTCCACGTCTAAATTGTATAACTGTTCCTTTTGTCATTTTTTCACCGAATGATAAGTAATATTTTCCACCAAAATTAGTTTTTAAATGTTGCCATCGCCAAAATTAGTTTATACGTTACTATCACCAAATTTAGTTTATACCTTACTAGTCGATAAAAATAGTTTATAGACTACTATGAATAAATTTTAAAATTCACCCGCTAAACCCTGGAGTAGAAATAGCAAATCTTCTTTTAGAAAAAGCGCCCGCAGCTATCTTCCAATTCCTCGTAGTTATCAATCCATCAACTCCTGAATCTTCCTCGGCCTTTTTCCTAGCCGCGCTCTCGAGCCCCGCCTCATTATATAACTCAACCTCCTTTAAATCAACTTCTAAATTATTCCTCCTAAACATTTTGACTGCTCGCTTAATTTTCATTCCTCTAAGTTTTGCAAATTTCACAACGCTTCCACCAACAGAATTATAATCCCCCATAAGTCTTTTCTGAAATGATGAAGCGTTTCTGTCAGAATCATCAGGAACCACATAATTTCTTTTCTCTTTTTTCAAAAGATATTTAATTGCACTAACTTTTGTATCGCCATATTTTTTAGAGAATAAGATAGCCAATTCTTCAGGATCTTGAATTCCCGAATCAAACTGATCAATAAGATATTCTACCTGTTCAGAGTTATATTTACAAGGCATCAAACGTAAATAAAAAAATAGTTTATAAAAATTATTGTGTTCTTATGATTCAATATCTTCTCAGCCTCGGCCGTCCTCGAGTACCTTTAAACTCATTAACTTTTTTCCGATCAATTTTCCATCCATGACTTCTTATGCACGCAACGGCCAAATCAATTGTCTTGAACTTTCTTTTTCTCATAAACTTAACCGGATCGCCTTGGCATTTTTTATAATCTTTCTCAAGCTTTTCATTATATTCTCTCTGACGATTATTGTAATGCTCGTCGGAATAAACGCCCTCGTTTCTAAGTATCGTCCTAATTGTATTATCGCTGGGACAAAACGGAAAACGTTTTCTAAAATCATCCATAAGCGGACCAATCCCAACATTAGGATTATCCTTCCTTAGAGAAATGTATCTGTCAATTAAATACTGTCGTTGTTCATCATCAAGTGCCATTTCATTCACCTACTTCGCAAAAACATTTCCGCAGGCAGAACCTCTGTTAAATCAGATTTCCTAGAAAATAAAAATCCACTCGCATGATCTGTTCTAATAACCTCTGTACCACCTTCCTCAACCTCTCGTAAAATTTTAACACAACAATCAGGAACAACTCGGTCGTTATTCAAAATCAATGAATCTCTCAATCTAAATTTTAAAACTTCATAAGTTCCGCCATAACTGCTTTCCGGATCAATATCTCCCTGCTCAACAAAGATATACCCAATCTTTCCTTGAGGATTAAACGGATGCAAAAAAGGATATTCATGCACCTGAAATAATTCATATTTGCCAGAAGAAGTTGCTCTATGATCATCATCTAATAAACGAGGAATAAGTCTTTTTCTCGGAACTTTATGAATAAATGGTCCCAACCTTAGTTCCTCTTCCCTCGCGTGTAAAGAATGATTTAATCTATCAATAAATTTAGTAACATCAAAATATTGCAATCTCGGTTCGGCTTTTGACAATTCCACCATTAAAAAAGTTACAAAGGTCTATTTAAAAATATTTATATGCTCACTGAAAATTACATAACCACGTCAAAATCGCCGAGCGTCTTTTTCAAAACCGCGAAAACGTCAGAAGATAATTTTTTCTGGCCAAGGTTCATCTTTCCTTTTGACAAAACGCTATCAAACTCATCTTGCGAAATTTCCTTCAAACTGTGATTAACAATTTCAAAAGTTTTCATATCTTTAATCATAAAAGTTCTTCCTTCAACGCTGATAACTTCCGCAAACTTATCCAAACCGTTTTCTTTATAAGAAATTTTCAAACTTGATTTCTCCAAAACATTAAGATCGCATCTCTGCGAATATTCAATCAGACTGTTAATCAAAAGCGTTGAATCTTTTCTAACCTGCTCAATCTCATGTGTCGCAGGTTTCTTCTGCTTAAATTTTTTCTTGAAATCCACCAAATCTTCAATCGTCTTCTGCAGCGACGGATTAACCATTCCTTTCTTAACTAAATTAAGTTTGAAATCTTTAACTAATTCTTCCTGTGATTTCTGTCCAAATATCGCTCTTAAAAGTTTGAACGTATCTTCATAAATTCCAGAAACCATATTTTCATCTCTTCTCTTTTCAATTGACTCTCTCAACTCCTTCAGTCTTTTGATATATTCCAGGGAATCATCTTTCAATTTATCAATCTCCGCGCCTTTAATAGTCTTAACTTTCCCATGCTCATAACCTTTGTAAATCTGTATAATTCTCTCAAGAATCATAATATACTTTTTCTCAAGCAATTTTTCTTTCTCAACAAATATTTTAGAAGTTTCTTCAACAACATGTTTAGGAACCGGCGGCGCAAGTCCATATAACATAAACAAAGCCTGTGTCGGAGTTAAAACACCCCAGTACAAATCGATTATTGCAATGTCCAATAAATATTTATCAACTCTCTCGGCGAGTTTATCTCCCTGTGACATATACATATCAATCGCTTCTGGCGACGGCTTAATTTTTCCCCGCTTCAATAATAATTTCCACGGCAGGAACGCACCCTTATCATAAAACGGAATTCCATCTCTAATAAAAGTAAACATAACTGGATTCGCATCCTTAACACTTTCCCAAAATTCCGTCAATAAATAAACCTGAACGTTCAAAAAATTATCCGGCACTCCCGCATATTTCGACGCTTCAAAAACAAACTGTCCGACAATTTGCGAACGCAATCTTTCTTTCAGTTCAACCAAAGACATTCTCTTAACGTCCGTATCATCAATAACAATAAAAACATCTATATCGCTCGTCTTTTTTATTCCGACGCCGCGAACAACGCTTCCAGCGACGACGTAACTCGAAATATATCTTCCGAATTTTCCAACAGTCAGCTCTTTATGAATCTGCGCAACTCTAATCGCAGAAAGAAAATTTGTCTTATCTAAGATTGGATATGACATTGCGATCGCCGCGACCGTATCAAATCTAGAATCAAGTCCGAGCTCCCAATACATCAAACGACTCATAATTGTAACCCAAAGTTTTCCCTTGAACGGAGAATCTTTATCTTCAGTAGTTGGTTCAGTTATACTCGGATGCTCCTTCAAAAATTTAACAATCTCCGCTTCCATCTTAGGAATTTCTTTCTCTTTATCGTCAGAAACAACAACCGCAACGTGCAATAATCCTTTCTTACACTCTTCAAGCGGAATTCCAAAATCATCCTCATACTTAGCATTAAATTGCTGTGGCACTAAACCAATCGACTCAACAAAACCATATTTCTTCGTAATAAATTTAGAAAGCTCGTCAATTCGTCCTTTAATCTTATCAAATTCTTTTTTCTTTTCCTCTTCCTCATTATTTCTTTTCTTAAATTCATATTGGGAATTTCCCTTAGAAATATCCTGCAGACCTAAATTCTTTTCAGGCTTTGGCTTATCAGTTTTTTCTTCTGCCATGTTATAACTACAAAATAATCATTTTTAAAGGTTTGCGAGAGAAAAGATTTCAGTCTTTTTTGAAGAAGTATAATAAAAATTCATAAATAAATAAGTAAATAAAGTTAAAAAATAAAAATTCCTAAAAACTAAAATCTCGCGGGTTTTTTCTTCGCGTAACATTCCTTGCAGAAAACCGGTTTACCTTCTATAGGTTTAAACGGAACTTCGCATTCTTTTTTGCATTCGTTGCAAATAGTTTTATGCATTTCTCTCGGACCAAAATCATTCTTGAATCCTCGACCGAATCCGCCAGACCTCGGCTTATCTCTACTATCAAATCTTGCCATTATTTTTACCTCCATAATTAATTTTAAATTTCATTGTCTCTTCCCGCATTTAGAACAAACATAATCCGTCGTCTTCGTGCATGTTGATTTTCTTCCAAAAGAATAATTTTTTCTAGTATGCGATTTCGCAACGCTACCGCAGTCACACTGTACCGTTCTCGGAGCGCTTGGTTTCTTGAAAAAAGAGTTTCTTTTCATGATAAAATTGATATAAGAAAAAGTCACTAATCTTTATCTGTATTTATTTACAAATATTTACCGAAATGAAAGCTTTTAAACGTTTGTAATAAGAAATTAATGTTTTAACTCTTTCAAAAAATCTTTTATATAAAATCTAGAGTACCAGACTAAACCAACTACACAGATTATCTGAAAAAAAGTCAGTCCCAAAAAAACCACTTCTTCCGCTCGGATAAACTCAATAAAAAATCTAAATACAAGATAACCAATTATTAAATTGTCAAATAACTCTCCGGGTTTAGGATTTTTATTTTTCTTCCAGTTAAGATAGAGAAACATCCCGAACATAAAAATGGATTCATAAATTTGAGTTGGATGTCTTAAAATTCCATCACCGAAATTAACACCCCCCGACAAAATTGTTGGCTTTCCAAAACAACAGCCTCGGAGAAAGCAACCAATTCTTCCAATAGCCATTCCCAAAGCAATAGCCGGAGCAAAAAGATTGCCCCTTCTTTCTTTTATTTTAAGTTTATATTTCATATAAATTATTCCAATCGTTCCACCAATTAATCCACCAAGAATACTTCTGCCAGAAATAAGAATTCCAAAACCTTCCGAACTTGAAAATATTTGATTCCAGTAAAGAATAACTATTGGAATTTTAGCGCCAATTGCTCCAGCGATTAAAGCAGAAATCAAGAGATAAAAAGTATTTTCCCTATTTGCCTTCGCCTTCCGGGAATCATACCAATACAATAAACATCCAGCAATAATTGCAAGAGCCATAAAAAAAGAATAAGACGGAACAGAAAAATTTCCGATATTAAACAGAACCGACCTAACGCCCCACCCAGCATTCGGAATTGTATGCACATCTAACATTTTATTTTCTATCTCTTATTTCTTTAACCTTTCTGGAAAAAGCGCAACAACTTCCGTTAGACATGCAAACATAAACTTTAGAAGCCGGACAAAATCCAAAGGCGGAAATAGTTTTCATTACAGCTAGAAATCCCAAAATAATCCAACCAACTAAAGGACTTCCAAAATATAAGAATAATAAACAAATTCCGGAGATTACCGTCCCAAGAGAATGTGCGAACCTCATAGCCTTCACATTAAGTATTTCTGTTCTTGACTTAAACAATTTTCCGAAGGTATATCTCCAGATAACAATCATCGGAGCATATTTTACCGTTAATAAAGCCGAAAGTAAAAGAATAACAAAAACCAGTCCCACAAGCCATTTTATTCTGAAAATAAAAGCAACCCAAACTAGAATAGCAACGCCATATCTGCAAAAAGCAAAACCTGCACTCTCAATCGACGTTATTTGTTGTTTCACCTTATTCCACCCAATTTTGGAAAAAACCTTCCCACTTTTTTTTGGTAGTCATTGTAGTTTTTAAATTCTTTCTTCAACAACTCTTCTTCTTGATTCGCCCGATAAATCATGAATGGAATAAAAATAATTGAGTTGATTAGAAAAGCAAGCCAGTTAAAATAAATAATCGAGGAAGCATAAAACATCCAAATAAGAGAGGCATATAACGGATGCCTAACGACAGAATAAACGTTTTCAGTTACTAAAGTCTGATTTTTATAAATCTTAATTTGGTTCGCCCAATTTTTTCCTAAAATTAATCTTCCCTTAATGTTAAAATATGTTCCAATAAGAATAACAATCAATCCCAAAATTATCAACGGAATTCTAACATAGAGATTATTGAATTCAAATGCACCAATTCTAAACCTTACAACAAGATAAAATATAATAAAAAAGAGAACCATTGTTCCAGTTTCAACAATACTTTTATTTTCTTTTTTTACATTTTTCTTCGGTTGCGCATCAAAAAAGTTTATTGCAATAAAAGTAAATATGGCGACGACGACGATTCCAATTATAACATTTGAAACAGCTAAAAAGTATAAAAGAGTTATTGGAGTTTCCATTTAATTATTTTTTCTAGTAGCCATCTTTGTAATCAAATACACAACTAAAATAAAAATAGCCAAGCACACAATCATCACACCAACAAGTATAATCAACGGAAGAGCACTTTGCCCATTCAAGAAGTTAATTCCTGAATAAGCTACATAAAACGGCAAACACGAACCAATAAGAAGTAGTGGTCCGAGAATAAATACGCTTAATAAAACTATAACCGTAACCTTTACTGCACTCATTCCACCGCCCGAATTATTTGTTTCTTCTTCCATGTTAGTTACTATTTCTTATTTTTAGTAATACTTTTTACAATCAAGTATACGACATAAACTGCCAAGACCAAACATGCAATTATCGCACAAAAAAATAAAATCCCTGCAAAAACATCCGCTCCGCTCGCCGCACCCAAACGCAAAGACAATGCCCCAAAAGGCAAACATGCCCCGACAAAAACTAAAGGTCCGACAATAAATACTGTCAATAAAATTAATATAATCTTTTTTACAGAACCATTTTTGTTGCCCGAACTATTTGTTTCTACCATTTTAAATTAAAAATCATCTTTTATTATTCTCTTAGTATAATAAGAATAAACTGCTATAACGATGATAACCATGTATATAAGCGAGTAATAAACAATCGGAGAAAGAAAATCCATCGCCCCGAACAAAACTATAAGAAGCAAAATCAAAGGAGATAAAAACGCTATTGCAAAACTCCCCAATAAAATAAACATGCTCTTTTTATACATTAGCAAACCGGCCAACAGAACTACCGTCAAACCAATAGCCGAAGGTATGCCTGTTATCGAAACGCCCATTTTCTTTTCTACAATCAAACCACCAAACATAAACAAAGACTGAATCACCACGGTCAAAATTATTCCTAAGAAGAAATAATTAACTACATTCTGCTTCCTCTTTTTCATAAACTAACAACCATTTTGACGTTTAAATATCTTTTCTATAAAAAATATTATAAGAAGAAAAAGGTATTCTCTTCAAGTCTGGAGTAATAAAATGCACACACTCTTTTTTCATAGATTTTACATCAAAATTAAATTTATCAATAAAAGAAACGACGCTTACACGAAATGAGTGTTCATCCCACCAAGCTCTCCGTTCTTCGTCGCCCATAGAATTATAATTTTTAGGAATAATCATTTTAAGGCTGCTCAAGAAAGAAAGAGAACAACAGCTCTTTATCAAAAAATCTTTCTTATGATCTTTAATTATTTTTTCCGCATCAAATGCAAATGTATTATCTATCAAGGGAAGATAACTTTTTACTTTAAAATATCTTGTCAATGGAACAAATCCGCTCTTATCTCGATAAAAGTAAGAGACCGCAATCCGATTAACGTCGCAAGGAAGAGGAACAAGATCATTTTTCTTTATTGCGCCTTTTGTCTGCTCAATTAACCTTTTTATAACTCCAGAAAGAGTTAATCTATTTTCATTCTTTGCTCTTGTTCTGCCAAAATAAGTTACTGGCTGAAAATTAATACCTCTTATTCCAAGAGTATTTACCGCAAAATCAAAAATTTTTCCGATTTCATCATCATTAATCCCATTCTCAATTGTACAAACAAGCGTTATGGGAATTTTATATTTTCTTAAATTTTCAATTGCTTTCAATTTAATTTTTAAAAGATCTTTATTGCCCCGGAGATAGTCATAGGTTTCTGGTTTGAATCCATCAAACTGCAAATAAATTTCAAATCGCCCTCGGAATTGTGATAATTCTCTAACAAACTCTTCATCATTAGCTATCTTCAACCCATTCGTATTTAACATTACATACCGAAAATTTTTTTCTTTTGCCAATCTAATGATTTTAATTATTTCGGGATGAATTGTTGGTTCGCCGCCACTTAACTGCAATATCTCTCCCCGACCACCCTCGGCTTTATTGAAATAGTCCATCATTTTATTTATTGAGTCAACAGACAGATGTTTGCCCTTTCCGCTTGAAGCATAACAAGTGGGGCACATAAGATCACATTTTCCAGTAATGTCAATTATTGCATTGCAAGTATGCTGTTCATGCTCGGGACAAAGACCGCAATCGAAAGGACACCCATTCTTTAATTTAGTTTCAGGAATTATTTTATTTCCCGGCTTGTCATACATTTGTTTTGAAAGATGATATTCGGCATCTTCTTCTAAAAGCTCTGATTGTTTTCCATGTTCCTTACAAGCCTTAACCAGCCAAATAGAATTATTTTTTAAAATTATTTTTCCTTCAATTCTTTTCAAACAATGATTGCACAAGCTAATTGTAGACTCTAAAAAAGTATAATCCCTTTCCATAAAACCGGAGGTTATTTATTATTTATAAATACGTTTATGTTTCAGTTTTCGTTTCGTCTTTTTCTTCTGTTTCCAATTCACAAAAAACAAAATTCCGACGAGAAATGCAATTCCAGATATTTGCACAGCCCAAGATAAATAATACCCTTCGAAGCCTGTTGAAATAATATTTTTCAAAATAAATCCAATATACAATAACCCCGCAAGAATAAAAACAACTCCTCCAACCCATTCATACTTCCAAGAAATAATTAAAACAACTAACAAAACTAGCGAAGGAATATTGTGCATAAACAATCCCAAAGCACAATCAAAAAAACCATTACAGCTATCAAAGGTATCTAGAGAAAACAAAGCCAAAAATAAAATAAAAATAATCGCCAATATTCTCGGCGTCCAAAAAATAAAACGATTAACTTTTTCCATAAAATATAAAAGAAATAAAACTATTTAAGATATTGCTTTCAAAAACTTTTAACACTCGCCTAATCCAAAATAACTTAGATTCAAAGTTTTGGCGCGTTCTACTTTCGTTCTTAATTGCTCTATTTGGTAAGCTTTGCTTAGTGAAGGATAAATATTAAAAGCTAACCGGTAAGTGGGAGAATCAATACCTAAGTTTCCGCAGCGATTTCCAAATCCAAAACCTTGAATATATTCATTTGAAGGTTTAACATTATGCTGATTCCAATAAAAAGTTAATTCTTGATTTTCGTGTGCAGGAAATATTTCTATAAAAGTTAAAGGAATTCTCTTTTCTTTTTCTCGTCTTGTTATTTTTGGTCTTCTGAATGATGAGAGAGAATCATAATGATTTTCAGCATAAACCTTTATCTGTCTTCTATTGGGTTTTGCTATCTTTCCATCATCAAAAATTCTAATGATACAAGAAGTGTTTGCTAATATTTCTACTAGTTTGCTCGGATCTTCAACGGTTTCTATTGAATCAACTAATTCTTCATCTGCCATGTTATATTCAGAATTCTAAGGCGATTCTTTACCATCACCTCGCAAATAACGATGTTTATTTATTTTTAATCCTTTCTATTTAACATATTCATAAAATATTTTTCCAAGCTGATAAACTGAATAAACACAACCCGCGGTCGCAGCAACAATCGCCGCGGAGATTGAGCCTAACAAAATAATCTCGAGAGTATTTGGAGCTCTTGCAGAAATAAAATTCTCCTGCCCGGCCCGTTCAAACTCCTTTACCCCGTCATGAGATCGCATACAAATTACTAATGATGCAACTTTTTATTCTTTTCTATTCGAGAATTTTACATTCCGAAAGATTTTAGCAATCCGTAAACAACAAACGCGGGCCAGACGAGAGCTTTCAAAATTCCGAGAACGCCCATCCAAAATCCCGTTGCTGTTGAGATATAGTAAATCACAGCTCCGATAAATCCCAAACCGTAAACTGCGCCACCACAACCACAAGAACCGCATCCGCAAATTTTATTTTTCATTTTTTCACCTCATTAACTAAATGCTTTTGAAGTTTAAATATTTTTTTAATTCAATAAAAGAAGGGCATAACAACAAATTATTTTTTTGAAGAATCATCTGAAAGACAATCATCTTTAGGAACTCCTCGTACAAGAAAAAAATGATAAGGTACAACATTAATTGACGAACTTTCAAGATTATCTTTTCCAACAGATAAGTTAGTACACAAGGTATGATCAAAACCTCTAGAATATCCGAGTTTTACTGGATCTGGAACTTCCCTAAAAGGATTCTCCCCAACCAAAGCCTGACCCAGGTAACGTTCAACATTCTCCCCAAGTATTTCATTGGTATCCATACCTGTTGGATCACGAGAAACGACTAAAAACGGACTTCCGATCGGAGTCAAATCTAATAATTCGTCATGTCCACCAGAAAAAACGAAATGAAAATATTCCCATCTTTCTTTGTTTCCTCGCCTTGAAATTGGAAACACCTCTACCTCTCGCCCATCAATTACTAAATTTCGGCTTGCCATTTCAATTCCCATAGATTAATATTTATAAAGATTTAGCGACAAAAGTGTATACAATTTAGACAAAATAAAAACCCAAATTTTGTTACTCTGCTTCACTAATAAACAGATAAACTTATATTTAACACGCTCTTACTAAAAAGATGGAACTCTATCAATATCTCCTCATCTGGATTTTATTCTGGTTAGTTGGCTGGTCAGGAATATTCATCCTCCCAAAAAGATGGTCCGATTACATAAAAAATTATATTATAATTTCAATTTACTTTTTCGCCGTATCAATACTCATACTTTACATTTTTCACGATATAATCCAGCCAATTTTCAATTCAATAACTATCTTTCCATTTGTAATATTAGTTTTATTTTTTCTAATTAATTTTCTTAGTTATTATTTTTCAAATAATTTTCTAAAGAGACCGGTAGAATTATTAGGAAAATATTCCGGCGTTGACTTTCTTAAACTAGATTACAGATATTTACTTTCTAAATCCTTCGAAATACTTTATCAACAAGTTCTTATTATCGTCTTGGTTCTCATATTGCATGGATTTGAAATCAGTTTAATTTATATTACAATTATATTCGCAGTCATGTTTGGTTTCGGTCATATTCCTGCCCTAAGACTTCACAAAGATATTTTCGGATTGATAATTTTCCTTGCAGCCCTTTCGTCCTCGTTTCTTTTTCCGTACTTAATCTTAAATTTCAAATATGGTTTTATTTACACTTACATCGCCCACTGGCTTTTTTATTCAAACACCGGAATATTATTTTGGCTATTAAACCAAAAATCTGTAGAAAAAGTAAAAGTGCTCATAATAAAACCGTTGACGAAATAAATTATTCTCGTCTTTTTAATAATTTATATAGTAAAATTATGGGCTCACGCGGGATCGAACCGCGGACTGCTCGGTGTAAACGAGCGGTTTTGCCACTAGACTATGAGCCCATAAAATACCCAGAATTATTTCGTTTTTAAAGTTTAGTATGAATACTTTAATCCAATGTTTTTTACTTATAGAAAAAATCTTATCAAAATAACTCCTGACCATCTATTTATTTTTAAACAATCGAAGTTAGTAGATTTATGGATAAAAAACAATGCCCCGAGTCATGCCCATTAAAATATAACGGCTGTCAAACTAGCGAAGGTTTTGGAGATTTTCGTAAACGCATACTTTTTATTGCTCACCGTGGAGATGAAAGAGTTTTGCAGCCCGCACTATTCGGCAACAAACATGAGCAAGCCATCATTGGAACCGATTCAGGAAAATCTCTTCTAGAAATATTAAATCACTGCGGTCTCAAGATAGAAGACATAAGATTTACAAATATTCTGAAATGTATTCTTGCACAGGATGAAAAAATTCCGTCGGTAGCTTATACTTGTTGCGAAACTAATCTAAGAAGTCATATAGAGTCCATAAACCCAAGGGCAATCGTTGCTTTTGGAAAACCCTGCTTTGAATACATGTTTCCAGAGAATCAGGGAAGAAATTTTTTAAAAGAGACGGGGGAAATTTATTTATACCATAATCGACCAGTCCTAATAACTCCTCATTTATCAAAAATTTATAGGCTCCCAAAACCAGATGAAGCAGAAAGAATAAGACGATTTCTTGAAGAATAAAAATTCTTTCATTTTTAAAATTTCGGATAAGCAAATAATGCGCGGGCCGGGATTCGGACCCGGGTTACAACCTTTTTACTTTTTCTTTACACTCGTAGTTTCTTTCTTCGAGGCTAATTCTTTATTTTCCAATCGAAGCTTTCTTTACAAGGCCTAGCTTTCTTTCTCTGAAAGAAAGGTGGCATGGCAAGGTCGCGTTCTACCACTGAACTACCCACGCATGAAAGAAGATAATTTAATCCGTTTAAAAATCTTTCAGATTTTTAAGCCACAAGAATTTATGGCGCTACAGAGAAATTCTTGACGTTTAAAAATTTGTTGATTCTCAAATCTAAACTTTTTCTCTTAACCGTTCATTACTTCCCCGTCATTTCACAATCCTTAAATAGGTCCGCTTCCTTAAAAAAATATGAGAAACTTAAAAGTAGGCGACGTAATGTCTCGTGAATTTGTTTCAGTGAAACCAGATACCTCTTTAATCAGATGTGCAGAACTGATCGTAAAGAATAAAATTGGATTCTTAATAGTTTCAAAGAACGGCGAACTTTCCGGCATTCTAACCGGAAGAGATATTCTCTGGACAATTACAAAAATGAAAAGCAAAGACACATTAAAGTTCACAAAAGCCGGAGACGTAGCAACAAAAAATCCAAAGTTCATAACACCCGAGATAACCGTTGAAAAAGCTGTTCTAGAAATGCGACATTTCAATGTTGATCGAATGCCCATCGTCGAGGATAATAAAGTCGTCGGTATAATTTCATTTTATTATTTAATAAAAATGGATCCTGATTTAATCGAAGAGCTTGAAGAAAAACAGATTAAATAAAAAATTCTTGATATCAAAAGAACTATGCCAGATTCTGCGTTCGTTCTTTGGAGTT
>Ga0247841_10009858_pt1 | contig 13203 bp, 6 predicted proteins | sample LaCruzMarch2015__2_FD_192410 | JGI IMG/M metagenome (GOLD analysis project Ga0247841, IMG submission 192410) | Freshwater microbial communities from meromictic Lake La Cruz, Castile-La Mancha, Spain - LaCruzMarch2015_18m | ecosystem: Environmental > Aquatic > Freshwater > Lake | place: Spain... | reverse complement strand
TGCTTTATGGAACCGATGCCAACGGTCAACCGGTACTTGACGGATCTGCTTCGATCAAACTGAAATCAGGAACTATCACCGCTTTTACCCATGATTCTCTTTTTATTCCGGATAAACTCTGGGAAACCAAAGTAAATCTAAATCCCAACGGTGAAACAAAAGTGATCATACCCCCGGCCGTTTTGCCAGATGCACGCATGTATATAAATGCCCAAATCAGTTTCACCAACAGCAACTCCGAAATGTCCGATACCACCATAGATTTCTTTTACGACAACCGGCAGGAATTGTTAAAAATACGCACCGACAGCCAATATCTGGTGGTTGAATATTTTGATCATTCCCAACTAACCAAAAAAAACGGGAAAGTTATCATCAACTATAATTTCCATGAAAAAAAAGAAAAAAACATCAGCTTTCCTTACAGGGAAAAATTCGATGGACATATTGAGTTTGCCACTTTCATGACGGATCAAATCAGTGAGACATTTTATCTGCGAAATTATGATCCGAAAATATCCTGTGAAGGTTACAGGATAGATGATTCCGTATATTTTAACTTAATAAATCCTTTGGGTCTTGATGTTTATTATACCTTATTCAGGGGGAAAAATGAAGTAAAAGCGACAGGGAAAACAGGGAATTTCAAATGGTCAACCATTGATGCCGGTGAAACACCCTGGTTTATGAAGTGTAACTATTATTGGCATGGAGAGATGAAAAATGCCAATTGTGCTGCGATAAAACCGGAATTAAATCTGACAATCAGTACGGATGAGCCTAACATGATATATCCCGGTCAAAAAGTAAAAGTTCAGGTGCAGCTAAAAGACCCGCAAAATAAACCGCTGGCTGGGGCAAACCTCACGGCCGGTGCGGTAAATGCACAGTTCAGTGAAACCAATGTGCCGGATGTGCCTTTCCTCTATCAGCCTCTGCCACACAGGAATTACGAAGACTATTATGATAACCAGGTGAATCCATATACAAAACATATCCCTCTTAGCAGTAAAATGCTGTCGAAATGGGGGCTGGATTCAATCAACTATTACAAGTTTCTTTTCCCGGTTGATGGTATATATCAAGCCAAAGAACCCATTCAGACAGGCAATGCACAATTTGCGCCTTTTGTTTTCAAAAACGGGATAAAGCAGCCTATTTACCTTATATTAGTTGATAATAAACTTATTTATTATTATGATAACAGCAACAACAGGTATTCATTTGTTTTAAATCCCGGTAAACACAAGATTATCGTCAGAACCAGGGAAAAAGAATATTCTTTCGTTGCAGAACTCTCAAATGGCTATAAAACGATCGTCTCAATTGATGCAGACAACCCGCCACCACAAGTGATAGTAAAAAAGGTAGGTAAAAAACTCAGTAAGTTTGAAAAACTTCTGATCAATTATAGTACCTTAGTATTGGAAGAGTTTACAAACGGATCAAAAATGGGATTTTGGCAAGATAATAGATACTTTATAGCTGATCAATATTATTTCAGAGGTAAATGGATTGGTCCATTTATGTTAGACTCAATCAATGTGGATGTCCCAGGATATTTTAGTAGCAGCTTTGATTTTGAACCTTGCTATCAATATACAATTTTCTCCAAAAAAATTAAAATGGTCAAAATGCCTTGTAATTATATTTCAATTCCAATGCTTCCACCGTATATCAATCACAACCAAGATCTTCATGACTTAGCAATCAGCAAGATAGACTACGAAAACTGGAAATTAAATACACATGGGTACAATAATAATTATTATTCAGAGTCGAATTCAAAAACTAAAATATCTTCACCCTCAGGAAGGTTAAAAATAAAATTTAATCCTGATAGTTTTCTTTCATACATTGCTTTGACCAGATTAAACGCTCCATCAACAGTGGAAAAAATACAGCGGGACGCTAGTGAATTTAATAATTTGCTGCCAGGTTTTTATCGGCTGATTTTTGCCACTGCTTTTCATTATTATTTTGTGCTCGATTCCATTTTGATCCGACCAGAAGGACAAACCCTGCTTAACCTAGATAAAGGTAATTTTAAATACAATTATTTTGATTCTACCCAAAATTGCATGACCTTATCACGATTTTTTGCTGAAGAACACAGGAAAAGTCCGACTGATTTTTTTAAAAGTACCATAATATTTGGAATAATAAAAAAAGGATATAGCCGTATTCCACAAGTGGGTGTTGCCATCAAAATATTTTACCGTGACAGCTTAATCGCAAGTACATTGACCAATGGGATTGGTTGGTTTTCTTTGAAAGTTCCTTCGTCAGGTTTGTATCAGATGAAAGTAAGTTTTCCCGGTGTTAAAACCGATGAATACAATGATATATTGTGCTTTCCCGGAATTTCATACGAGAGAAATATTTCTTTTAATACTTCCGGTTATGAGTCAGATGGATTACTAAATAATTACCGCACGAACTATAACAGAAATAGGCGATCATTGCATTTGGTAAGACATAAACCAGCCTATAAATATAAAAGTTCAAATTCATCAATTAAACTGTATTGTCCACGGTTTCTCGACGGTGCAAATTATGAAACTGGATACAATACTTCTAACCTCTCAGAATTAAATTCTTTCAGAGGAAACATCTACACTCCTAGAGATTTTACAGTTAATTGGATCAATGGTCCACATGGTAACTACACAGAAAGTGGTGCAATATCTGGTAAAAGCAGTTTATCTTTCCCAGGCGATCCCTATCAAAACCGCACCCGCACCTCCTTTTCCGATTGTGGTTACTGGGTACCCAACCTTGTCACCGACGAAAACGGGCAGGCTACTTTTGAAGTAACTTTCCCCGACAACCTCACCAAATGGAAAACCTTTGTGGCAGCCATCGATGATAAAAAACACAGTGGCCTGATATTAAACGAAATTAAATCAACCAAAACACTGGTTGCAAGCCTTTCTTACCCACGTTTCCTGGTCGAAGGAGACAGTAGCTTCCTGCTGGGTAAAATTCTTAATTATAGCAAAAACCCGGTTAAATTATTACGCACAATTAATACGCCGGCATTCAATCTTATTTCAGATACAACGGTTTACAATGCTATCATTGAAAAGATTCCATTGAATGCAGCAGAAACGGATACCCTGCAAGCCACTTATTCCATAAAAACGGCCAGTGGTTATGCCGACGGTGAAAGAAGAGAAATAGCGGTTTACCCCGCAGGCATGGAAGAAAAGAAGGGTTATTTCCTCTACCTTGACAAAGATACCACCGTAAACCTGGAATTCCCCAAAGATGGCAGCAATTGGCAAATCTATGCACAGGATAACCCCATTAAATTTATGTTGGATGAGATCGATAAAGTTGACCAATATCCTTATTTCTGTATGGAACAAACCGCCTCAAAACTAAGCTGTTTACTAATGGAAAAAAAGATCAGGGCGATGATGGGTGAAAAATGTCGTAACGACCGTAAAATCGAGAAAATGATACGTATCCTTGAAAATGGTCAGAATGAGGATGGCAGTTGGGGCTGGTGGAGCAATTCAACCTCTTCTATCTGGATGACGGCCTATGTCACCAAAGCATTGCAGCAAGCAAGTAACATGGATTTTTATACCACTGGTGACCGAAAAGGGATCGACTATTTCAAAGACAGGCTGGAATACCTGGATTCCAACGACCTGCTTACGGCTGTCGAAGTTATTGCGACAGACAGAGCTGAGTTCCCAATATCCCGGCATATCAACCGGCTTATGAAATATCATTTTACCGGGTACAGGCAATTACAACTATTGCGGATCCTGCAACTTACTGGTAACGAATACGACATCAGCCAAGTTACCGGCGGTTACAAGAAAACCATGTTTGGTAATTATTACTGGGGAGAAAAAAATTATAATTGGTACGATGACAACCATATCGTGGGTATGACTTTGCTGGCCTACCAGATCATCGAAAATAATGACAGCAACAGTACTTTATTACCAAGGATAGCCAATTATTTCCTGGAATATAAAAGCAGTGAAAGCTGGAAAAACACCATAGAAACCTCTTCCATCCTGGAAACCATCCTGCCATTGATGCTAAAAAACAAACCAGCTAAACTTCGCGAAAATGAGTTAGCTTTCAAAGGGACAATACAAACAAAAATCAAAAGTTTCCCCTATTCCACTACACTTGAAAAACCTGATTCCCAGTTAACCATAAGGAAAACTGGCAGTACACCGGTTTACTTAACGGCTTGGTCCAGTCATTTCAATAAAAATCCCAAAACGAATTCTGTGAAATTCAATATTAAAACACGATTTGAAACCGATGGACAAGAAGTGCCACAAATGCAGGCAGGAAAGTTAACGGAAATGGTCACCACCATCAAAACCGAATACCGTTCCAATTATGTGATGATCATCATACCCATTCCGGCAGGATGTTCTTATGCATCGGAGAAAAGTGAAGTAACCAGTTTTGAAACACATCGTGAATATTTCCGAGACAGGGTGGTTATCTTCTGCGAAACATTTCCTGCCGGACAATTTACTTTCAGGATAAAGCTGGAACCGAGATATACCGGCAGTTATACCCTAAATCCCGCCAAAGCCGAACTAATGTATTTCCCGGTATTTTCGGGAAATAATGAAATTAAGAAGGTGAGGATTGGGGATTGAAAAAGTAAGATTATAAATGTAACTGGGTGAAAATCTATAACTATACTTCATTATTGAAAAAATGGCTAATAAAAATGATTTATTCAGTTAAATTAGCAAAAATGATTCTTATTTTTGCTACAAGTGATTCATCAATTTTGCCTAAAATAATCTCAACCATATCTTTATCTAATGTTGCAATCTTATGCACACGAATTACAGATTGGAGTTTTAAACCCGATTTTTCCCAGTTATCTACTATAACATCCTGATTTGAATTATAAATTTGGCTGGTTATTCGGCAAACAATAATATCTCCGTCGTTGTAATCGTTGATAATTAAGGCAGGCCTTCTTTTATAGGTTTGCCCATCGGTAAATGGAAATCTCAATAATACAATATCTCCAAAATTCAATTTATCCATGATCAATTATTGTCGTATATCGAATCAGAATCAGCATATCCTTTTAAAAACAGTTCAGTTGTTGTTTCCTGAAATACAAAATCATCATAAATATCAGTGTCATCTAATAAAACTATGACTCTGATATCTTTATCCTTATTAGTTCTTAACGCTGATTGAACTATAGTAGGAATCAGAATCTGATTATTTTTTATTCTTGCATTAAATTCTAATGCTCTCATTATCAAAATTTTTACGCAAAGATACAAATTTTATCCAGTTGAAAGAGAATCCACAGAAATTTTATGCCTTTTTAAATATCCTATTTCAAATGTCCATTCACCTTAAATTACTTTTTATTAAGGCATTTCCCGTTGTATTTACCAAACTGTTTCTTAAGCTCCCTGCTAAAGATTTTTGAATTCTGATGAAATGCTTATGAAAATTGCATTTAAAATATTTTTATTCTATCTAATTTGAACTCAGATGGTACTTTTATTGTCTGATATACTGGTATTTGTTTTTCTTCAGCTATTTTTCGTATTAAAGCTTTATCAGTTTCAGAGAAATTTAAACCTAAAATTATTTCAGCAAAACAATTATTTTTGATTGAAACAATTCTTTCATTATCATTTAATTTAATAGGATATTTATTATCCATTAATCTGTATTCTGCTTCATATTTCCATTCCTTTGCCTTTGTGTTTGTTTTAGTAAAGCTCTTTTCTAATGTCTTCAGTGGGTCAAATTGCCATTCCTTAATTTTTTCATTAAAACTCCATTTCTTAGTAAAATTACTTAAAGGGTCAATTGATGGGTATTTATTTTTATAAAACATATAACCTTCCTTTCTAAAATGACCCGATTCTCTTAATTTTTCTTCATTAAAACCAACACAAAAACCATAATGATTATCTGCATAATGGCTCCACATTATTATGTTATCCCATTTTATGCTACATGAAAATATTGCAAAATACTGGTCATTGTCTGCAAACTCCAATTTATTATATGATCTTTGTGCATCCTCTAAATTATTTTCTAACTTTTGAAATAATTCTATCTTCTTTTTATTCAAAATATCCTCATTATATTTTTCAAGCAACCCTTCGCTACACTTGTTTACAAATAATTCCCGTTTTTTGGTTGTATTTAATTCGGATAAATTATCTGGTATTCTGCAATCAAATGGATCATTAAAATCTTTTGGCGATGACAATTTTATTTGATTTTTGAATAATAAATTCTTGTGGTTTTCATCTTTCCAACTTCTATATTTATATACAATTTTAGGGAATCCTCCATTTTTACACATAGGTCATTTTGTTTAACGGCTTTTTTTTAAAATTGTGCTTAAAAAATGTCCCAGCTGTTATTCCTTGGTTTTGTAATTCATCAAATGATGTTTATAAAGCCACTATAAGTGTAGAACCATTTTTACCAGCTTCGTCTATTACACCAAAAACCTTGTTGTTAAGTTCAATTCTTTCTTGTTTACCTAAAATTTCATTAAAACGGTTTTTCAAAACAACGAAAGCTGCTCCCCATCCTTTCCAGGCTTATTTTTCTTTGTTTTTTTAGGTATGATCCTTTCAGAAAAAGTGATTGGTTTAATTTCCTTGATTTTTGACGCTGCTTCCTTTGGCGCTGCTTCTTTTGCCTCATCTCCTTTCTTTTCTTCCTTTTTTATTTTTGCTTTGATCACTTTCTTTTCCGAAGCCACCGGAATTTCAATATCTTCTTTGACTTCATTAATTTCTTCCTCCTTTTCAACTTCCTCTTCCGTCAATGCTTGCCTATCAGGAAGCACTTCTTCCATTTGTAAAGTTTCCATAGCAGGTACAACCGGTTCCGAATCAAATGTTTCCAGGATATTGACTGACAATACTTTTAACCCACTTAAACTTTTTCCCGTTGCTTTCCAACCCATCACTTCAACAAAATCGCTCAATTCAATTTCTTCCGTTTTTTTCAGGTTTTTCTTTGCCGTAACGGTTTCAAAGCTGACGACCGTTTTTGCTGCATTGGAGATTGTAGTAAGACGGGAAAGATTGTTTTCACTGATAAATTTAAACGCTTTGCCCGTTTTGGTGGTTTCAATTTTGAACCTCTTGACAAAATGCTTTTTCTGCTTACCATGAAAATAAATGGCGGTATAGACTTTATCAGGATTGAATTTTTCGATAATTCTCAGTTTGTCTGTATCGTAATGATTAGAAATATCTGCCGGTGTTAGTTCGTAGTTGCCATCTTCATAAAAAGCAATTACCGTATCCGAAGGTAAAAAATTACCGAGGAATTTACCATATTCCCTGGTATTCAGTTTTCCTACCGCTTCATCAAACCAGAAATTAACGCCAAGCACATTGGATGTATCTACAAATTTCTGCTCAATTTTTTTAACCGGGTACTTCGTGAGGATATTTCCCATAGAACCACGGCCTTTGATGGCAATGGTGGCAAAATCAAAATCAAATATCTTTATTCTTGCCGGGCATTTCTGTGACAGGTAAACGGTTACAATTTCTGTTTCGCCCAACAGGTTGGCTGAGAAATAAGTAATCTTCGAATTGGCATTATTCATCGTCACATCATATTCCTTATCCCTCGTTATTGCATTTACCTGGAACCTTTTGACCATCGACTTACCCGATTTTCCATCCAGGTAAATGACATTGTAAGTCAACCGTTCATTTTCTTTGTTGAATACCGCTACATGAATGATATCTTTTCCCACAAAAACTTTCTCGGCAACACGGGTCACAATAAACTTACCATCTTTCCTGAAAGCAATGATGTCATCGAGGTCGGAACATTCGCCAATCAATTCGTCTTTCCGAAGCCCAAAGCCTATAAACCCTTCTTCCCTGTTGACATACAGCTTTTTATTATCGGCAGCCACCATTTTGGCTTCTATGGTATCAAATGTACGTATTTCGGTTTTTCTTTCTTTCCCTTTGCCATATTTTTTTAGCAAATCTTCAAAATATTGGATACAATATTCAGTAAGGTTGTTAAGGTTGAGGTCAATCTCAGAAATCTCGGTTGTCAGAGATTCAATGGTTTCATCCGCTTTAAAAGCATCGAATTTCGAAATCCGTTTGATTTTTATTTCTGTCAGTCTAACGATATCATCCGTCGTAATTTCACGGATAAAGTTTTTTGTAAATGGTTTTAATCCATTATCAATGGTTTCTATGACCGCTTCCCAGGTTTCGCAATCTTCGATATTACGATATATTTTTTTCTCTATAAAAATCTTTTCCAGCGAAGCAAAATGAAGTCTTTCGGCCAGGTGCGCTTTTCTGATCTCCAACTCTTTTCGCAGCAATTCCCTTGTATTTTCTGTTGACAACCTGAGTATCTCATTGACATTCATGAATACTGGTTTCTCATTAATAATAAGACATGCAGACGGGGAAACTGAAATCTCGCAATTGGTAAATGCATACAGGGCATCGGTGGTAACATCAGGGGAAACACCCTTTGCCAACTCAACAACGATTTCTACATCCCTGGCTGTGTTGTCGATTACCTGTTTAATCTTAATTTTTCCTGAATCACTGGCTTTAATAATAGATTCAATGAGTGTCGTGGTTGTTACTCCAAAAGGCACACTTCTGATGATCAGGTTCTTTTTATTTTCAGATACTTCAATCCTTGAGCGGACGCGGATACGGCTGCCTTTTCCACCCTGGTTGTAATTGGTAAAATCCGCCATCCCTGCCGAAGGAAAATCCGGAATGAGATTCGTTTCTTCACCTTTCAAAACCTGTATTGAAGATTTTATCAATTCAATAAAATTATGCGGCATAATTTTCGTGGACAACCCAACGGCAATACCTTCGACACCCAAAGTCAGCACCATAGGAAATTTCATGGGCAATATGACGGGTTCCCTTTTTCTTCCATCATAAGATAGCTGCCATTCCGTATTATCAGGATTAAAGCAAACTTCCAGGGCAAATTTTGACAGCCGGGCCTCAATATATCTTGGCGCAGCAGCAGAATCACCGGTAAGGATGTCGCCCCAGTTTCCCTGTGTATCAATTAAAAGTTCCTTTTGACCCAGGTTGACCAACGCATCACCAATAGAAGCATCTCCATGCGGATGGTATTGCATTGTATTACCAATAATATTGGCTACTTTATGGAACCTGCCATCATTGGTTTCAAACATGGCATGAAGTATCCTGCGTTGTACCGGTTTCAAGCCATCTTCGAGGGTAGGAACTGCTCTTTCCAGTATCACATAAGAGGCATAATCCAGAAACCAATCTTTATATAGATCAGTCACATGGGAAATTGTTTTTATTTTTCTCCCTTCCGGATTCGATGCTGAAATATAATCATCCATGAATTTCTTCCACTAAATCTATTTCGACTTTTAAATTAGAGATAATAAAATCCTGGCGTTCCTGTGTGTTCTTTCCCATATAGTACTCAAGCAGATAACGAATATCATCATTTTCGCTCAGCAGGACTGGATCGAGTCTCATATTTTTTCCGATAAATAAACCAAATTCATCAGGAGAAATCTCTCCCAAACCTTTAAAACGGGTGAGTTCAGGTTTTCCTCCCAGTTTGGTGATGGCCTTTTTCTTTTCATCTTCAGAATAACAATAAATTGTTTGTTGCTTGTTTCTTACCCGGAACAATGGCGTATCAAGGATATACGTATGACCGCTTTTGACCAGATCCCCAAAAAACTGCAAAAAGAAGGTCAGCAACAACAACCGGATATGCATGCCATCCACATCGGCATCTGTGGCGATCACAACACGGTTGTAACGCAAATGTTCGATGCTTTCTTCAATATTTAATGCGTGTTGCAAGAGGTTGAATTCTTCGTTTTGATAAACGATATTTTTCTTCATTCCATAACAATTGAGCGGCTTACCCCGTAAACTGAAAACAGCCTGAGTCTCAATATTTCTCGATTTGGTAATTGAACCGCTTGCCGAATCTCCTTCCGTGATAAAGAGTGTTGTTTCAAAACGGTTATCTTTATCCACATCGGTAAAGTGAACTTTGCAGTCTCTCAATTTTTTATTATGCAGATTTGCTTTTTTTGCTCTTTCGTTTGAAAGCTTCTGTATGTTATGAATCGCTTTTCGCTCTTTTTCAGACTGATTGATCTTTTTCAGTATGATATCTGCCGTTTCCGGGTTTTTATGCAGATAATCATCCAGTTCTTTTTTTATAAAATCGTTAACAAATGATTTGATTGTTTGGCCTTCAGGCTCCATAAGCTGGGAGCCTAATTTTGTCTTTGTCTGAGATTCAAAAACCGGTTCCACAATTTTTATACTGAATGCTGTAATAACGGATGCCCGAATATCTGAAGGTTCGAAGTTTTTCCTGTAAAATTCACGAATAGTTTTGACAATGGCTTCTTTAAAAGCAATCAGGTGCATCCCACCCTGTGAAGTAAACTGTCCATTTACGAAACTATAATATTCCTCACCATACTGGTCGCCATGCGTAATGGCAATCTCAATGTCTTCCCCTTTCAGATGAATGATTGGATAAATGACATTTTCCATGTTCGATTTATGGGTAAGGAGATCTAACAGGCCGTTTTCAGAATAATAGGTCTTACCGTTCAGGTTGATTTTCAAGCCAGCATTAAGATAAACATAATTCTGAATCATTTGTTCCAGATACTCTGAAACGTAGGCATAATTTTCAAATAATTCATTGTCTGGAACAAATTGAATATAGGTGCCCTCGGGTTCTTTGGTCTTTTGTAAAGGGCTGTCCTCAATAATAATCCCTTTTTCATATACCGCCGTTTTAACATTCCCTTCCCTGAAAGACTGTACTTTAAAATATTCTGAAAGCGCATTAACGACTTTGGAACCTACCCCATTTAACCCGACTGCTTTTTTAAAAACCCGTGAATCATATTTACCACCGGTATTGATCTTTGAAACACAATCCAGCACACTTCCCAATGGAATTCCACGGCCATAATCCCTGACCGATGCTTCCCTTTCATCGACATGAATATCTATTTTTCGACCATTCCCCATCACATACTCATCAATTGAGTTATCAATAACCTCTTTCAGCAGCACATAAATACCGTCATCTCTTGAAGAACCGTCTCCCTGCTTGCCAATATACATTCCCGGACGAAGCCGAATGTGTTCTCGCCAGTCAAGGGAGCGAATGTCATCTTCGGTATAGCTGGATTCGAACATAAAGTAATTTTGAAATTTTGCAAAGATATAAAAGGCCGGCAAATAACAAAATCCAAATCAATGCACATACGGTGGATAAATAAATTTTGTATCTGTAATCCTTTGTTATTCTATTATTATGAATGATTTGTTGTAGGCAAAACATTCTTAAAATAAATGTTAATTTGGCCTTAAAACGTTTTTTGTCATAAACGATACACCATTCCTCATTTAATTGACGATGCTATAATCAAACTGAACGTTTCTGAAACGCCAGAAAAAACCTCCTTTTTTCGTTTTACCTTTGTGTCGTAATACAAAGTAAATTGTTTGCCAAAAAGAACAACCCATTTTCAACCCATTAAATCAACTCACATGAAAACCCTTAAATCTTCCCACTTCAATGAAAGAAGGAAAAAACTGTTTTTAATTCTCCTTTCCGCCTTTTTCCTTATTTACAGCCTTGCATCGGTGGCACAAACCGGCAGCTGGAATAATGCAAATGAAACTACCACCGGATCAGATGTCGGAATTGGCATAAACACACCGGATGGAAAAACGGAAATAAAATATGATAATCCACTTAAAAATGGATTAGTGGTAACCAGGGTATTTAATACTAATCCGGGTGGAGGCATAGAGGTCGTAACTATTCCAACGCTTCCTCCAGATAATAACACGGTTCCTATCAATATCAACGCAGGTTATTTCAATTTTCATGATTTAAAACTATTGGCCACAAATGTCAATGAAAAACCGATTATGATAGGACGAACATTCGATAAATCAAATAATATCTATAAAAACCTGTTTTTATTGGCAGCAAATGGTACGCTGGGTCTGAATAACGATAACCCACGAGCCACATTGGATATTGTATCAAAGCGGGTTACTTATAATTACCCGACAGCATTGTTCGGTTTAAAAACATCAGCAAATTTCAATTATACCAGGCATATTCAGATCATCAATAGGTTGTCTGAAAAAGGATATAGTAATCTGTCACAAGATGGAGACCAGGGAATTTTCTGGACTGATGGAACAGGAAGTTGTTCACAAACCATCGGTACCGAAACCGAAACGGTTGCAGGAACAAATAAGGCAAGTGGCTTGGTGATCGCCCCCTGGAATCATAGTGATGCAGGCATAAAAATAAACGGTGAAGGTAACATCGGAATTGGTACGGCAACTCCCAGGAATAAACTTGATGTAAATGGCAAAATCTACTGTAAAAGCTTTGAAGTAACTAACCCCGGAGGCTATACCATCATGAAAATTACCCCAAACGGTTATTTATGGGCACAGGAAATCAAAGTCAGGCAAGGTGATCCATGGCCTGATTTTGTTTTTAATATCAATTATCCACTCATGTCATTGTCTGAATTGCAGTTATTTATCAATACAAATAAGCAGCTGCCTTCCATGCCAACAGAAAAAGAGATTATTGAAAATGGACAGGATCTTGGGAAAATGAATACATTACTTTTGCAAAAGATTGAAGAAATGACCCTTTATATTCTTGAAATAAACAAAAGACTTGAAATCATGGAGAAACAAGAAAAACCTTGAAAGATTTTCGATGATAATAACCCAATAAAAGTATTGTCTGATCACTATATTTTTGGATAAAATATGGACTTTTACGGCAATTCCATATTTACTGTCAACCAAACCAGCATGCTATCTGCAAATTTTCTTCAACCCAAATCAGGCAATACTTTTTTTGTGAGTACTTATATTTATGTCAGATTTCTATAAAATATTTATTTTTCTCTTTTTTGCTACCTTTGCAGGACATAAATTAATAAGGCTTTGTTTTTAAAACTTTTTAAACGAAACTCTCCTTTTGATTATCCGGTATTATTGATTTATACCTTTTTGCTTCATGGCATTTTATTTTTTAAACCTTCCCTGGGTTTAATTCAGCAGCATTCCTTTTTAAATTCGCTTACAAATATTGTCTTATGGAATAATTTGCCTATAAAATATGTGC
>Ga0247841_10009857_pt1 | contig 13205 bp, 13 predicted proteins | sample LaCruzMarch2015__2_FD_192410 | JGI IMG/M metagenome (GOLD analysis project Ga0247841, IMG submission 192410) | Freshwater microbial communities from meromictic Lake La Cruz, Castile-La Mancha, Spain - LaCruzMarch2015_18m | ecosystem: Environmental > Aquatic > Freshwater > Lake | place: Spain... | reverse complement strand
ACACTGCGGCGCCTGAGCAATGATTTGACCAGTGGAAGGATTATAACAGTCCATGTATTTCGTTGTTGTTGATTCCAGCCACTCCCCATTCACACAGTATTTTAGTCTGGAGGGCTTGTCCCCAAGCCCAACCCGATATTTGACGTCTTTAAGGGCTGATTCCATAGGATGCATTTCTTTCTCCTCAAAATAGTTGAGTCGTCATGTCGTCACGAGTCCAGTTATCCCCAGGCATTCCCTTCCCACCCCCGTGGCCAGGTTTCGAGGGGAACCAAACAATGCGATAAATTCGAACAACCGGTTCCATCAAACCGTTTCACTGCGATTTCCGACTGCCCGGTCCGCGAACGGAGCAGTAGCTCGTTGCCCAACCACTCCACCTGAGACTCGACCTGTTATCCATCCTCCTTTCCAACCCGGATTTCCTCCAGGGCATCCTCTACCTCGCATACATGGCGGTACATTTCGTCCGCAGCTCCGTGTACATCACCGGCTTGGACAGCCGCCATGATGCGGTCATGCGCGTCCAGCACCTGCTCCAAGAAACCCAGGCCGGGACGAAGGTCGCGCTTGAGGTCTCCTAATAGGCTGTTCACGAAGTCCTGAATCAGGACCAACACCGGATTTCCGCTGATTTCGGCAAGTGTGCGGTGGAATTCGATCTCGTGCTTATAGATATTTTCACCCCGCGAAAAGGCGTCGTGGCAGCGCTCGTGGATAAGCTTCAGACGGCCGAACTCTTCCTCCGACATTCGCTCCACCGCCAGTCTGGCCAAATGAGGCTCAAAAATCCGTCGAACCTGTGAAAGGTCTGTGAGGTTGACATTTTGAAAGTGAAGGAAGTTGAAAATGGAGTCCCGGGTGGTCTTCATGTCCACCTCAAGCACTACGGCCCCGCCACCCGAACCCTTTCGGATGGATAGGAACCCCATGGATTCCAGGGCCCGCAAGGCCTCGCGAAGACTGTGCTTGCTGACGCCAAACTCCAATACCAGGTCTTTCTCGGGAGGAAGTCGGTCTCACGGCCGGAGTTTGCCTTCGAGAATGGTCTGCCGGACCTGACGAACGATGTCGAGGGAGACCTTGTTCTGTTGGATCTGTTGAAAGACTGCAGCTGTGTTGTTTTTTTCTGACATCTGAAAACGAACACCTCCATTGAGAGAATATTTGAAAAGCGGGGGGGGAGTCAAGGGAATTTGCCAAATATATGGCTATTTATTCTATTTGGCTCTCCGGCCCTTTTTCCCCCGATTTCACGTGTTTGAAAACGCATCGATATCAAACCCGGTTCAAGGGGTTGGATCTTCGGCTCACTGGCCGAACACACGGAATGGGTGAGCAAGAAGTAAGGATGGGGCGTAAGAATCCGTTTCAAAACCGACGATTTCTGCACGCAATCTGTACAGAGCGGTTCGTAAGCCGTCCAAAATCCGGGCGATTCTCAGGCGCTCTCTCAAAGGTCGAAAATCTGTCGGAATCGTAGCACGATTTCCCCTCACCTTGTTCCTCATCCCAAAGGGAGAGGATGTTAAGGTAGGGGGCGGGTTTGAAACCCGCGCCGTACTCGACAGTAGAGGTTGAGGTGAGGGCGTGCCGCCTCCCTGCCGTTGAGGACGCTATTTCACCGTAATCGGCTTGGAATTCTCCCACAGACCATGAATGTTGCAGTACGCTGTGGCATGTAGCGTGCCTGATTTTTTCAGCTTGACCTTAGTCACAACAGAGTGATTGGTATAAGCCGGTCCGGTATTGGGGCCTTCAACAGATGCCCCGTGGGCGGTGAACTCGTAGTTTCCAAGCTCATAGGAGAACTTATCGCCGTCGGGCTTGAAATACAACTGGATCCGGGCTATGTGATGTTCCGTGGTGTTGGGGTGGGCTACGGCCTTGCCCAGCGATACGGATATGTCGAATATTTCATCCGCAGCGATTTCGTCCGGGCACTCAATGACAGGCACATGTTTTTCGGCTTTCCAGTCCGCTGTCTGAAACAATTCACCTATTCTGCTCATGTCTCCCTCCCTTGAATTATTGAAGATCTAATTGTTTACAATATACCAGATCCGTGCTGTAGAGACAATAGCCACAAATTGCACCTAATTTGGAGTCCCCCGTGAGGCGCTATTGTTTACTGGTATCATAGTGGTTTGGAGGCAATGACGATCAATCGATTGTTCAAGAATCCGTAATCGCCGGGTCTTCCGTGAGGACTGAACCCTTTCAACGTGACCACCGAGGAAAAGCCGGCGCTTCGCAGAAGTTCGGTGATCTGCTCGGAGGAATAGAGCCGGACGCAATAGGTGTGATCTCTGACAAGGCCGCTTTTCTTCGAGACGACAATTTCACGGCAAGTGACCAGATCGTCGCTCAATTCCCGCGCTCGGCAAACCACGATCTCTTCGTCAATCTCGTGCCAGGAGCGTGGCTGAAAGCTCTGTTTTACGAACTCAAAGTCCACCAGGTCCAGCAGCAACTTGCCCCCCGCTGCCAGCAGCCTGTGAGCTTCTTCGAGAAGCTTCCGGTCATCGGAAGCATCGTGAAAATACCCGAACGAATTGGTCATCACCACGGCTATATCAAAATGGCAGGAAGGAAGTGCCGTGTCTCGGGCATCCGCCTGCACGAAGGTTACGTCAAGACCTTCGGATTTCGCGATCTGGCTCCCTTTGCGGACAAGGCACTCGGAATAATCCACCACAGTGACGTTTCTGAATCCTCTTCGGTACAGCTCGCACGCGTGCCTTCCCTGGCCGCCGCAGAGGTCGAGAATCACCCGAGAGGAATCCAATTCCAGCAAACTCTCGATCATGTCCACTTCTTTGCGAGTCAGGTCTTCGTTACAAACCGACCGTTTATCGGTAACAAGGTACACGTCGTCGAAAAGATGCTTCCACCACTCAGGGTCAGCTTTAAGCGACATGAGGACTCCAGTGCGGTGTGCTTCGGGGGTCTTGCGTCAGGCAGCGAGACTATTCGGACTATTGCAACAAGTCCGCGCCGAAGCTGAAAAGGCCATCGGATACCATCAAAGCCGGACCTCCGGCCCAGGGTTGCATGGTAGCGAGTTTTCTCTCTTCTTCTCCGATATGGACATAGTCATCCAGTTGGCCTTGACGCCACAGGGTTTCCAACGCGACGGAATCTTTCCATAAATTCTGAGCGTATATCCTAAGTTCAGCTATCTGTTCGCGGGTGAGGAGTCTCGGGCGCATCAATATTCTGATGGGCCCGCGAAGATACGTGAAGCCCAGAGCCATAGCCAAGGCTTCGATATGGTCCTGAATTTCCATGTACCCGTTGAATCCCAACTTCAGGAGGGCTTCGTTTATCCGGTCCACTGCCACGCGATAAGACAATTCACTCTTGAGAAGGGCTACGGGCTGTCCCCCGCCTCCGGAGCCTACATTGGTGGGCACGCCGCCGAAGCGCGCCAGAAAACCCTGCAATCCTTCGTCCGTTATGAAGCACCGAAAGTCCGTTTGCCACTCCTGGTAGACCAGGGATTCGCTTTGCCGGTCAGGTCCTACAGTCCGCTCCGACCAGATAGGCAGAGGCACGAACTCCTGCACGATGTAGTCGCCCGCTTGCAGTGCCTGGTTAATACATTCCTCAGAATTCTCCATGCGGTCGCCCGGGAAAATGCCGTGTCCCGAGTAACCGTGGACCGGCTTCAAGATAAGCCTCCTCCAATTAGCCTTGGTCCAGTCAGGCAGGTCCGAAATTAGCTCCCCTTTAGGTCCGATGGTGGAGCAGTGGCGGAATCTGCGAGTCCAGGGCGTGAATTGCACGGTGGACTCGCTCAGGCTCACGGAAAATTTTTCCGTAAGGGCCTCGAAAAGGCTCTTCGTTCCCAGGGGTTCCATGCCACGCGGGTTCACCAGTATACCTTGCCTGATCGCCTCTCGGACGGGCCGTATATCTTCGTCTTTTCCTATCTTGACCAGAGTATCGTTGTTGAAGTCCATGAAGATGACGGTAGCTTCCTTACCTCGGCAACAGACTCTGCCATTTTTCAGTGCAAGATGCCCTGGAGCCGCCAACGAGGCTGTCACTCCATCGAGGCTGTTGAGAAAATCCACAAAGTTCCTGTTTTCCCGCACCACCTCCAAGGTATCCGCCTCGGCCAGAAGCACTGCGTGTACAGCGTTGGAGCCGTGTCGTGCTCGATGGGCGCGAAACAACATTCGCGCGAATCCCGGAACTGCGTTGATCTGAGGGTGATCAAAGTCAACCTTCACGTCCAGCTCGACGCTGTCGGAGATCGACTCCCACGCCTCTTTTCCCAAAACCTGACAGATGCGCTGATACTCCCATCCACCGGGACTGCCCATGTTCCATTCGCCATGATATCCTGCAAAAGTCTTCATACTGCGAGATTCCTGATGATGTGCGGCTTTTGTTAACCCTTGGCCGGTCGCGCAGGGGTGAGGCTTTATAGCAATTCGCTTTCAAAGAAGTAATCTGGGGAGGACCTTTTTGAAAAAGGTCTCTCCCCAGACCCCTCTCCAAAAACTTCTATTATTCCGCCGGGTTTCCGACTTCCTGGTCCAGGAAGTCGGAAACCCGGTGATATATAGAGTTTCTTGAAGGGGGCTCGGGGGGAAGCTTCTTTGCACAAAGAAGTTCCCCCCGATTTCACATGTTTGAAAACGCATTGGTATTAGAGTTAGCATCATAAGCTCGGAGTTGCAACGGAATGTTGGCGCAGCGCCGAAATGCTGTTAGCTTCGAGGATGCTAGGCCCGTTTCGGGGGATACCTTACGAAAATACTAAAGATCAGTCCGACAAGCGGAAGCGCGACTATGGATTTCAAGGCAACGGGTACTCCGAAGTTATCCGCGATAAGTCCTAAAATGGTTACGCCGAGACCTCCGGTCCCAATGGCAAAGCCGACCATAAGTCCGGAGGCAATGCCGCGGCTTCGAGGCAAAAGTTTCTGGGCCATAACGATGGTAACCGTCCAGGTAGAGATCAGTATTCCGCCAATTCCGGCCAAAGTTGCCATGAGCGCGACACCGTGCGTTACAAAAATCAACGGTAGCAGGAGAGCGATCAGGGCCATCGTGGCGACGAGATATTCCTTGTGACCCCACCGGTCTGCCAATGGCGCGCCGCCCAACGTCCCCAGCACCCCGGCGAGCAGAAAGACGGATACCAGCGTTCCCGCGTACAACGGGTCCCCCTTCAGGTAGTCTATATAATAGAAAGGTATGTAGGTCATAAGCCCCATCTGGATCCAGGACCTTATGACCACCGTACCGACAATCAAAATCAGAGCCACGTAAGTGCTTCGGGGCGTGTCATTGGAAGCCCCCTCTTCGCTCACCGGGACTAACTTCTCTTTAGCCAGCGAATTCCAGGTGAAAGACAGGAGCAGCACATAAAGCACGGGCAAGATCGCCATTATCGGCAGAAAATCAAAGCCCAGGTACGTGATTATAGCTAGTGAGATTATCGGTCCGAGGGCGAACCCCAGATTGCCGCCCACTGAAAAGATCGACATGCCCGTGGCCGATTTGTCACCGGTAAAGTACGAAGCGGTTTTGTATCCTTCAGGATGAAACGAAGCCACCCCAAGGCCGCTTATAATCACGAGCAACAGGACGAGCGCAAGATTAGACGGGACGGATAGGAACGACAGGCAAACCCCCGCTGCCAGACATCCGAGGGGCAGCAGTAACGGTTTCTCTTTCCTGTCGGACACATAGCCGAATAGAGGCTGAATAATGGACGAGGTGAAATTGGAAGCCAACACGATCACGCCCGCCATCGTATAGGAAAAAGCCAGCCTATCTTTCAAGAAAGGCAGTATGGTCGGCAACGCGCCTTGATAAATGTCCGTCACCATGTGCCCTATGGAGAGGATCACCAAAATCTTCAGGTTGAAAGCCTGTTCTTGAGACTTACTCTGGTTCATGTCCTACCTGTGGACCAAGGAATAACGAATTTGCGCGGAATCTTTCCTACACCCGTACGCCCAAACAAGTGGGGTAACGGTTCGGCGTACGGGCAGGATTCGCCGCCGGGCGCCTCGGCAAAGCCTCCTCCTGCCTCCCACCGCAAAAGGGCGAGAGACAGAGGGGGAGACTCTGCACCCTCCGCGGTACATGACTACTTAAGTTCCTGCATTCTCTTGAGAAGCTTATCCCTGTGGACCTTAGAGGCTTCGGCCAGTACTTCCAACCCCTCGGCGTAACCCCAGTGGTCGGTCCTTACAATTTCCGTGTAATTCCGTTCGATCACCGTTGATTCCATATGATATGCCATCAAAAGGGCATCACGCTCCTTGATTGCGGGGCTGTCAAGTTTTTCAAAATTTGCGTTTATCCGGGACAGGAAATTTTGCAGAGCTTCCGGCGCGCATGTCTTGCCCGGGTGGAACTCGTGCGGCAGTTTCCGCATCAGCACGGCAAGCTCCGACAGCACCCGGGCATGACCGGTTTCTTCCATGGAAAGTTGCATCCAGAAGTCAGAGTTCTCCGGGAACAATTTCGCGCACTTGCTGTACAATCGCGCCACTGCGCTCTCGATTGAAGCCATAACTTCTATTTCTTTGAGGATCACTTCGAGCTTATCACTAGACATGTACGGCCTCCCTTCTATGGCTAATATTGCGGGTGACACCAATTGGAATGCCTAAAGAGCCACAATTACCGACAAGAGTCTTGAAAACCCTGGCGACAATTCGCTTTCAAAAAAAATTACTAGGATAACCTCATAGATAGAATACCCTCCCGCCTGACCAGTCGTCAAGCCGCGCGTGGAGGTCAAGCCTGCTCTTGGTTCATCTGCGTTGAGTAACGGGTTAACATGAGCCAAGAGCAGGCTTGACCACAACGCGACCAACATTCGGGTTGACCACGGAGCGCTCAGAAAGGTATGTTCAGCAGCAAAGGGAGTACACTCCACGCAGAATGACGAACCTGACAACGAGGGAGATGAGCATGAAAAGGAGTCCTGTGGCGCTGGTCATGTTTGCTCTTTGGGCGTCGTTGGTTGTTGGAGGACCTGTTCTTGCGACCGCGGATCCCCCGCCCGTAACAAAAGTGGTCCTTTACAAGCATGGCATGGGGTACTTCGAGCGAGAAGGGAAGATTAACGGTAACGCGATGGTCTCACTCGCATTCCGTAGCGAGCAGATGAAAGACCTCCTGGCAAGCTTCTTCGCCGTGGATTTGGGGGGCGGCAGGATCGCCGCCGTGCGGTACGAAACCCGCGATCCGGTCTCAAAGCAGCTTCAAGACATCCTGATTAAGGTGCCTGAGGAAGCGGCGCTAAGCCAGTTTCTGATGCAGCTCAAAGGCGCCCGGCTGACTGCCAAAGCGGCGGGTGAAACCATTGAAGGCCGAATCCTCGGTGTGGAGCCTGTCACCGAAGTGATTAACAATCGAGAGCTAAAGAAGGGCTACCGCCTGGTATTGCTCACCGACGCCGGCCCTATCCGCTCCATGGACCTATTCTCCATCTCCGAGTTCTCCCTGGCCGACGAGGCGCTCCAGCGCGACCTCCGACGACTCCTCGACCTCTCCCTCGACAGCAAATACACCAACCGCAAGAAGCTCACCTTGAACGCCACTGGCCAAGGCGAGCGGGACTTGCGCATCGGTTATCTCATCGAAATGCCCATTTGGAAGTGTTCGTACCGTGTCATCTTCGATGAAAAGAAGAAGGACGCTCTTCCGCTTCTCCAAGGCTGGGCGCTGGCCGAGAACAACACCGAAGACGACTGGAAAGATGTGACGATCTCTTTCGTCGCGGGCAATCCCATGTCGTACATCATGGATCTGTACTCGCCTTACTATGTCAAGCGGGCGCAGGTGCCGATCCCGGGCTTGCAGGACCTGGCCGTGGACTGGGGCGCGGTATCGCCGCCTGATCTGGCCAAAGAGATGCCGGCGGTAGCCGGGACCGTCCCCGGAAAACGCAAGGAAGCTCGCCAGGTTCCCATGCCCCAAGCGATGGACCGGTCGTTGGCGCCCGGTTCCGAGCCACCCTCTGCCCCTGCCGAATACAAGCCCGCCCGACCTTTGGGCGAACTCCTCGCAGGCAGCTACGACACCAATGCTCAGGCCGCGAAAATCGGTGAGCTGTTCAGCTACGAGCCCAAGGAGAAGATTTCAATCCCCCGCGGCCAGGCGGCTATGGTGCCTATCCTATCAAAACAGATCGATGGGCGGCGGCTCCTTTACTACAAGGCGTCGTTCTTGCCGAGGGCAACCAACGCTTTCGTGCTGCAAAACGCCACCAACCTGACGCTGGAAGCAGGCCCGGTCACTTTCTTCGAGGGCAGCACATCGCTGGGTGAGGGCATCCTCGGACATGTGCTTCCTCCGGGCAGCCAGGAAGTCATTCCATACGCGGTGGACGCTTCGGTGGACATCAACCCGCAGACGAAAAGCAGGCGGGAGCCGCACTTCAAGGCCCGCTTGGTCGACGGCATCCTGACCCTCACCGCTGTGGAAACTCTCACCAATACCTGGAAAATCGTAAACCGCGGAAAAGAGCCGGCTACCTTGTGGCTCCACCAGCCGAAGACTGCCGATTACCGGCTCAGCAAACCCGAGAAGCCTCTTAAGGAGGTGGACAATAATTACCGCTTCGAAGTGCCGCTGAAACCCGGCGAGACAGTGGACTTCGCGGTTGAAGAGAAGCGGGACGTGCAGGAAAGAGTACAGCTGGCCAACTCCAGTGAGGAGCAAGTCCGTTTCTACCTCGCCCAGCCGTATTTGTCCAAGGGAGCCAAGGCCTTCATGAAGGATTTGAGCGACCTCATGGCCGCGAAGGTTGGGATCCAACGGCAGATCAGTGAGTGGACTCAACAAACGCAACGATTAAACGACGAGCAGAGCCGGCTGCGCTCCAATCTTCAGGCGTTGATGTCACACCAGCCCAAGGAACAGGAATTGCGGGCAAAGTGGGTCGGTGCGTTGGCCGCCAATGAAGAACAGTTGGCCCAAACCCGTACTAAGCTCGACGAAGCAGGCGGGAAACTCCGCCAAACGGAAGAAGCCCTGGCCAAGAAAGCGCGGGAATACAGCGACGAGTGACTAACTGCCCTGAGGGCGTGGATCGAGGACGATGATGGAGAAGGATATCGGCTGCGGTTTAATGGAGACATTCCATGTCAAGTCCGGAATGGATGTGCGCATAGCAGACTTCCAATCTCCAGGGACCATAGAGAAGCGGTTTGAGAAAACAAATCCATCTCTCAGGTTCTATTTCTATATTTCCGGTGGCGGACACTGGGAATTTCGGTCTCGATACGAGAATACCACACAAAACAAGCTCCTCATCTCGGACCATCTCAGCACTATCCTCTATTATTCGGAACTGGAAGGAAAGAAGTATTGGCAGCCCATGCGCCGGCAGTTCCACATAAGCGCCCAGATCACCCCGTCCGTACTGAGCGCTTATCTGAGCGGCCGTCTGGATGAATTTCCAAAAGATCTCCAAGCCATATTCGAAGGGCGCACCGACAGAGGTTTCTCTCATGTCGGCCGATTATCCCGCACGATGAATGAGACCATTCAGCATCTGCTGAATTGCCCTTACAGCGGCCCAATGAAAGAGCTCTACATCGAAAGCAAAGCCATAGAGCTTATAGTGCATAAGCTGGCGCAGATCGTATCTCCGGATGTCATAGGACATGCTTCACCGAATTTCGATTTGCGCGAAACGGATCGCATAGAGCTTGCCAGGGATATCTTGTGCCGTGATCTTGAAAAGCCTCCCAAGCTAATCGACCTGGTGCGCGCCGTGGGCATGAATCACTGTCGTCTGAACCAAGGGTTTCGGGAGGTATACGGCACAACCGTCTTCGGATATCTCCGTCAGACAAGGCTTATAGAGGCAAAACACCTGCTGGAAAAAGACGGCATGAACGTGACTGAAGCGGCCCTTAGTGTAGGCTACAGCAGTATTTCTTCCTTTTCCAACGCCTTTTTCGAGCATTTCGGCCTGAGGCCCACAGCCTGTCTCAAGAAAAAACAGTGATACCGGCTATACCACGGCGCTTCTCTTCACTAATTTCGATTTTTCATATCGGACAACAAAATATTCAGATGGAACAAGCAATGTACCGCGATTCGGATTATACTTGCGGTTGATAAAGCGGGGGTCACCCTAATTTCGTAGGGAAACAGGCGGGCAGCAATCGAGCCTGTGAGTTTCAGGCTCCAAAAAGGACAAATGCGGAGGAAAGGAGGAAGTCATGGCCACCCAGGACAAGTGCGTCACGATCGTACCTTACTTCAAAGTGAGGCATGGTGAACTGGAAGCTTTTGAACGGCTCACCGAGAGGTTCGTTGCAGTATCCGAAAAAGAGCCCGAGACCATTTATTACGGCTGGAGCTTTAACGGGGATCAGGCGCATTGCAGGGAAGGATACACCGGCGCTGAAGCAGCCCTGGTGCATCTCAAAGACGTAGGTCCACTGCTCGAAGAAGCACAAAAGCTCGCTGAGCTGACTATTCTGGAAATCCATGGTCCCGAAGAGGAACTGGCAAAGCTTCGAGGCCCCCTTGCCGACCTTAAGATTGAGTACTTCACTTTGAAATACGGCTTCCGTCGATAAATCAACTCCCCACCGGTTCGATATCGGGGTCAAGTCTGCTCTTGGCTTATGTCTCCCTAAGTCCCGAGCCCGACTTGCCCCCCGACTACCATAAGAACATGAGTCAAGAGTTGAGAGCCGTTGGTTCGAGGTTAAAATTGAGTTTGGCGCATCTCGGTCGAGCGGCAGCTCAACATGAGCCAAGAGCAGATTTGACCCCTAGCACTTTCCATTAATTACTTCAGTCCACGGCATTGCCCCGACGCGCCCACTGTCGAATCCGGAGCGCTTCCTCTTCCAGAATGCCCAGCGAAAGGAGAAATTCATGGTGCGCGTGCGGGGCCCGCTGTTCAAACTCCGTATGCCAGCGCGCCATCGCATCATCGTCCATGCCTGCCGCACGCAGCATGTCAACCCACATCGCCTTGTCCACAATGGACGCACCTCCATCTGAAGCCACGTTCTTCAACATGCCGACGAGAAGACCTTGTTTAGCTTTCAGGTCCAGAATTTCGTCGCCGATCTCCTGCAATCGTCTGCCGAGAACATCCGCGGAAGGTTTCCCGTCCGACAAAAGGATCGTTCGAATATCTTCCAGTTTCAAACCCGCTTTGCGCAATAGGCAGATGCGTTCGAGTCGCCGGTAATCCGCGTCGGAATAAGAGCGGTATCTCGACGGTGTTCGTGCGCCGGGCGACAGTAGTCCAATCCTGTCGTAGTAGAGGAGAGTGCTGCGGGACAGACCGAACTGACGGGCGAGTATAGAGATTGTGAAGGTTCCCATGTTCCGCTCATAGTGGCCTGTGGCGGCTGGGCCGCCACAGAGCCCACCTTGACTATCGGCTTTTTGATCTGATCCGTACGATTTCCTCCGTCGGGAGCCCCAGCCAATTCAGGAAGCTCTGGTGCCCGTCCGGATGACGAGTCTCAAAGAGATGATGCCACATATTCATTTTTGCGTCATCCAGTCCCACCTCCCGAAACATGTCGATCCACTGTTCTACGGTTACTTGTGTTGGCATGGTCCAATTCCTTTCTTCCTTGATTATGAATGCGTCACATCCATGACAACGCGAAACATAAACTGTGAAGCAATGGACGGGTCAACACTGGAAATCGTTTTTTTACCGTTCGCCGCGATTTCCCGGGACTTACGTTCCGGGCTATTTCCTGGCGTCGCCTGCGGGGATTCCCTCAAAATAAATCCCGTCAGGGACGTCAGATAGTAGCCCCGAGTTTCAACCCGGGGGCGCCGGTGAACGGTTACCGTCTTTTTTGCAGCGATGTCTGCGCCATCAAAATTCAGGATCTTTGAATAGGTAGGATAGAGGCAATGAGGACTCCGGGAATAAGGGCTTTTCCGTCGTAATACTATTGAGTTGATCGCATGGAAGAGCCTTAGTCTTGGACAGGGCCGGTTTGCTATACTCGGCCAAGAAAATCAAGCTGATGCGCTATGTACACGAGATCGCCCCGTTCAATCTGAGCGTCGCACTCCAATTACCCTTGGGACAAGACAGGATGATTGGCGTTCAGCCAATTCTTTGCTTCCTGGCGGATTCGTTCAGCCAAAGCGATCATCTCGTTCGCTTCTTGATCCGACACCGTTCCAGCCCGTTCGTATCCTCCGACATTCCTCTTCTTTCTAAAAGAATCAAATTGTCGAACGAGGCTGGCATCCGCGCCGATGGTCAGGACTAGACTCTGAATGACCCTGTAATGATGAGCTTCTTTGGAAGCGCGATACCCACAGGCTGCCAAGACTGCCGTTGCTGCTTGCAGGGCAGCGTTATAGGCTATGTTGAGTTTCCAGTCGGGGCTGAGCCCTTGTATCCGGCAGTCGGCGAGATCTCGCTCCACTATGGCCAACAGCTCCGCGATCTCGGCCGGGCTGGTCTTGTGTTCAATCAGCCAGCCGTTTCTCAACCAGTCTTCCAAAGACATCATCGTCTCCGATGAGGAAGATTTTTGGCTCTCCTATGAGCGAAGTGACGAAATGCTGTCCTTCGGAAATTTTTGTGACAAATTCATCCACTGGATAGAGGGAAGGGTTCACTTCCCGCCCTATGGATTCCTGAGCCGATCCGAGAACATCAACAACGTCCGAAAACGCCAAGCGCCCTATGACCACGACATCCACGTCACTTCCGGCAGTCTCGGTTCCTTTGGCGAAGGAACCGTAGATGAATGCTACTGTTATCCGTTCCGTCAAAGGCTTCAGCGCTCCTCGAATCACTGCGGCAACCCCGGCGGTCTTGACCATAAGAGACTTAAGCTCCCGAAAGATAGCTGATTTGGGGTTGGCTTGATAGTAAACTTGATTCCCTTGTTTGCGCCGGATCACCAATCCCGCATTGACAAGATTTTCCAGTTCTCGTTGGACTCCTCCGCGTCCCCTGCCGACGGATCGTTCCATTTCTCGAAAATAGAACGCCTTGTCGGTGTGACAGAAGAGGAGCGCCAGTACCGAAGAGCGGACTTTCCCGAACAACGCGGAACTGAGGTTGTCTGATAATGTCCCCATTTTAGGGCTAATCTTACCCTAAATGGGGACATTTGCCAAGGATTTCTTCCGTGCCCCCGCTTATACTCGGCCGAGAAAATCAAGCTGATGCGCTATGTACACGAGATCGCCCCGTTCAATCTGAGCAT
>Ga0247841_10009856_pt1 | contig 13205 bp, 10 predicted proteins | sample LaCruzMarch2015__2_FD_192410 | JGI IMG/M metagenome (GOLD analysis project Ga0247841, IMG submission 192410) | Freshwater microbial communities from meromictic Lake La Cruz, Castile-La Mancha, Spain - LaCruzMarch2015_18m | ecosystem: Environmental > Aquatic > Freshwater > Lake | place: Spain... | reverse complement strand
GAACGGGTTTACCTGAATTTAGTTATTAACACGGATGGGGATAAACAGGGTAAATAGCTGACTTAAAAAAACATAGACTTTAATAATTCATCAGATCTGCAACCCGTCTCGATTTTCTGATTTTCTAGGCCTGCCAGATCAGCTTTTTCCCAAAGCCAAGGCGGTTGTCAGTCATTTTTATGAAATCGGGAACCAGCGTCCAGAGCCTCAATTCTGACATCAACCGGGCAATGGGAAAACGTTTCAGGTATATCGATCTTGCCTTTTTCAATTCTGCCCCCTCCAACTCCCTGATTAACCCGGTAAACTGTATCCCCCTTATTTTTCCTACAATTCTTGTCTCAAGGGCAATTGTACCCGCCACCGTGAAATTATCTCCCTCTACCACATCACGGATATGCCTGGTTTCATGACCAGAGGAGAATATAAACTGATTTTGCTCTTTAGAATATGCATAATAGCAAGAGGCACAATAGGGCACATTGTTTCTGGCCACTGCCAGGGTTAAAACATGGTGTTCGCCTATGAAATCAATAATCTGTTGGTCGGGCGGGATCATGGTTAGAAATCGAGGCTTAATGAAAAATAAAAGATCGGTTTACGAATACGTCCATCTTCGACACCCCAGGCCAGGTCGCCCCGCAAAAAATAACCAAAAAGCCTTGTACGTGCACCAAAACCGAATCCTTCAACAATGGGGTCTTTTTGCATTTCAACTTTTATGAACAGAGGATTCCGGTAAATGTACTGGGTAAATAGCTGGTTGTCTTCCGACCAGGGCGAGGTTCCCGTCCAGGCTGTTCCAACATCGCCAAACAGAACGATCTGGAAATTGTTGATAAAATCAGATCTGATCGGGCGATTAAAAAGATACCTGAACACCGGCCAGCGCAATTCGGTATTGTAAACGAAAAAACTGTTACCATTCCTTATATTCTGCGCAAAGCCACGCATATTGGTTGCCAGAGTTTGAAAGGCATAGTTCTGATCAAAGGCCACAGGGGTGTTAATATTATACGAGGGAAACAACCAGTTGTCAACTCCGCCCATATAATAGAGGAGTTTATTGCTGCCGAATGAGGTGCTGGCGGCAAACCGGTTCGCCCACACCAGCGTCCGGTGAACCCGCTGGTAATTCCTGATATCCATGCCAACAACAATCAGGCTGTTTCCCGATGTATTCACCATCTGGTAATATTCACCAAAGAATTTGTACCGCGTTCCCTGGTAAAGGTTCAGTCCAAGGCTGCGGGTATTATCGTAAGTGAGTTCACCTTTAACGCTGCCCCAAACATCATGTATGTCAGGTTGTTTAAGGTTAAACTGGTCGGTGGATAAAAATACAGCGCGGTCATACCTGATGGATGCAGTTCCCTTGATATTCAATACCGGATTGAAGGGGTAGGTTAAAACATAATATAATTCATGGATCTTGTGGCGGACGAGCGAATAATAGCCCATCTCCTCGACAGCTTTCCTGTGAAATACAATCTGATGATCGAGGCGATGTTTATAACTCCCATAACTAAAAAGATATTCATTATTTATCAGACTCACATTTAAACGGACTCCCCCGCTGATGCGATGATCTTCCATCAGGTCGGTGATTCCAACCATGAACAGGGCATTTAATCCGGGATTGATAAATACAGGCGACAGGCTCCCCGTGAATGGCTGGTAGGCAAAATTAAGATACGTGAAATCAATTTGCGTAACCATCTGATCAACATAGTATTCAACATTATAATTTAACTGTTTGGCTGTTTTATACTTGTTCGTTGTATCCTTGCCATTGGTTCCGCGCTGCAGATTCTTTGCTTGCATTGATTTATACAGTGCAAGAAGATTGTTTGCCATTGTATCAGAAGGGAATGAAGCAATTTCTCCCGACTGAAACAGGGCGCTTTGTGACGTATCGACACGGGCAAGAATCTGGTCAATCACCTCACTTTGACGAACAACTGTGAAATGCCTTTTTTCCTGTATTTTGAAAGGTTCAGCCAACCTGGGAATACTGTCTGGTTTCGGGATGTCAGCAGGTTTTGCAGCAGATTTTGACTTGAATTCCTTAAAAAAAGAGGGCTGAAGATCGACCGTTGATACATATTTCGGTCTGACCAGATCTGATAAAAACATTTTAAAATTGCGGTCCTGGAAAACAATTTCACCAATTTTAGCAGCCTTCGGGGAAATATCCTGCTCTATGATATTCCTGGAATAATTGGTAATCGGGTAAGCCGTTGTGAAATAACGATAATGGGTTGTGGTGTCGATGAAGGATATAGCGCTGTCGTATTTGGCGAGATAACGGTTAACAATGCCATTCTGGTCGCTCAGAAATGAAAAATAATTCTCCCCGTATGGCTGTGGCTGTGATTCATGGGCATCGGGCGAGTTGGTTAAATGCTGCAGGATGTTGGATTTCGTTGTGTAATTATACAGGAAAATGTCATTAAAATAATGCAGATTATCTATCTTCACCGGATCATCAAATCGAATTGTATCGTTCAAACGGTTTGAAGAAAAGATAATATGGCCTGAATGATTGATAAACCTGGGATTCAGGTCATCAAAAATATCTTTCGTAATCTGTTCGTGTGATCCGGATGCAATGTTATAAACAAATATATCCGACTGACCTTTCTGGACCGCTGAAAAAACAAGGAGGGTTCCGTCATCAGAATAGGACATATCTGTTACCTTCTGGAAATTTGCAAGGACCTGGTGTTCAAATTTGCGATCATCCAGGTTATAAAAATAGAGTCGGATCTCTCCCTTGCGCTCCACCAGGATGGCTAGAACCCTTCCGCTGGGGTGCCAGGCAATAAGCGGGTAACTGTAATCGGGACGGTCGGCTAAACGATATCCTCCGCGGTAAATCCGCTTCTTTTTTCCTTTTTCCAAATCCTGGATAAACACCTTATAAATGCCCAGGTTATGTGTTGTATAAGCCAGTTTTTCGCCATCCGGGCAGATTTTCAATGTTCGGTATACCCGGTCGGGCTTTTTCCGCTTATTGATCATCTCGCCCTGAGGCATCGTACGACCAATCTCCTGGGCGCTATAAACTTCTTTATAAAATGCAAGCCATTCCTGCACTACCGACTGAAAACTGACACCGAGAACATATTGGAACCCCCGTTCAACATTCCTGCTAAGGCGGGCCATGTATACAATATTTGGGATTGAGGATGCGCCGTATTTCATGGCAACATAATGCCAAAGTGAATGACCGGCATAAGTAGCCTCTGCGCCCGTAAGTCCATTGAATTTTTCGTATTGCCGGTTCCGGATGGCATCCCTGACCTGGTTTTCGATTTCAGCATCCCATTTTCTGGATATGAACGAAATAAGTCCGTTCATATACCATTCGGGAACGGTAAAGAGGGCATTGTTCTTGATCTGAGCCCCGATCCCGGTTCCATAAATCATGTTGTTCAGAATTACCTGCGCGATACCGGCCCGTATCTGTTGATCAAAATGTTCATAATTGCCATCGAAAAACACAAGGACCCTCCCTCCGATAATCCGTGTAACACCCCCTGTATTGTAATAATCCCAGTCGCCGAACAACCCAATGTTGCTCTGCTTTAAATCAGACAGCTTGTTAAAGATAATGAACTGGATTTTTTCTTCAAGATTCGACTGCAACGAAAGTTCTATCTCTTTGATGTGCTTATCAGCATATTCACTGGTATAGAGCGCCAGTTCCCTGCCATTCAGGTAATAATAGGTATCGAACTTTTCAAAGCGGAAATAGAGCCACAGGAAATCGTTGTACTGAACCCTGCTTTTTCCGAATGTCAGCTGCGAACCATTGTAAAACTGAGCCTGCCCCGAAACCGAAAATAAGAGCATAAAAGCAAGTATGATCCATGCTTCTGTCCAGCTTTTTAAACCTCTGTTCACGCATGCATCCTGAGTCATATCCGGCAGTACAAGGGAATGTATTTGGAAGCGCTAAAGTACGATAATTTTCAACGTACCGGCCACATAGCTGCATTTTCATATCTTTGCAAATCATGATAAATACCAATACCTGAATGATCAACATAGAAAAATTTGTCTTTAACAGCTTTATGGTTAACACCTGGTTGTTGTATGATGAAACCGGTGAATGTGTCATTATCGATGCTGCCTGTTACGACCCGGAAGAGCAGGATGCTCTCAATACTTTTATAACCGTAAAAGAACTGAGGCTGGTCCGTAATCTCAATACACATTGCCATATTGATCATGTGCTGGGAAATGATTTTATTGCTCAAACCTTTGGAATCTACCCCGAATACCACGAAAACTCAACCTTGCTGTTGCATATCCTGAAAGAAATCGGATCATCCTTCGGTTATTCAATCGATCGGATCCCTCAACCAAAGCGTTTTCTCGCAGACGGGGAAAAAGTGCAATGGGGAAATTCATCCCTAAAGGTGCTTTTCACACCAGGCCATGCTGAGGGCAGCGTTTGCTTTTACAATGAAAACCAAGGATTTGTGATTACCGGGGATGTTTTATTCCGGGATACGATTGGCCGCACCGATCTGCCTTCAGGCAATTTTAACCAGCTTATGACCAGCATCAAAACCAAGCTGTTCACCCTTCCCGATGATACCGTGGTTTACCCGGGGCACGGGCCGGAGACCACGATCGGGTATGAGCGGGAGAATAATATGTTTATAAGGTAGCGAAATAGCGAGGTAGCGAAATAGCGAAATATTTGGTGAAAGTTTGGTGGCCCCGGGTTTTGAGTTTTGATTTGTGGTTTTGAACTTTGATATTTGAGTTTTGAATTTTAAATTACATATTGACCTTGCAGGCATGCCTCGACCCCACCAAAAAATTCTGGTTGTACGTTATAGTTCAATTGGGGATATCGTCCTCACCAGTGCGGTGGTTCGATGCATTAAACAGCAATTAACGGGTGCGGAAGTCCATTATCTTACCAAAAAACAATTTGGGCCAATTCTCCGGTCAAATCCAAATATCGATACACTTTGGCTTTATGATCACAATTTCAGGGATCTGATCCCGCAACTGAAATCCCAGGGATTTGATTTCATTGTTGATCTGCACAGGAATTACCGTTCAGCATTTGTAAAACATCAGCTTGGGGTTGCATCAGCCTCCTTTCCGAAACTGAACCTGAAGAAATGGCTGACCGTGCAATTCAAACTCAATTTACTGCCTGACATTCATGTTGTTGACCGGTATTTTAAGACAGTAATCCCGCTGGGTGTAAAAAATGACGGATTGGGACTTGATTATTTTATCGCAGCAGCAGATGAGGTTGAACCGGATAAGCTACCGGTGACACATCGTGATGGCTTTATTGCAATCGTCATTGGCGGCAAGCATAACACAAAGATTTTCCCTGCAGAAAAGGTCGTAGAGGTATGCCGAAAATTATCGCAACCTGTCATTCTGCTTGGCGGGAAAGAGGACACAGCCCGCGGTGAGATAGTGAGCAACCATATCGGCAGGCAGGTTTACAATGCTTGTGGAGTTTATAATTTCAGCCAGTCTGCTTCCCTGATCAGACAATCGGATGCCGTATTGTCGAATGATACCGGCCTGATGCACGTTGCAGCAGCATTTAAGAAGCCCGTTGTTTCTGTTTGGGGAAGCACCATCCCTGCATTTGGAATGTACCCCTATCTTCCGGCGCCCTTTAAATCAAGTTCGATGATCGCCGAGGTTACAGGTCTTTCCTGCAGACCATGCAGTAAAATTGGGTTTAGGGAATGTCCGAAAAAACATTTTAAATGCATGAAGGAGATTGACATCCATGAAATAATAAATTTTCTTAATGAACACAGGGAGGTTTTGAGTGACAAGTGACAAATGACAAGTGACAAATGACAAATGACAAGTGACAAATGACAAATGAATGGTATTTAGCTATTTGAAAAATATCATAAATCGTAAATCATAAATTGATACTATTCTCCGATTCACATACCCATCTTTACGCTGAAGAGTTTGACGGCGATCGTGAAGCCATCATGGCCAGGGCAGAGCAAAACCATGTCATGCATCTGTTTCTGCCTGCCATCGACTCATTGTATCATGAAAAGATGCTGAAGGTTACAAGGGAATACCCGCACCTGTGTTATCCCATGATGGGGCTGCATCCGACATCGGTGAAGAAGAATTATCAGGATGAAATTGGTATTGTTGAAGGTTATCTTTCAAACCCCGAATTGAAATTCTATGCTATCGGGGAAGCCGGGATTGATCTGTACTGGGATAAAACCCATGAGCCGGAGCAACGTTTGGCGTTCAACCTTCAGCTTGACCTGGCATTGCGATACGATTTGCCCATAGTTATTCACACCCGTAATTCCATGGAAGTAGCCCTGGATATGCTCGAAGAACGCAAAAATCCACTAATCCGCGGAGTATTTCATTGCTTCAGCGGAGATACTGAACATGCAAAACGGGCCATAAAACTTGGTTTTGTCCTTGGCATTGGCGGAGTTGTGACGTATAAGAACTCAGGACTTCAAACCGTGGTTAAAGACACAGGGCTTGAGCACCTGCTGCTCGAAACCGATGCCCCGTGGCTTCCTCCGGTTCCCTACCGGGGCCAGCGGAACGAATCATCTTATATCCCGCTTATCGCTCAAAAAATTGCAGAAATAAAAAGTGTATCTTTGGAAAAAGTCGCAGAGGTAACGACTGCCAATGCGAGGAAGTTGTTTAGGATTTAAGGATTTGAAAATTTGAAGATTGAGTCCACTCCGAAAAGGCAATTTAACGGAAAACCGGACACTGAGCGAAGTCGAAGTGTCCTTATTGACAGGTGTTTGCATCCTTCGACTCCGCTCAGGATCCAATTGACCGGACTTTTCGGAGTGAACTCAAAATTTGAAAATTCGGAAATTCGAAGATTTGAAGATTTGGAAATGAGGTAATTATAGCAAAAAGCTGGGAATTCCGTGATAATTATTATTAGCATTGGTTTTGATCTTTGATCTGTGGTTTTGAGTTTTGAACTTTGAGTTTTAAATTTTCTTTATGATCGGACAAACAAGTTTATTAGTAATCTACACCGGGGGTACCATCGGGATGGTTCAGGATCCAAAAACCATGTCGCTGAAGCCTCTTACCTTTGATATTTTATACAAATATCTCCCGGTACTTGAGAATTTCAATTGCAATATTGATTTCTACACCTTTGAGCCATTGCTCGATTCGTCGAACATGAATCCCGACTTCTGGATTCATCTGGCCAGTGTAATCGAGGAAAAGTATGAAGAATATGATGGATTTGTGGTGCTGCATGGTTCCGATACTATGGCCTATACTGCCTCGGCGCTGAGTTTCATGCTCGAGAACCTGAATAAACCCGTGATTTTCACCGGGTCACAGCTTCCAATCGGGATGGTACGCACCGATGGACGCGAAAACTTCATCAATGCGATTGAAATTGCTGCTGCCAAGGAAATTGATACGCCGGTGGTACCTGAAGTGGCGATCTGTTTTGAAAATAAACTTTATCGCGGAAACCGCACCAGCAAGCTCAACGCTGAAAATTTCAAGGCCTTTATATCTGGGAATTATCCCCTCCTTGGCGAGGTAGGGGTCCATATCAGATATCACCATAACCTGATTATAAAACCCAATTTTAAAAAGTTACGGGTTCATAAGGAACTCGATAAAAACATCGCCATTCTTAAACTTTATCCCGGTATTTCGCCCAATACAGTTGAGTCCATACTGAACACAAAGGGTCTGAAAGCTGTGATTCTTGAAACTTTTGGAGCAGGTAATGCGCCCACGATTCCCTGGTTCCTCGATCAGTTGCGTGATGCTGTAGCGCGCGGTATTATCGTGTTCAACGTAACCCAATGTAAAGGCGGAGCTGTCGACATGGGCAAATATGAAACAAGCGCCGGACTCAGCAGAATAGGCATAATCGGGGGGTATGACATCACAACCGAATCGGCCGTCACCAAGCTGATGTACCTCCTTGGTTGTGGTTATTCTGCCGAAAGTATAAAGCAACTGCTGCAAACCTCCCTTCGTGGGGAGATGACTGTTTGAGAATCCAATATATTTAATACCTTTGCACACTGAAAACGAAGTGCGAAGGTTGAAGTACGGATTTCAAATTTTATTTTTTTCCTCGTAAATCGTAATTCTAAAATCGTAAATTATTGGAGAGGTGTCCGAGTGGTCGAAGGAGCACGCCTGGAAAGTGTGTGTACGCCAAAAGTGTACCCTGGGTTCGAATCCCAGTCTCTCCGCAAGTAAACAACAAAAGCGACTGTTTAACAATAAGTTACAGTCGCTTTTTTATTCTTACACACGAAATAGCACAAAGATTGGAGATTTACAACGAAGGAAAAAAATTTTAACACAGCAAAGTTGTGCTTTTTTCACAACAACGATTTAATGGTATACAAAGTTTTCAAGCATCTAAAATATCCCATTTATGGTCAGAAAAGCTTATCCGGCAAATAATGTCATCCGGATCGAATGATTGTGCCTCAAGCACAATATCAGCCCGCTGTTTGGTTTTTAACTTATCTGCCTGCCTCGTTTGCTGCGAATCTGTAATGAAAATTAAAATTCCCGGATTTATATGATCGCTCAAGGCGCCCGACTCGCATACAACCGGATGATTATGCGGATTGCATCCCGTCATGAAAATGTCAAATGCCGTTTCCAGATGTTCATCATCTGTTTCCATGAAAAAAGATTTGAATGCACCTGCTTTGAGAAATTGTCCGCTGTTTTTATGATGTTCCTCCATTTCATTGAAAATCCGGAACCCTTCAGCAGCGAATATTAATTTGGCGCTCGCAAGTGAATCATGCACATGGGGAGAAATTTTGAGGGCCAGCAGAGGGAACTTTCGGGAGAAGGCACGAATCAGGGCCATCGCCATGTAGGTCTTTCCAACTTTTTTACCTGAGCCGGAGATAATGATGAACTGCGGAAATGATTTTCTATGCATGAATGATTGGCTGATCAGGGAATAAAAAGCTTAAAGCAGGCAAATAACAGGACAATCGCCAGGGAGATTTTAAACAATCTGACCGGAAGAAATTTCATGGCCGTCAATGAACCAATGAGTCCTCCTGCAACAACAACAATGATCCAGTAAACAAAACCAGGAGGCAAAAGGATACCACTAAAATGCAGTCCGATCAAACCAGCAAGAGAATTACAAAGAATAAACAGGGAAGAATAAACGCCTGTTTCCTTTATATGCGACCATTTCATCAGGATGAATATCGGGCTGAGGATGATGCCTCCGCCAATACCGATCATGCCTGAAAGCAGGCCAAGAACGGACCCAAGGCCAACCGATAACAGGATACCGGGTGGAGGTTTTAATTCGTATTCCCTCGATGGACGGTACAATAGCCGAAGCAGGGCCATGAAAAGCAGGATTCCCAGGATAAATTTATAGGTTTCCGGCTTGATGTGGATGAAGGCGCCCAGAAAAGCCATGGGGATGGCAGGAATTAGAAATGGCAGGAATAGGCGCCACCTGATTTTAAACCCGTTCTGGAAATTGACAAACGCGATCCCGGCAACAAAAAGATTCAGGATCAGCGCAGAGCTTCTGAAATAAATGGTGCCAACAGCGAATATAGACATTACTGCCAGGTAGCCACTGGCGCCGCCATGACCCACCAGAGAATACATAAATGAAACCAGCAGCAGGGATAAAAAAAAGAGCAGCGTGACTTCCATTTGAATTTCGTTATTCCTATTAATGAATAACGTTACGAAATTAACAAAAAAAAATGCTAAAATACATCAGATTGTTTTGTCAGAAATATCACAAAATCATGTGCGATTTGATTATATTTGATCACGATTTTTCGACCTGATCTTGTCAACTTTGCACTGCCTCCTCCTTTCCCACCCTGCTTCAATTCAACCAGCACCGTAGGCGCCAATTCGTTCATGGAGCGAACGGCATAATACGCTTTGCGATAGGACAATCCCATGGAAATGGCTGCTTTTCTAAGAGACCCAAGCGCTTCAATCTTCTCAAGAAGTTCAATTCTTCCTGAACCCAAAAAATTTTCTCCATTAATTTCAACCCAGATTCTTCCATTTACCGTTACTTTTTTCATTGGCCTCAAAAATAAACCAGATATTTTTACAAAACTAATAATTAATTTTTATGCATATTTGTTATATAGATGAAACTAAATTAGTAAATCTGATGGTGCACTGGTGCACTGGTGAACTGGTGAACTGGTGACCAGGTGAACTGGCGTACAGGTGTACGGGTGAACAGGTAAACAGATTTACAGGTGAACAGGCGGATAAGTGGGCAGTCAGACTAACAACAAGGCAAAAAAGCGAAAAAGTGAAAAAGAAAACAACTGAACTATTAAACATAAAAGTATAAATAATTGATAATTAGTATACACCCTATCAGCCAACTTGCAAACTTACCAGCTTACCTGCTTACCAGCTTGCAAACTTACCAACTTACCAACTTGCAAACTTACCAGCTTAACCTTCCTATCCTTTAAAATAGAATAACCCCACATTAATGAACCGAAGGAATTTTATCAGGATTTCAACGCTGAGTGCAGGTGGCGCAATGCTTGGCACCATCGGAATCAGCGGTTCAAAAGAACCTTCCCTGCTTGACCGGCTAACGGGCAACGTACATCCGGATGAATCGAGGTATCTCCGGACACCGACCTATTGCGAAATTTGTTTTTGGAAATGCGCCGGCTGGGTCTATAAAAACGACCAGGGTGAAATCTGGAAGATCATCGGCAACGAAAATGATCCGCACTGCAATGGCCGGTTATGTCCCCGGGGAACTGGCGGTGTTGGTATGTATTTCGACCAGGATCGTTTGAAAACCCCGCTCATCCGCACCGGTCCCAAGGGAAAACAGGAATTCAGGCGAGCGAGCTGGGATGAGGCGCTTGATTTTGTGGCAAAGAAACTTGATTTCATCGGGAAAAAATATGGCCCCGAGACAGTAGCCCTATTCACCCATGGTTCTGGTGGAAAATTCCTGACTACCTTCATGAAGGCATACGGATCTGACTCCATATCAGGTCCCTCCTATTCACAATGTAAAGGGCCACGTGAGGTCGGTTTCGGGCTGACCTTCGGTACCGCACTTGATTCACCTGAACCCACTGATATCCGCAACACCAGGTGCCTGGTCCTGATTGGGAGCCACCTCGGCGAAAACATGCACAATTCGCAGGTTCAGGAGATGGCCGATGCCATTGATCGCGGCGCTGCAATCATCACAGTTGATCCACGGTTTTCAACGGTTGCCGGCAAATCCAAATTCTGGCTCCCCATCAAACCCGCAACCGATATCGCCCTGTTGCTGGCCTGGATGAATGTGATCATCAACAATGACTGGTACGACAAGGATTATGTCGAAAAATACACTACCGGTTTTGATAAGCTGAAAGACTATATTCAGCCCTTCACTCCGGAATGGGCCTATGGCATTACCACCCTGGATCCAAATAAAATTCGCGAAACAGCCCGGGAGATGGCCAATGCCTCACCCGCAGTGATTATTCATCCGGGCAGGCATGTTACCTGGTATGGAGATGATACCCAACGCTCACGTGCAATTGCAGTCCTGAACGCGCTGCTCGGTTCCTGGGGTCGCCGGGGCGGATTTTATCTTCCCGAATCAAAGGAGATTCCGGAATATCCCCATCCTCCTTATCCGCCTGTTTCAAAATCATGGCGTGATATTCTCGGTGACCAGTATCCTTTTGCTGATCTGCCGCTGGCCAATGCCATTGTGGACGGCTCCGTTCCGGGATACTTTAAAGATTTTCAATACCGTGGATGGATCGTCAATGGCAGCAACCTGAATATGACCATGCCCGATAGCCGCAAGACGCTTGCAGCCATTCAGCAACTCGAACTGATGGTAGTCATCGATACCATGCCGATGGAGATAACCGGCTGGGCCGATGTAGTCCTGCCTGAATGCACCTATCTTGAGCGCTATGACACGATCAGGAACGACCACAATCGTGAACCTGTTATTGCCTTGCGGATGCCTGCAGCCGAACAAAAATATGACTCAAAACCCGATTGGTGGATCGCCAAAGAGCTGGCCACCAAAATGGGATTTAGCAAATATTTTTCATGGAACACCTTTGATGAAGTACTTGAATACCAATTCAAGCAGATGGGGACCTCCCTGGAGGAGATGAAAAAAATCGGGGTGAAAAAACATGAACGTACATCAGGAGATCTCTATTTTTCGGCAGATAATCCCCCTGTTTTTGATACGCCTTCCGGGAAAATAGAACTATACTCAACACAACTTGAACAGGCCGGTTTTGATCCGCTGCCCCGCTACACACATCATGAAGAACCGCCCGAAGGTTTTTACCGTTTAAATTATGGAAGGACTCAGGCCCATACTTTCAGCCGGACTTCAAACAATCCGAATTTATCGGCTCTCATGCCCGAAAATGCAGTGTGGGTCAATCCGAAGGTTGCCACCAACTGGCAGTTAAAAGATGGCCAGGAGGTGTGGCTGAAAAACCAGGATGGCGCAACAACCCCTTTTGCTGCAAAAGTCAGGATAACAGAGCGGGTACGCTGGGATTCAGTTTATATCGTTCATGGATTCGGGCACACAAATCCATTGCTTACAAGGGCTTTTGGCAAAGGGGTAAGCGATTCAGCCCTGGTTACCAAAGTGCTGATGGATCCGGTTATGGGTGGAACCGGGATGAGGGGAAATTTCGTGACATTTTTAACTGAAAATCCTGATAAGGAGGTGAAGGCATGAGATTCGCAATGGCCATTGATACCAAAAAATGTGTCGGCTGCAGCGATTGTGTTGTTGCCTGCCAGACAGAGAATGCTGTTCCTATCGGTTATTGCCGCGATTGGATTGTCGAGGTTAACGACGGGACTTATCCACAACTGGAAATGGAAATCCGCTCCGAGCGATGTAACCAATGTTCCAACTCTCCCTGCGTTCGTTGCTGTCCCACCGCGGCAAGCCATTACGATTACGGAGGAATTGTTCTTGTAACACAGCATAAATGCATCGGGTGCGGCGCCTGCATTGCCTCCTGTCCCTACGATGCCCGATTCACGCATCCTAAGGGTTATGTCGATAAATGCACCTTTTGTGTCCACCGCGTAAAAGAGGGACTTCCCCCGGCATGTGTTGCGGTTTGTCCTACGAAATGCCTCTATTTTGGCGATACCGATGATCC
>Ga0247841_10009855_pt1 | contig 13206 bp, 10 predicted proteins | sample LaCruzMarch2015__2_FD_192410 | JGI IMG/M metagenome (GOLD analysis project Ga0247841, IMG submission 192410) | Freshwater microbial communities from meromictic Lake La Cruz, Castile-La Mancha, Spain - LaCruzMarch2015_18m | ecosystem: Environmental > Aquatic > Freshwater > Lake | place: Spain... | reverse complement strand
GGCGCCCGCCGAGAACTGGCGGTGGCGGCATGGGCGGCGGCCGCAGTGGCGGTGGCCGACCGGGTGGGGGTGGACGCGGAGGCGATTCCCGCGGCGGCGGGCGCAGATTCTAAGCGGATATCTCCTTTAAGAGAAAGATAATTGACAGGCCGGCCTTGTGGCCGGCCTGTCCTTTGAACGCGCCGCGGCGAGCTTCACTGGCGCGGGCTCCGGCCTGTTGGAGCGCGGCAGCCATTCGTTCAGCATCGGCCAACGGCGCGCTGTTGTCGCGACAGCCGTGGAAGACAGACGTGGGGGTCTCAGCGAACGCTTCGACGAACTTCCGCTCCGTGAAGTCAGGGTGTGTCTCGCCCGGACCGAGAAGGCGCGTGGCGTACGGGAGAACGGCACAGGAGTGGGTCACATCGGCTGACTTTAGGACAGGGAGGGCAAGGACGGCCTCCCCACAGCGCAACGTCGCGATGCGGCGGCACGGCTCTCTCCCAAGAGGACTCCGCGCGCAAAGCAGGGCATGCCGCGGATGACGTGGCAAAGAGAGACGCGGCGAGGCCCCGCCGGAGCGTCCTCCTTATGGGTTACCGTGCGAGAGGGGACTCGCAGAACCCCGATACCAGCTGGCGATAGGAGAAGACCGTCGTATGGCGTGAGGCAGCGAACCTGCTCTTCTCTCCACTAGGTCCGCTGGGCACAACGAACTCACCTCCTCTTGCCCTGGGTTGACAGGTTCGTCCTCCCATTCGCACGCTCTACTCTAGTGGAGAACTCCCGCAAGACAAGATCCTGCCCGTGTTTCTTCACAGTTTCCTCACGACTGGCGGCGAGTCGAGACGCGGTTTGGCGGGATGAAGACCCCCGCTAGACGGTGTACCCCGCAAGATACGTACGGTTGGCGGCCGTCCATCGCCTAGGACATCGCAGAGGACGCCGCCGCGTCAGGCTCACAAACCTGCCGCAAGGCTGCCCATCAAGCCGCACGTCGCGAGACGACGCTTGAATCGGTAGTGAGGTGAGCATCATGAAGCGGTCATGGCTTGGAGTGCTTGCGGGGATTGTGCTGTTGGCGGCACAGATTGCGGCCGGGATCCCGCTGGCGTCGTTTGGGGCATCCTCGGATGAGGCGTTGTTCATCGCATCTGTGACGGCAGTCAGGACGAACGAGGCCGTGCTCTTCGATGCTTCGTCCTCGCGGAGCGCACGCCCGGTCGTGCTGTACGAATGGGACTTTGACGGCGACGGAGCACCTGACGCGGTGGCTGGGACCCCGACGATTGAGCACGTCTACAGGGATGATGGGGTCTTCACCGTCCGACTGCGGATCGTCGATGAAGCGGGGCTCGTGACCACGTCGTCCGTCCCTCTGGGGATCATCGTAGCGAACCGGGCTCCTGCGGCCTGTCTGGGTACGTTGGAGGGGATGGTAAGAGCGGAAGTTCCCGTGCAGTTCACTGGAATCGCGAGCGACGAGGATGGCGCTGTCCTCGCCTGGGCGTGGGAGTTCGGCGATGGCGGCGGGGGCGAAGGGCCTGACCCCATCCACACGTACGCGAGCCCTGGCGTCTACATTGCTCGGCTGACCGTGACCGACGACGACGGGGCTACATCCGAGACCGTGAGCACCGCCCTTCTCGTCGAAGATGCACCTCCCACCGCAGCCTTCAGACTGGACGATGTGAGTGCCGATAGCGGCCTCGCAGTCTGGTTCGTCGACACGACCACCACATCGAGTCCGACGAACGTCATCCACGTCGGGTGGGACTTTGGGGACGGCGTCTACCGCGCGGCGGGTGGGCCGTCGGCCGACGGCGTCTATGTGCATGTCTATGAGAGCCCCGGCGCGTACTTCGTCACGCTCTACGTCATCGACAGGTTTGGCGCCATGAGCACCATCAGCCAGACGGTCTGGATTCGAGGCTAGCGGGAGCTGTCGATTTCCGGACGGGCCGGCGCGTTGTCGGGTAGAATGTCTGGGCATCACGAGGGGGGAATAGGAATGCACAAGCTCGCTCGTCTAGGGCGTGTGTCGGCGTCTGCCCTCATCCTCGCCACCGCGCTTGCGTGCGGCGCGGTGGGCGCCGACCTTCGCTTCGGGGGCAGCGTCGAGGCGTGGGGGACAGCTTGTCCCATTCTGGGCGGCAACGCTTCGCTTGATCTTTTCGTTGGGCTCGACGATGTCGAGGCGGCCACTCGGACGGAGTTTTCATTGTTCCCGTATACGATGGGCACCGAGACCCTCTCCATATCCCTTGTGAGGGAGTGGCTCAGCGTTGGGGGGGAGTTTCAGCTGAGCATCGTCCCGATCGGAATTACGTCGGCGATGGTTCTCTCTCGGGCGCAGCCATCGCCTTGGGTAGGCTCGATCGGCGATGTTCTCCTCGACGTTTCGGTCGAAGGGGAGGCGAGGCTCAAAGGGGACACGTTCGCGACAACTCCGCTGCGGGCCGAGGTGTGGGTCAAGGCGGCCGCGAGCGCGAGTCGTGGCCTCGGGTGCCTTGATCAAGTCCTCCTCGGGGCGTCCCTCGAGGCCACGCTGAGCGCGCCGGACGGCGGCAGGATATGGCCCACTTCGACTTTCGTGGCGGCGCTCTCCTATGGCTGCGCGACGCTGCGCAGCGAAACCGTCGTCTCGCTCGTTCCCTCCCTTCGCCTCGATGAGGAAAGGCTCTTCCTTCGCGTGTCCTGGAACGATCTAGGCCTCGCCGGCGAGGCATCGCTTGCGTTCACCGCGGAGCCGCTAGGTCCGAGTATTGGGCTCAGGATCCTGTACGAGTTTGGAGACACTCCGCTCGGCGGCGGCCCTTCTGGCTCGGAGTGCGCGGGCGGCGTCTGCCGCTAGCAGCGGCCCTAGTCCCTCGATCTGCGTTGCCGCCGCTCGGTTTCCCGCAACTCTCCGTGCGGCCGCGTTGGCGAGATTGCTGTCTCCATCCATCGCTGAGGCGTTGCGCTGGATTCACCGCGTGAGGGGCAAGAGACTCGGAGACTCTTGACGACGTTCCCGGACAGCCGGAAGATCGAGCCATGAACGCACGTGCATGGACGCCGATCGGAGCGCGGGCCCTGCTCGCGGTATGGATTGGAGTTGTCCTGACTGTTTGCGCCGCGGCTGCGCCCGTCCTGAAGCCATTTCCGGAGCTTGTCTCCTCGGAAGGTGCGATGTACGCGGGGGTCCTCCATCTGGATGACTACGTTGAGGACTTCACGACGACCGACGCGGACCTTGTGTGGCGAGTTGCCGAGAGCGCGACTCTCGAACTCCAGCTCACGAGGCAGCGGCATCTGATCGTTCGGGCACAAGACGGAGACTGGTGCGGTGTCGAGGCGGTGGCGCTCACCGTCTGCAACCGCCTCGGCGAGTGCGTGACACAGACCGTATCCTTTCGCGTCGAGGCGGTTCCCGACGATCCGGTCATCGACTGGATCCCGGCACAGGTGGTCGGGGAGGGCGCTGGTTTCCGTCCGCTCGATCTTCGTTTCTTCGGACGGGATCCCGACGGCGACATGGCGCTCACGTGGTCTGCATCCCAGGGGGCTACGCTTGTCGTCAGCGTAGTGGATGGGATGCTGCACGTCGCGCCGCGCGATCTTGCCTGGCGCGGGACGGAGGAGGTCGTGCTCTCGCTCACCGATTCGACGGGCCGCACAGCCTCGCGCACGCTGTCCTACACCGTGGCGGACGGAACTCCCGTCAGCCTCACGTTCCTTCAGGGTCGGCTGTTCTCGATTGAAGCAGGGGATGCGAAGATCGTGATCGACGGACTGCTGCGGGACGCAATTGTGCTCTCTCCGACGGAGAAGCTGCGTCTCGCCCGGGCAGAGCCGCCGTTCGACGGGATCGACCTTGCGCTCGCCACGCACGAGCACTACGACCACGTGACGCCGGAGTTCGTCGTCGAGCACCTGACGAGTTCGCCATCCACCCTCTTCGCCTCGGTGACCGAGACTGTGGGCCTGCTCGAGTGCGTGCCCGGCTATGCGGCGGTCGCCGACCGAGTCGTAGGCATCCCGTTCGAGAATGGGCGCAGCGTGGATCTCCACCTGGCCGGTGTGCACGTCACCGCGTTCCCCGTCCGCCACGGGGGGGAGGGCGTCAATCTGGCGTTCCTGATTGACCTTGGCGGCGCGAGGATCCTTGTCCTCGGCGATGCAGCGTTCGACTTCACGCCCGCAGACCTCGTGGATGCCTACGAGTGGCCGAGTCTCCACATCGATGTGGCGATCGTTCCGCCGGCGTGGGTCGGAACCCTCGGAGGGATGCTCGTCGCCCAGGGCATCGCACCGCGTTTTGTCCTCTCGGGACCGCTGCTGCAGTGCCCGCCGCTCATGACCGCACCAGAGGGTTCGCCAGTCCCGGTGGTCATCTGTGAGAGGGCCGGTACCTGGATCGTGCCTCCCCGGGCGCCGTCCTCGGATGACGTCAAGCCGCGCCGGAAGCGGACGCAGGGTTCCCGTTGCCTTTCGCCATCGGCAGGACCGTCTCGGACGGCACGCTGCGTGTTAGCCAGACGCCGCCTCCGATAACCGAGCCACGCCCGATCGTCACACGCCCCAAAATGGTGGCACCGGCGTAGAGGATCACGTCGTCCTCCACGATCGGATGTCGCTCGCCGCCCTTCACCGGATGACCCCGCTCGTCCGCCGGGAAACTGAGCGCGCCGAGAGTGACTCCCTGATACATGCGTACCCTGTCTCCGATCACTGCAGTTTCGCCGATCACCACGCCCGTTCCATGGTCGATGAAGAACCGCTCGCCGATCTGCGCTCCGGGGTGAATGTCGATCCCCGTCTGGCTGTGCGCAAGTTCCGTGATCATCCGCGGGACGAGCGGGACGCCCTGTCGATAAAGTTCGTGGGCCAGTCGGTAGTACGTGATCGCTAACACGCCGGGATAGCAGGCGATGGTCTCCTCGCGGCACGTCGCTGCCGGGTCCCCATCGAATGCCGCCTGAGCGTCCGTGTCCAGGATTTCCTGCAAGCGAGGCAGACGGGTGATGAATCTCTGGGTGATCGCTCGAACGCGATCCTTGAGATCAACCTCCGATCCTTGCACGAGCAAGAACCCACGCTCGATCTGGTCAGGAAGGTGCAGTACAGCGTATTCCAGGGCGGCGAGTGTCTGACCGCACAGGTCTCCCTCAGGGACGCCGAGTACGCAGAAGTACCCCGGGAAGAGGGCGGAGCGAAGCGCATCGACGATCTCGCGCAGGCCGATGCAGGAGGGCATCTTCCTCGAACATGACGACGGGAACGGCTGCTGGCCGCGCGGCCGGAGGTCCGGTAGTTGGCAGAGCGACGAGGCGATGGGTGACACCCAGTCCAGTGAAGGCGCGGCGTCGTTTGTCGAGCCCTGGAGATTCGTCATCAGAACCACCCCTCGAACAGCGCTGTGCTCAAGTACCGTTCGCCGGCGTCCGGCAGGACGACGACGATGAGCTTGCCGGAGTTTACGGGATCGCGGGCGATGCGCGCCGCTGCGGCGAGCGCGGCGCCGCTCGAGATCCCCGCGGTGATGCCCTCCTCCCGATGAAGGCGCCGCGCGAAGTCGAGCGCCTCCTCGTCCGAGACCGCTGCGATCTCGTCGACGAGGTCGAGGTCGAGGACGTCCGGCTTGAACCCCGCTCCAATGCCTTGGATCCTGTGCGGGCCGGGCTGCGGCTCGCGACCGTTGCGAAGCGCCGTCAAGACCGGCGAGCGGCTTGGCTCAACGGCCACGGATCGGATCGCTTTCCCCTCGACGCGCTTGATGTAGCGGCTGATGCCCGTGATGGTGCCGCCGGTCCCAACTCCAGACACGAGAATGTCGATGGCGCCGCCGGTGTCAGTCCAGATCTCCGGGCCGGTCGTGCGAAAGTGGATCTCCGGATTCGCTGGATTCTTGAATTGCTGCGGCATGTAGTACTTGCCCGGGTCTGCGGCGAGGAACTCCTCAGCCTTGGCGACAGCGCCTTTCGTCCCGAGAGCTCCCTCGGTGAGGATGAGCGTTGCGCCGAACGCTTGCAGCATCTTGCGGCGCTCGATCGACATCGTATCCGGCATGGTGAGGACGAGCGGGTAGCCGCGTGCGGCACACACGTAGGCGAGGGCGATGCCCGTGTTGCCGCTCGTAGCTTCGAGCACGGTGACGTCGCGCGATCCCGGCGTCAGAATGCCCTGCCGCTCGGCTGCCCAGATCATCGCGGCGCCGATCCGGCACTTGACCGACCCCGCCGGATTTCGCCCCTCGATCTTGGCGACGATCCTCGCCGGGAACCCCCTCGCGATTCGGTGGACGCGGACGAGGGGCGTGTTGCCGATGGTCTGCGCGTTGTCCTCGAAGATCCTACGCATAGCATCTCTCCTCGATCACGTGTGCGACGGTTTCGTCTTCTTCCGCCGGTCTAGCTCCCTCCGCTTGAGATCGGACAGGGTATTGTCCGACAAGGCGCCGTCGATGGCCGAGGTCATCTCACACCCGCCGTTCGACCCGTGGGGGCGTGGAAGAGGCCGGCCACGAGGACGTGAATGCACTTCCCGACGATTCCTTGGCTCTGTCCGATGCCCTCACCCCGCAGGGGCCCGCGGCCAATGGGGTGCGAGTTCCATCAACACTCGCAGCCCGTAGCGCCCGCGCGCCGCCATCCTCATGGGACGGCCTTCTCGAGGCGCAGGAGTGCGGGTCTCGTACTCCAGTATATCCATCGAGACACTCGAAGCAGGGCCTCACCGCCCCAGCCGATGCTGGTCCTGAAACGTGATGGAGGGGGCGGGGCGATGGACGGGAGAAGCTTGCGCTGATGCTGGTTAACTTGCTGCGCCGGGAGCTCTACAACAAGGACATCGATCTGTCGATGCGACGGGTGCTCGAGTTGCTCGGCGATATCCGAGAGCTGCTGATGCTCTTCCCACCGCATCCAGAGGGCTTTCCCCGTCCTGCTGCCCACTTGCGAAACAAGGAACAGGAGAGCCGCGCTAGGGTGTCGTCGAACCGGCCGGCTTCGCCGTCTGCCCCTTCCCCAGCGGGACGGTCTGCGTCGAGGAGACCGGGGTCACACCTGCGGCAGCGACGTAGTTCGCAATGCCCTGCAGGATGCCGCGCGCGACGAGCTCCTGGTACGCCGGGTCGATCATCTTCGCGCGCTCTTCGGGCGTCGTGACGAAGCCGATCAGCGCCGAGGCCGCCGGAATCGTAAGGCGGGCAAACGAAGTGCCTTGAGCACGCACCCCGCGGTCCTTGGCTCCGGTCGACGCGACGAGACTCTGCTGCACCGCGGCCGCGAACGTCCAACTCGCGTCGCCCGACTTGTGCGTGCTGTCGACGAGCGTCTCGATCCCCAGCGCGGTCGGCTGCCCGAAGGCGTTGACATGAATGGCCACGAACAGCTGGGCCGCTTCTGTCGACGCCACGGCAACGCGTTCTTCCGCGGACGCGTCGGCGTCCGTGCTCCGCGAGAGCACGAGCCGTAGATTGGGGAACTCTCTGGCCATGGCACTCATCTTGGTGGCCACGGCGAGCGTTATGTCTTTCTCGAGCACGCCCTCCGCGCTCGAACCCACGTCGCTACCGCCATGAGCGGGATCGACGACGACCACGACGGCCGGAGTTCTCGTGGACGATGTCGACGCGTCCGGTCTGTGCCAGATCGCCTTGATCCCAACGATGAGCACGGCGATCACAGCGACGGCGACGATCAACACCATCGGCAATCTCTTCGAGGAATCGGCTGCTCTCTTCATGCGGTCACCGTACCTCGTCCTGCGAGGGGTGGGCAAGCCGTAGGTCCTTCGATCCCCGCCCATCCGAGACGGTTCTGCAGGGGACGGGCGACTCGCACTGGCTCCAGACGGATCTCACCCGACGGGACCACCGTTGGCGCTAAGTGGAGCGAGACGAGTGATGCGCTTCGAGGCGGTGACATGTGTGTTCCTCAGCGCGAGTGGCCGCGTCCATCGCGGAGGTGGGCCGCTCGTTTTGGGACGAGGCGCGCCCGTGCCCATGTTGGCGAGGCGACACCGGCCGCGCGAGCTCGTGCGAGATCGCTTGAACGCGTTGGACACGGGCCGGAGGCCACGGGCCTCAGCCTCTTGTCACGTCATGGCAGACGTCCCCGGTCTGGCGGCCTGCGGAGCACCCTTTTCGAGCCACTTCCGGAAGACCTGCCGAGTTGCTCCGTTGGGAGCTGGCTCCGACATCTCCCCGGGGGTGAACCCCATCTTCCGGTAGAAGGATCTTGCGGACTCCCCTCCCGGCGCGTCGGGCCCGAACGTAATCACGAGGATCTCAGCCGGAGGCTCGATTCCCGCCAATGCGCGGTCGAGGAGCGCGCGGCCGAGCCCGGAACGCCGCTCGGACTCGGCGACGGCCAGCCAGCCGATGCGATAGATAGGCGGTCGCGGCGAGAGAAGGAGTCCCGCCACAAGGCGCGAGCCTGGGCAGCCGTCGTTCTCCCGGGTGCAGAAGGCGGTTCCGCGTGCGATGTTCCGCGACAAGGCTCTTTGAAAAACCGGATCACGCGCCATGGGGCCAAACAGAGGCTCGACCTCGGCGGCCAACTCGAGCCAGGGTCGGAAGTCGGCCCTCTCGGCCACGCGCGCCTCCATCGTCCTCTCCGCAACGCTTCCCATGTCTGTCTCCACCTACACTAGGGTCCTCGTCCTTCGCGGGTGTCCACGTTGCCTCTACCGTATTGTTCTTCTTACGTGCCCTCCGAGAGGACGGTCGTTCCGCCGGAGGACATCGGCGACAAGCAGCGGTGCGCTGAGCCAGGTCGACGTCTCTTGCAGCTCTCCCCGCGTCACGCACGACGGCCGCCCCGGCGTTGCGTACAGCTGTCCGGAGGACCCGAAGCTGTGCAAACTGCGCGGAGAGGAACGACCTCGAACGGGTCGCTGGCGTCGGCTCCGATACAGCGCGTGCAGCCGCTACGACGGCCCGGCGAAGAGCGGGTCGGACGTCGAGTCGTCACCGAGCGGGCGGACGTACATCGAGCCCATTCCGGAGGGTACCACGCCGAGTGGCTAACACAGCCACGCGTGACGCCTCGAGGGAACGCGGTCGTCATCACGAACGACGCAAGCCGATTCTGACTCCCCGGCCCGGGTAAGACTCGATGCGGGCGCCGCATTGCAGGCCCCGAGGGCCTCGTCGGTGAGGGCACAAGCGACCTCGGCCGAGACACCTGTCCGCGGCACGCAAGACAAACCGGTGACCCAGCCAGCGCGTGAGTCCGCTTCGATGTCTCGCCGTCGCGCTACGCTCGGTCGGCATCTTCAGACGCACCAAGGAGGAAGACGATGAAGAGAGCGCTTTCTGTCGCGATGGTGACCGCCCTGACGCTCCTCACTTTCCTGTTCGTGGCACACGCGCAGGAAGTAGGCGCCTCGTCGATCCCACAGAAACTCGAGCAGGAACTCGCGTCGATGGAGGCTGCATTCGGAAGTGTGCAGAACTTCATGAGCGAGTTGATTACGGAAGTCAAGACCAGTATGTCCGACATTGAGGCGTTCAATGCCACGGTCAGCGACCTACGGGACGTCGTCGCTGCCGTCTCTGTCGAGATCAAGCAGGCGGAAGGGAAGATCATCGGCCTTCGGACGGACGTCGATGCTCTGGGCGCCGGCCATCTGGAACTAAAGGCGAGAGTCGACGCACTCGAAGGCGGCCTGACGGAGCTTTCCTCGTTCTGCGACCTATTGAAGTCGCGCCTCGATGTCCAGGGAGCTGACCTTGGCACTCTGCGTGGCGAGTTCGACGCTCTTGTGGACGCTTTCGGCGCCCACATGAAGGAGTACAGCGACTTCCGGCAGCAGCTCGCGACCGAGCTGACCACGATGGATGCTGGGTACCTGAGTCGATTCGACGCGATCGAGTCCGGATTCGCAGGCGCTCTGAATAGCCTGAGGACGGAAGTCTATGCGGGCATGGACGCGCTTCAGAGCGGACTCTACGGGGAGATTGACGGGCTCCGCGCTAGCTTGACGAGCGACATCTCGACGATGGAGTCGTCGTTCAGCGCCGATCTGACGCTGCTTGAATCTAGGTACGGCGAGATGACCGGGCGTATCCAGACCCTCGAGGACGAGGATGTCGGCACGTTCAAGAAGAAGGTGCTCGAACTCGAACGGTCCATGGCCGCCCTGGCGATCAAGGTGGACAACAATCGGGCGAAACTAGAAGGGTTCGACCAGGCCATCGCCTCCCTGTCCGAGGACATGGCGACGACAAAGGACGGCATCCTCCAGGCGAACAAGGAACTGCTCGGCCAGTACGACATCCGCGTGCAGGCCGTCGAGGACAGCGCGGCCTTCCTGAAGACGCAGATCGATACGCTGTACTTCATCTCCATCGTCGGTCTGTTAGCGGGTGTGGGTGCGTTGATCTGGGGATTCCTTGGGACCTAGAACCACAAGGTGAGGGGTGGTTTGCGAGAGGGGCAGGATCTGCCCCTCTCGTTTCTTTTGCGCCGGGGTGTAAGAGAAGTACTATTGGGTGACCGCGTTGAGGGGGGCTCCGGCGTGGAGGAACTCGGGCAGCGATTGCGAAGCGTTCGTCTCGAGAACGGGTGGAGTAAGCGTGCGACCGCCGAGCGGCTCGGCGTGTCGGTTCTATCCGTCATCCGATGGGAGACCGGTGTCGCCGTGCCCAACGGCACCAACCGCCACAAGATCGATCGGCTTTTCGAGTCGCGTGAGCGGCCGAACAACTCGCGGGTCGGGCGGTGGATCGTTCAGCTCAGCCTATTCCCGGGGAGAATCCCCAGCGCGGTCGGCAAGATGTGACATGACGAAGATCAACAGGGTCGAGCTCAGCGGCTTCAAGTCGTTCCGCAAGAAGACGGTGCTTCCGTTCTTCGAGGGGATGACCGCCGTGGTGGGAGAAAACGGGTCTGGGAAGTCCAACCTTTTCGACGCGATCAGTTTCGTCATGGGCAGACGCTCCTCCCAGCTGCGCGCCGATCGGCTCGAACACCTCATCTTCAACGGCGGGGAGCGTTACGACCCCGCGGAATCGGCTGAGGTGACCCTCTTCCTCGACAACAAGGACGGCGTGTTCGATCGCTTCCTCGAAGAAGGGGTCAAGGCCCCAGAGGTCAGCCTGGGGCGGCGCGTCACGCGGAAGTCCGCCACCTACACGTTCATGGGCCACAGCTGCGCCCGTACCTCGATCGACGAGGTTCTCCAGGCTGCACGGATCGATCCCGACGGACAGCAACTCATCGCCCAGGGACGGATTACGGAGATTGTGCGACGGACCCCGCTGCGTCGCCGGGAGATCCTCGATGAGGTCAGCGGCATCGCGGCGTACGACGAGAAGCGGAACCAGGCGATCCTCGAGCTGAAAGAGGTCAAGTCGAAGCTGAACACGCATCGCATGATTCTCGCTGAACGCCGCCGCCGCCTTCTTGGCCTTCAGAAGGAGAGGGACGCCGCGCTCGCCTACCAGGCCATGGGCGAAGAGCAGGAGAGGCTGCGCCGGTCGATTGCCCACCAACGGCGGCAACGTGTTGTGGAGAAGCTGCAGCAGGCGCAGACCGAGCGTCAGGGAATGGACGAGCGGATCAATGCGCTGGGAAAAGAAGTCGCCGAGTTGGATCGCGAGATTGAAAACAAGGAGTGGGAGCTTGAGGGAATGCAGGAGGACCTCGGCGGCGGGCCGCAGATCGCGCTCGTGAAGGAGGTCGAACGCCTTCGCTCTGAGACCCTGCACAAGCAAGCCGACATCCAGTTCAAGCGTCAGCAGATCGTCAACATCCAGGAGATGATCGACGAGATCTCGCGCATGCGGGCGGCGGCCGCGCCCGTTGCCAGTTTCACCGGCGCGCCGCGAGAGCACCCGGCCGTGCAAGCGCTCATTGAACGGAAGCGCGGTGGTGTCTACGGCACGGTCGCCTCGCTCTCCACGCCGAAGCCCGGCTTCGAAGTTGCGTTTGAGGCCGCGGCGGGCGGAAGCCTGGCCGACCTTGTCGTCGACTCGCGTGAGACGGCCATCGAGTGCATCAACTACCTGAAGGAGAAGCGACTTGGCCGGGCGCGGATTCTTCCCCTTCGGCGTCTGGTCACCGTTCGCAAGAGCCTTGCCTCGGCCGAGGCGGTGAAACTGAAGGGCGTCATCGACTACGCCATCAACCTGGTTGAGTTCGACGAGAAGTACCGGCGAGCGTTCGAATACGTCCTCACCGACACCCTGGTCGCCGAGAGTCTCGAAGCGGTAAAGGAGATTGACGGGGTTCGCGTCGTCACTCTCGACGGCGACATGCAGAGTAAGGGCGGCGCGATGAGTGGCGGATGGCGACCTCCGTCCGGTACGAGCGGAAAAAAGGAAGAGCCTGCGAAGCAGAAGGACACATCGTTCGACGTGGCTCAGCGGCGCGAGCACATTCTCAAGTTGCGCAAGGACGTGGAGCGCCTGGAGGAAGAGCTGAGCGAGCTCGCTTCCCGCCTGGAGAGCGCCGAGAAGAACCTGGCCGCAGTGCAAGAGACGTCGTCGCGTACTAAGGGCGAGGCAACAACCCGCAGTGACCGACTTCATCAGCTTCGCGACAAGAGGCGCGAGAGTTATCAGGGTCTCGAGAACTTGCGCCGCTCCCTCACGCGATACGAGCGCCAAGAGGCCGAAGCGCAAGCGGAGCTCGAGGTGATCGGGCCTGCGGGGGAAGGCGCTCCGGTGGATCTTATCGACCAGCCGCTGCGCGAGCTGGAGCGACGGCTCGAGCAAGTGGGCCGTGACCTGAAGCGCCTTGAACCGGTGAACATGCGAGCCATTGATGACTACGCGACGTTCGAGGCAGACTACAACCTGTTCCGAGAGCGGGTCGATGCGCTCGAGAGCGAGAAGCGCGAAATCGAGCATCTGATTGGTGAGATCGAGGAGAAGAAGCGCGAGCGGTTCCTGGAGACCCTCGCGTCGGTGGGTAAGCAGTTCGATGAGATCTTTCGCCGGCTTTTCGAGGGCGGAAGTGCAGCCCTCGACCTCGAGACTCCCGGAGACATCTCGTCAGGTCTACTCATCCGGGCGCACCCGCCCGACAAAGAGCCGCACGTCATCGACTCTCTGTCCGGGGGAGAGCAGACCCTCGTGGCAACAGCGTTCATCTTCGCTCTTCAGGAGAACCAGCAGGCGCCGTTCTTCATCCTCGACGAGATCGATGCCGCGCTCGACTTGATGAACACGAACCGCCTGTCGCGCATGCTGCAGGACTACGCCCAGCGCATCCAGGTGATCGTTGTCTCTCATAA
>Ga0247841_10009854_pt1 | contig 13208 bp, 12 predicted proteins | sample LaCruzMarch2015__2_FD_192410 | JGI IMG/M metagenome (GOLD analysis project Ga0247841, IMG submission 192410) | Freshwater microbial communities from meromictic Lake La Cruz, Castile-La Mancha, Spain - LaCruzMarch2015_18m | ecosystem: Environmental > Aquatic > Freshwater > Lake | place: Spain... | reverse complement strand
TTAATGCTGATTTTCAAGAAGATATAAATAATCTAAGAGCCATATCTCCGTCTATGGTTTTTTCTAATCCCTCGAAAGAAGAAGAAAATTTGAGACTGGAAGACCCCAATGATTCTAATGAGCCAATAAACCAGGAAGAATACGAGGACTGGCTTAAAGGTGCAGAAGAAAGACAACGACTTTTTAAAGTTATGGTCTCTAAATTAAGAACAAAATATAATCTATCCTTTGGTTATCAAACCTATTTGGAAGATTTAATAAATAACCCCGAGGCGATTAAAATTGAGTACTCCGCTAAATATCTGCCCGAATCTTTAATCCCCTTTAAAATTGCCAACCCCAATAATCCCGAAGAAATACTGTCGGTATTAAACATCAGCCCCGAGACCAGTCTTGATGAAGTTCAAAGATATTGGAAAGAAATTAAAAGTCGGGCAGTATTCAATAATGAAGACAATGGCCAGAAAAAATCAAAAAGCTATCCTTGTAATAAGCTAGATAGGGATTTAAAAATATTCAATCTAAAATTAGAGGGTAAAACCGCCAAAGAAATACAGAAAATTATAAGATTTGATTATCCCGAGACCTTGGGTTGCGAAGAAATCAATATAATAATTAAAAGACTGAAAGAAAAGGCCAATAAAATAACCCGACAAGATAGCCAAGCTAGCGTGTAATGTTGAGAAATTAAAACTAGAGATACGATTAAGCCGTAATGAAAATTACGGTTTTTTTATTAGTTAAACTCTCTCTATGTATGCTTTATCCGAACAACTCCGCACTCGCGCCAAGGTCTATTTCAGCCGTAAGTTTGGGCGTGAAGTCAAAGACGATGAGGCCGAGCAATATTTATTAAGTTTGGCTCATTTATATGACCTATTTATTACCAAGGAATAACTCTTTTTTTCTTTTCGGCGGATCCCCCGTAGGGGGAGCCGAAAAGAAAAAAGTTATCCTTGTTAAAAAGAACATCTAATTAGAACAATATGAAAAACTATAAAGACCAATTCGGGGTAGAAATACAGCTCAATTATCCGACCAGAAAGAAACTGGTCAAATCGGGTTGTTTAATTGAGGTTTATAAATTCGGAGCGGATATTATGTTAGGGCGCAAACTGCGTAAATCGAGAACTCCCGAAGAAGAAGCCTTGCGCCATAAAGAGCCGTCCAGTCTTGAGGACATCCTTAAATCGTCCTGCAGGCGATCTAAGAGGATGATTAAACGGCTGATATACGCTAATAGTTTTAAATGGCTTAAAAACAATAATAAGCCCTATTTGCCGATAACCTTAACTCTAACATTCAAAGAAAACATCCAAGACCTCAAACAGGCTAATTATGAATTTACCAAATTCATTCGCAGGCTGAATTATGAAACCAACGGAATCGAGGGCAAGGACTTAAAACAAAGTAATCTGAAATATCTGGCCGTCTTTGAACTCCAAGAGCGAGGGGCGATTCATTACCATATGATTTTTTTTAATTTGCCCTATATCAAAAATATCTATGACAAGCTAAGAGATATTTGGGGACAAGGTAGAATAATGGTCGGCGGGAAAGAACAGAATTTTAAAAAGATTAAGAACCAAGATCAGCTCAAAAAAATTATTGATTACTTTATTAAATACATCCAAAAATCTATCTTTGATAACCAATTTCCAGGACAGAAGAAATATATCACGAGCAAGGGACTGCTAAAACCGCAGGAACAATATTTTGAAGAAGTTATTGATTTAATAGAATCAGAAATTCCGTCTGATTGTCTAGTCTATAAACGAGACGGCGAAACCGAATATAACAATAGCGATATTAATGATACGGTCGGACAGCCGAAAAATTATCTGCGCTGGCTCAATTACTGGCAATATGATTTATCCAATAATCCGCACGCCGAAAATCGCATTAATGAGATTTTAGAAACCTATTGTTGATTTTAACTTGTATGAATGGTATATTAAAAACGTTGATTCAGCTCCATATTTTATGCCCAAGGTATTTTTTTAACAAAATACCTATTTGTCGCTCGAGATGGGCAGTTCTGCCAAACGATAAGTTAGCCTTTGGGTTAATTTGGAGTTGGATCAACCAGGACTGCCCTTTTTGATTATCAGGAGATAATTTTATGTTTTTTAAAAGAATTGCACCGCCTACAAGCTATTCTGAAATTAGAAATATCATTGGAGCCAAAACTTTGGCTAGAAACTTTCTTACCGATTTCTGGCTTTAATTTTCTCAGAAGTTTATTGAGCTTATTTGTCGAAAGTGGAATGAAATGATCAATATCAAATTTTTTTATCTTACTGCAGTCTGGGCATAAATTTAACCGACATCTTTCTCCATATTTTAAAACTAATTCTTTATAAACCTTATTTCTAATTAAATTAAATTCTTTTCTTTTGACTTGCGGATTTCTAAAATCAAACATTTTTAAAAAATTCTTTTCAAATAAAACTTTATCACCATTAGCTAATTCTTTGAGGAAATAATTATAATCCGCCTTGTATTGAAAATTATTCATAATGCTAATATTTTATAACTTTACTAAAAATATGACAAACAATGACACAAAAATCAAATATGCCCTCTATTGCCGAAAGTCTACCGAAGACGACACTCGGCAAGTCTTGTCTTTGGATTCCCAAGAACAAGAAATGATTAAAATGGCCGAGAATCTCGGACTCAATATTATTCAAACATTTAGAGAAAGCAAATCGGCCAAGAGGCCAGATAACAGACCGCAATTTTCCGAACTTATCAATTTGATCAAGCGAGGTAAAATTGACGGGGTTATCTGTTGGAAGATTGACCGCTTATCTCGTAATCCGATAGACTCGGCTATTATTCAATGGCTATTACAACAAAACCAGTTAAAAATAATTCAAACAATGGAACGACAATATTTGCCAGGCGACAATGCCTTACTCTTTAATGTGGAAAGCGGAATGGCTAACCAATTTATTTTAGACTTATCAAAAAATGTTAAACGAGGAATTAGAGCCAAACTATCTCAAGGCTACTGGCCGAATCTTGCCCCTATCGGTTATCTCAATAAAGATTTAAAAATTGTGGTTGATAAACATCGAGCTAAATTTATCAGACGAGTTTTTGAAATGTATAATACTGGTAGGTATGGAGTAAAAGAAATATCGCAAATTTTATACGAAGACGGATTTAGAAGTCGGGGCGGAAAAAAATATTATCCCAGTACCATTCATATGATTTTAAGTAATTCTTTCTATTGCGGAATTATGGAAAAAGACGGCGTTAAATATTTGGGTAAATACGAGCCGATCATTACTAAGGCGTTATTTGACGATGTTCAAGTTATTTTAGGAGTTAAAAAACATGTTAAGAGCCAAATAATTCCTTTTGCTTTTCGGGGCTTACTCAAATGCGCTAAATGTGGCTGTCTGCTAACAGCCACACTCAAGAAAGGCAAACATATTTATTACTATTGCACTAACGGCAAGAATACTTGCCAGGAGCATAAAGTTTATCTGACCGAGGATTATTTGGATAAAGAATTACTGGGCGTATTTGATAAGTTAATATTTGACGATGAGGCAATTGAGATGTGCTATCAGACTAAAAAAGAACAAGGAAATAATAATCTAAACTATTTAGAGGAGCTTGAGTTAAACCTAAAAATTCGGCTCGCCAAGCTCAAGGAAAGACGAAATACTCTGTTAGACGCTTACCTTGATAAAACGCTAGACAAGGCCGTTTATGAGGCTAAGGACAAGCAACTGAATAACGAAGAGATAAACTCTTTAAAAGATTTGAGCGACTTAAAAGAGAAACTGAAAGAGGCAGGTACGGATACTTTGGAACGGATAAAAAATGTGTTTTTAGAGCCTAAAAGAATGAAAAAAGGCTTTCTAACTCTGTCTCTTGAGAAAAAACGAGAAGTCTTATTTTCCTTACTTTGGAACGCTGAAATCGGCAACAAAAAAATCGCTAATATTTCATTCAAAGCACCGTATAAACAGCTCTCTGAAATCACAAATAAAAGCGATTTTTCTTCAATGCTCGGGGACAAGGATTCGAACCTCGATAGCCAGGACCAAAACCTGGAGTCCTACCGTTAGACGATCCCCGAATAAAAAATCCTCACAAGAGGATGATATTAAAAAATGAATAAAAAGTCAACTTAAGTAATAAATGAAAGCTACCTTAAATTACAATATCTTTAACAACTTAAATCCGCGCGTATTTACGCACAGCGAATAAACTCGCCACTACGTTAATAGATAAAACAACCAAAAATTGGGCACCAAAGATATAGAAAAAATTATCTACAAAATATAATAAAATATCCACATTATATCCCATAAAGAAAACTTCGAGATAGGGTTGAAGCAGACTTAAAAATGGATAAAAAACAGAAATAACAATTAAAACGCTTAACAGGGCGTAAACAAAAGCGGAAACCACATAAGGCATAAAAACAAAAAAATTTGAAGCACCGACTAGACGCATAATTTCAATTTCCTGACGATGGGTATAAATCGCTACCCGGATAGCATTATAAACGACAAGCAAACTGGTCAAAATAAATATCAGAATTATAAAGAGGGCAACTTCATTAACACGTTTAGTAATACTATTAATTTTACTTAAAATAAGGGTATTGTCAGAAAAATCACGTGACTCAATTATCGGACTTTCAAGCATTTTTAGCTCATTAATAAGCATGCCTGATTCGTCAAAATTATTTGGGACAATCGTTAAACTAGGCGACAAGGGATTTCGCCCCAACTCTTTAAGAGCGGCAAGAACGGCTTGATTATTCTTATATTTTTCCCGAAAAGTTTCTAAAGCACTTTGCTTAGAAATATAAATAATATTTTTTACGCGACTCGAGTCGGAAATTTTTGCTTTAAGGGCCATCACTTCGCTTTCTGGAGTTTCAGCTTTAATGTACAAACTAATGTTAATCTTTTCTTTAATAGCCGTTACAGCATTATCACTAATGACGCGAACCGTCAGCAACATATTAATCGTGAACAAAGCAAGAAGGAGAATAGTAATCGTTACAATAGTCAACCAGATATTTCTGGCAATGTCTTGAAAACTAAATTTGATAATGCGAAATAAAGACAGCATAAATTATAATAAATATTTACCGTGCACTTGATCGCTAATAATTTGACCCTGTTCCATAGTGACAACACGTCTGTTTAACCGATTAACAATTTCTTTATTATGCGTAACCAAAATAACCGTTGTGCCAAATTTATTGATTCTCAACAACAAGTCAATAATTTCATTAGCATTAATCGCATCCAAGTTACCTGTCGGCTCATCAGCTAATAAAATTTTTGGTTGATGAATCAAAGCACGAGCAATGGCGGTACGTTGCTGCTCTCCGCCAGAAACCTCGTTCGGATAGCGCTGTTTCTTGTCCTGCAAGCCGACAATTTTTAAAACACTCGGTACAATCTTTTTTATTTTTGCCGGCCGTCCGCCGGAAACTTCAAGCGCAAAAGAAACATTTTCCTCTAAAGTTTTTTTCGGCAACAATTTAAAATCTTGAAAAATAACGCCAATTTGCCGTCTCAAATAAGGAACCTCTCTTTTAGAAATTTTGGTGATATCCCAATCGCCAATCATTACTTGCCCAGTGTCTACTCTTTCTTCGCCTATTAATACTCTAACTAGCGTAGTTTTGCCAGCACCAGATTGCCCGACGATCGACACAAACTCCCCTGGTTCAATAATTAAATTAACCATTTGCAAAACCTTATTTTTACTACTGTAGGACTTAGAAACATTACGAAGACTGATCATAATTATTTTTTTAGTTGACGCAAGCCATAACGAATTAACTGTTCGTTATCCCAGAAACTCGCCGCCGAGTTAGGCGAACCAAAATTTACAATAATCAAATTTCCGGCTGGAGTTTTTACTCGGGTCATTAAGCAACTGCCGGCTTCATTTAGATAACCTGTTTTTGAACCAATAATAGGGTATTCGGCACTCTTAATTAATTGATTGGTATTATTAATTTTGTGCGCTTTTTTAGTGTTGATTGTCTTAAAAGAATAACTAGTTGCTATACTAATTTTTTTCAACAGAGGGTTGTTATACACTTCTTTGGTTATTATAGCATAATCAAAAGGAGAACTCACGTTTTGTGGTGACAAACCGGTTGGTTCAACAAAAAAAGTACTCGTGGCCCCCCAACTTTTAACATTAGCGTTCATTTTTTTTATAAATTCGGCGCGACTTAAGCCACTCACGCGCACTAAACTTTCAATCGCATTATTAGCTGAGCCGACTAAGGCGCTATAGATTAAATTTTCAATCGTTAAGGTGTCCCCGTCTTTAACAGTTAATTTGGCTGACTCCCAGGGTTTGCAATATAAATAATTATAATTTTCATCTTGAACTTTATATGTCACAACCTGATCTAGGCTAGGTCGACGATCTAAAAAAGTTTTTACCGCTACTAGTTTAGTTAAACTCGCCAAAGGCGAGACTTTGTTTTCATTTTTACCCCACAAAATACTACCATCACTTTCAAGCATTATAATGGCTGAAGAAGCGGAAACTGCGGGTGCTGAACCTAGTTGCAATTGAGATTTATTTATAGTCGGCGCAATAATTTTTAACGGCTCAATTTTTATTTTTATCAGACCATCTCGGGTTGAAGCAATTTTTTGAAAAGCTACTTTATCTAAATCAATAACGCGATCGGGATGCTTAGCCCTCTCCGGACCGAAGTCATTAATAGTCACATCAACTGATTTACCGTTAGCTAAATTTGTCACGCGTAAAACAGAACCTTTTTTAAAGTCAGGCGAAGCTGCAAAATTTCCATTTTTATATTTATACCAACTAGCCGTACCGACACTTAAAATATCAGGATTACTTAAAATAATTACTTTGCCCGAGGTTGACGTCGTAGTCGCCGTGACATATTTTTTCTCAGGATTGTCTTTCGTTAATAAGGGCTGCCAAATTCCCGACAATTCATCTAAAATAAAGATTTGTTTAAAATAATTATTTACTTTAGCGTAATTTATCTTAACAGTCATGGGCTTACTGGGGTCATATTTTTCCGGCCTAGCAAATGAATAATCATAAAGCGACGAAATTGCCTCCCACTCCCAAGGCAAATTATCTGCCTCAGGACTAGAAGTAATATTCGCTTTTTCTGTAAAACCGGGACTAGTAAATTCCAATTCGGCAGCCCGAGTCACGAATGGCGCCAAAAACAAAAAAAGTGCCCCCAAGCAAATAAGTTTTTTAAAATTTATTTTCTTCATAATAATTGACTAAAATCGAAAACTGCGTTTATAATATAATGTCTCATGGGTACAGTTGCCCTAAGGCGGGTATCGTATAATGGTTATTACATCAGCTTCCCAAGCTGAGGAAGGCGGTCCGATTCCGCTTACCCGCTCATTCTTTGCCGAAGTAGCTCAGCTGGTAGAGCAACGCACTCGTAACGCGTAGGTCAGGGGTCCGATTCCCCTCTTCGGCTCAATTCGACTTAAAAAAATAACGCCACCATTTCGCAAAATTACTCTCCGAAACGGTGGTTTTGTTTATTTCATCAGTCGTACTCGTATTTTTTGCGGCTTCAATCACAATGACTTTTTCGTCCGGTTTTTTCAGATTTAAATTAAGACGCGCCTGCTCTTCTAAAGACTGGTCTGATTCTAAATATGTAATCATGTCTTTCAATTCTTTATTGGTGTTCTCAAAATCACTAATCTCTTTTTTAACATCTTCGATTTCTTTTTCGACTAGTCGTTTTTGCGTGTATGTTTTGGCTAAGGGAAAAACAATTAATAATAAAAAAACTAAACCCACAATTGCTAAAAAACGTTGGCTAGAAAAAAGCCGATAAAAGAAATTATTCGGTCTTGGTATTTGCCCGGCGCTCAGTACGCGCGGATGTATTTTATGTTTTTCCATTAATTTTATTATACCACAAAAATAATTAAAAAAAACCGAGATACAATAGCATCGGTTTAAGATATTTTCTTTAGCGAGATTTGGGCGTTATCCAAAAACCCATATACTTTCCGCGCATCAGTCTTATTTGCGCATCGAAACACGGGATAGCCCCAAAAATAATAATTGTGAACGGGACAAAAACCCATTCAAAAATCATAAGAATATTTTTCCAGATAGTATATTTACGCGGTCTTTTTGGTAATAATAGGGATGAAATTACGGCCGAAAGGATTAAGCCAATCATGGCAATATTCATTAAATTCTGCGTTATCGCCGGTAAATTCCCCGATAGAACCGTTGAATTAAAACGATCACCACCAAGAAACATTGGCATCCAGCCCATAACCGCAATAATTAACCCGTTAGTGGCCCAAGACCAGAAGCCGTAAATTTGAATTAAAATATGACCGACCAATTTTCCGCGATCCACTGTTTTCCAACGCTTACTCGTATTAAAAATTAGATATGGAATGTTTTCTGAACCCCAAGCCCAACGGCGTTGTTGCTTATATAAACTTTTCCCTGTTCGCCAAAAGTTTTTATCACAAGTCACATCCATAGAAACTTTGTAATACAAGGGCTCAACGCGATAATGGCCGTTATAATGCAACAAACAATGCCAAAAAATACGTGAATCTTCACTTACCATAGTCGTTGACCAATAACCGATTTCACGCAGAGCAATAAAGGTCATAGAATGTGAGGAGTAGGTGACTAAACTTTCTTGACGAATTTGCATGATCATCTGCCAAAAAGTATTAGACGAGGCCGTCAGGCGAGAAAAAAATGGCGTATCCCAAATATTATTATGATAAACCGGAATTGGTTGATAGCTCGCCCGATAGGGTTCAGTAACCGATAAAAATTTATAAGTTAAAGCAAAAAAATACCCCGGTTGGACGATCGTATCAATATCAAAAACACTAACCAATATTTTTTCAGGAATAATATTCTCCTTTTCTATAATCTCTTTCCGGACAACCTGGATAGACCAGGCTTGATTGGCGCCTTTGCCTTTTAGCTCTCCAATGATGCCATCCGGATGCCACGTTATAATAAAATGCTTAAATTTATCACCAAACTCCGCTTGAATAATCTTTGCCCACTCTTTTGCTTCAAGACCAGCTCGCTCTTCCATCGCCAAGGCAACAATCATCCTCTCAGTCGGATAACCGTCATTCACAAGAGCAGCCAAAGAGCCGCGTATAATCTCAACTCCCTCGCCACATGTCGGCAAAACAATTAATTGCCAAAGGTCAGTCCAAAAAACATTTTGTCGAGACAAGGCATCGGGCGCCACTTCTTTAATTAAATCAACATCAGTAAATCTACCATTTTTCAAACGCTCACATCTGTCTTGCCAATTGGTAGCTAACCCTTTATTCAGTTTTCGATATGAACTAATTAAAAAAATGGCCATATAAATGACCAAAAGTAACCAATAAACATCAAAAGCGATAATAAAATAGGCAACCCAAACTGGCTTTAGATAAGAGAGGACTAAAAGTATAACCAGAGTAAAAATCGATAAAAATCCAGGAAAAAACTCTAAAAAACGATAGAATTTACGATCTTTACCAGTAAGTTCCGTCGCTTTACCGACTTTAAGATAATTTATGGATGCTTGCATAAGACTTAAATTGCGCCCCTTCTTTTTAGCTCAAAAAAGCATTCTGCGCAAGCCTTGACGTCAAATACTGCATCATGCGCTTCGGGGAAATTTGTCTTAAACAGAAAAGTATATAACTCCGTTAAATTGGGCCATTTATATCCCCCACGAGGACTACTTATTTTACAGACTTGAACACTCGATTTCATGGTACAAATTTTGCTGGCTTCAGTCAGCGGACTAGTGAGTTTTTCTCGCAATAACTCTGAACCGACAATTTTATCATCAAAGTCAATATTATGCCCGACTAAATACTCAACTTTTTTAACGTCACTAATGAAATGGAGCAAAGCTTCTCGCAATTCAACGCCTTCTGCCATGGCTCTTTCTTGAGTAATGCGGTGGATTTTGGCGACTTCATCGGAAATAACAAAACCATTAGGTTTTATAATATAATTATAGCTCTCCCAATGATTTCCCTCACCATCATAAAGACTCCAGGCCAGCTGCACGATTCTTGGCCAATTAGAAAAATCATCAAGTGGCGCTTGATAATTTTTTGGTAACCCCGTTGTCTCCGTATCAAAAATTAAATACATATTAATTACTTTTCTAGTTAAAATTGGTTATTAGTAATAAAAATATTTTCCCCTTCAACTATTTCTTGCTCTTGAGATTTAATATTTGTTGATGGCGCCCGATAGTTCGGCGTGGGTTGACTCGACGCTTGCTGATTTGGTGCTTGCTGGCTGGGCATCTGATGATTTAATATTGAGCGCTCATTTTTTATTTCTCTACCTCGGAAATCAATTGGCGCGACTTTAGCTAAATCAGATAGAGATAAAGGTTGAACAGTTTCCACGAGAACTGTTTCTTCTTCTAAATGTTTTCTTTCTATTTCTTTAGCGATATGTCTTTTATCTAATTCAACCCGTTTTTCCTCTTTTTTTTTACTTAAACAGTCTTTACAGTAAACTGGGCGAACACCGTCGGGAATGAAGATGGTCATAGTTTCTTGCCCGCAACTCGCACAAATCGCCTCATGACCAGAATTTTTAACTATTCGAGGACGATTAATTGGCGCGGGACTAACAACCGGTCTATTTAAAACTTGGGTTGGTTTATTTATAGTTTGCGTTGGCGTTTTAGTCAAAGTTGGCGCTGGGGTCGAAACTAAAGTTGAGGTCTGAGTATTTGTTTGGGTTTGGGTTTGTGTCTGCGTTAAAGTAGAGCCCTGTCTTGGAGACGCTGCTGGTAACGTTTCAACTAATGACTGAGAGGGTGCAATCGGTTTTACACTAGCTATTGGTCTAGGCGTATAAGTTTCCGGTCTTGAAGGCGCATTAACTCCGCCAGCTAGATTTTTTTTTGGAGCGGCTTCGCTTATAGCATCATCTTCTAAATGCCAGCGCATAATTTTCTCTTCAACGGCTAATTTCTCTGAAGCATATTTCTCGCGTGAATAATTTATAACTTTTTCTGTGTTTCCTGTCTGCTCTTCTTGAGTTAGTGGGGGCAAACCTTTGGCCGAAAAAGGAGATGAGGCGATACCATCAATCATCAACTTTAAATACATTTCATACTTCGGCAAATTCACTAAATCCTCTTCGAGAAAAGTTGGCGTAAACTCTTTAACTAATTCTTCAGCATCAGCCGCGCCGACTCGAAAAACTACCATTGTACCTACGTTGCCAAAAACAGCCGGCTTAACTTTTTCGCTTAATTGCTCAATATACTGATGAGCGAGAACTAAATTAAGGCGATATTTCCGGGCTTCGGATAAAATATTGGCAAAGCTATCGGTCGAAAAATTTTGAAATTCATCAATATATAAATAAAAATCACGACGTTCTTTTTCTGGAACATCAACCCGGCTCATCGCCGCTAACTGAATTTTCGTAATCATCATCGCACCGAGTAAAGCGGAATTATCCTCGCCGATTCTTCCTTTTGACAGGTTCATGATTAAAATTTTGCCATTATCCATAATGTCACGAATATCAATGGCTGATTTAACTTGACCAATAATATTGCGCATTAAAGAACTAGACAAAAATTGTCCAACTTTATTTTGGATAGGCGAAACCGCTTCCGAGGCAAATTTGTCGGCATAACCAGAGAACTCTTTTTCCCAAAAAGCTTTAACAACCGGGTCTTTAATGTTGGCCACCACTTTCTTGCGATAATTTTTATCTGATAACATGCGAACGACACCTAACAAGGTAGAACCAGGAAAATCTAAAATAGCGAGGATGGCATTACGCAAAATATATTCGAGACGAGGTCCCCAAGAATCCGCCCAAAGTTTTTGGAAAACACCAATTAGGCCTGAGGCAACTAGATGACGCAAGTGCGGCTCTACTTGCTCAACGACATTAAAAGCAATCGGAAAATTAATATCTGACGGGTTAAAATAAACAACATCATTAATACGATTACTGGGAATATACTCAACTATTTTTTCCGCTAAATCACCGTGCGGATCGACTACGGCTACGCCATGCCCAGCCCGAATATCATCAACAATCATATTTTCTAAGATTGTTGATTTCCCCATACCGGTTTTTCCTATCAAATACATATGCCGACGACGATCGTCGGTTTTTATACCGAATTTTTTAAATTCGTTACGATAGGTTGTTTGCGCGAAAACGGCAATATTTTCCATAATCAAAATTTATTTCCTTACAAAGAAATTTCTTCCTATTATTTAATCATATCCAGGGGGTTAGAAAAAAGATTCAAACCAGAGCCCGCTCCCTGCAAGTAGGTGGTAATAAGTCTTACGGAAAGGAGACTAAGAATTATAACGACTACTAAAAAGAATATTTTTATTCCGCTTAAAATTGATTGCCAGCGAAAATAATTCTTAATAAATTTAACTGATTCTAAAATTTCTCTATTAGATTTTAGGATTTCTTCCAATACTTCGGCGGATGTTCTTGGGGTTATCTGAGCTATTTCTGAATTTAGCTCTATTGTTTTTAATTCTTTCCTCATACTATTAAAAACTATTTATTAGTCTCATCCTCTTACTTCGCAAAGATGAACATATTCTCGTCCAATAACCGCAAACTCTTCCATTTCCTTAGAACTATAGCCTTTTTGTTTGGCATAGCTACTATCGACTAAATCCGTATCTGATTTAAATTTCTGCAAATACCATTTACTCGCTCCTTTAATAAACTCACCCATTTTGTGAAAATCTTCCTTCGCTAAAAGCCCAGGAACCACTGTTGTCCGGAATTCATAGGGGAGTCCGCTCTCACTGATTATTTTAACACTTTTTTTTATATTATCCCAGTCAAGCTTAACCCCCACCGTTTGCTCATATTTAGCAATCGGCGCTTTTAAATCCATCGCGATATAATCGATAAGTTTATCTTTTATTAGTTGGCTAACCATTTCTGGCTTTGTTCCATTAGTGTCGAGCTTAACTAAATAGCCAATATCCTTAATTTTTTTAATAAAAGACGGCAGATCAGGGTGCATTGTCGGCTCCCCGCCTGTTATGACGACCCCTTCAAGGCGGCCAAATCTTTCCTTCAAAAAAAGAAAAAGGTCTTCAGTGGAAAGCGGAGAAAAACCTTTTTCTTTTTTATTTTTTTCGTCCCCTCCCTTACGGGGCAGG
>Ga0247841_10009853_pt1 | contig 13209 bp, 13 predicted proteins | sample LaCruzMarch2015__2_FD_192410 | JGI IMG/M metagenome (GOLD analysis project Ga0247841, IMG submission 192410) | Freshwater microbial communities from meromictic Lake La Cruz, Castile-La Mancha, Spain - LaCruzMarch2015_18m | ecosystem: Environmental > Aquatic > Freshwater > Lake | place: Spain... | reverse complement strand
ACTCGAAATATGTGCTCCATTTGGTTTTTTACTTAGATACGTTTATTATGTTTCTTTATTTCAAATTCAATTTTTTCCACCTTTAGAAAAGGTGGAGCCAAAACCATTCCACCTTTAGAAAAGGTGGATCCAAAACCATTCCACCTTTAGAAAAGGTGGAGCCAAAACCATTCCACCTTTAGAAAAGGTGGCTCCAAAACCATTCCACCTTTAGAAAAGGTGGATCCAAAACCATTCCACCTTTAGAAAAGGTGGAGCCAAAACCATTCCACCTTTAGAAAAGGTGGATCCAAAACCATTCCACCTTTAGAAAAGGTGGATCCAAAACCATTGTGGAGATTATGGGGCCCCAAAGGTCACAAAATTACTCAATTCTTATGGAAAGGGGTTTACGGGGGCTCACCTCCGTGTTGAACAATCAAACGGTTCAAATTGTAAATCAAAGCAACCACCATTTGGTGAATGCTCAAATAATTTTAGAGCCGTCTCAAAATATTCATTTTGACCAATACCAGTTTCAACAAATACACATGTTCCATGCTTGGACCATTCATGTTCATATAAGGAAATAGTTTCATCGTAGGAACAATCTGTCCATACCTTTGCCAGTGTATCATATTGCGGCGATTCTTGTAATTCAGTCAAATTGAATTGGGGACCGTCGCAAAATGATGGGTAACTCGTTTGACTAATATCTGGCCAAAGACCATGGATTTGGTTTTCAACTGAACACCAATTTTGGATTGCTAGATAATAATAATTATACAACATTATTATTATAACGAAATATTTTCTTGGTCATTATTTTTGTAAATTCCTCCATTATGTAAAATTGATATATTATCTTCAATTTTTGTAAATATCTATGTATTCATCCAAGTGTTCGTAGCTAAACTGATTTGGCGAGTTTGTTATCAAATTATCTCGATTGTCTGAGATTTTTTTAATAATGGCAATTATGCACACATGTTCATTTGAATCAAATTTACGAGTATTTCTTCCATTTGTTTTTTCATTGAAGTCATTTACGTTAATCCATTGGTCTATGCCGGTTCCAACCCTAGCAAGATATAGTTCTTGAACCTCCATGCCATATTTTTTTGAGAATGCCGTCAAGTAAAACTCAGGACTAAATTGATATATTCCATGCCCAGATAAATTGTTGTTAGGAGTAATTGATACAAATATCCCACCTATATTCAATAAATTTATAATGTTTTCACATACTTGTGGTGTATTGAAAATATGTTCTATAGTTCCAGCATCGAGAATGTAGTCGTATTTCTTAAAATCATTTTGAATTGGCATATTTAGATTGTGAATAATAGATGCCCCCTCATATGTCGAATTATCAATTGAGTCGACACTATTAAAACCAACGTCAAGCAAAAGTTGATCGCAAAAACCCCAATGATACTTATTTTTTAATTCGATGTAATTATTTTTCTCTAAAAAATAATCGACAGTTTGGGGCGGTATATGAATACCTTGTCTGCCAAATGTTAACACCCCTTTATTTTTCTTGTCTATATATTTGAATGATTGAAACATAGCCTCACAACCTATAAAATCTATTCCCATATGAGATTTATATTGTGTATTATTTAAGTTATTTATTTTGTCTTTTATATTTTCGTTTCCTCGTTCGTTTTTTGCTATTTGTTCTCGATTTACGCATCCCTTTTCGCTTTTTAGTTTTCCTTTTTCCCCCTGATTGTTTTTTCTTCATGTTTGTTTCAATCCAGTTTACAAATGAATCGATGTCTCGATTGCTTTCATATGACGTGTAATCGTTACCTTTCATGTAACGTATTGTTGGAAACCCGGCAGGGCTATCTTTTAATCCTTCAATACCATCCATTAATGATTGATCGATATCAACAACGATATAATCTTCGCGGTCCTTGTATTTACCCCCTAACACATTTTCTATTTTTTTCCATTCTGGACGCGCAGCGTTACAAGGGCCACACCCTTCCAGGTAAAATAATATAAAAATCGTGTCCTTTTTTTTTATATGCTGATTCAAATCAGTAATTAATTTTTTATTATCTCGATTGATATTTAAAAATTTCATTCTAAAATATCAATAGAAAATTATATTTACTAAGTATATATGACATTGTTAACGTTTTTGTGTATAATAATATTTTTAATTGGGTTGTATTTTTATTCCAAAAGCGATGATCCTAAATATTACGAAGCGATGACAAATCAGTCTCGGTGTCCAAATTTACTAATCCAAAAGGACTCCAAGTTTTATTTGTATAACTCCAAATTAGTCAAGGTGCCTGGTGTGAACCCGGTTGAATTTGAAAATTTAGAAGATTACACAGAATTTTTAGATTGGCAGCGAAGTCAAGGTATTCGTTGCCCAGTGTTGTATTTACAACAGACGTATGATGCGCAGGGGAATGAAGTATATAAGGTCCGGCCAAGCGTGAGCGAACCCCAGGGTGGGTTACCTCCCAGTATTACAATGGGAACTCCGGGTACACCAGCATACCCAAATCAACAGCTTTTAGTGGATGCCACGCGTAATGATCCACCTTATAACACTAATTCGGTTCCCGCTCATGACCAAACATCGTATTATGTTGGAACTACAACCCCTTTGGACGTGATGGATCAACAACAACAAAATATGTTGTATAGCCCGAACCCCATGGACCAAAATTGGGGTGGTGCGGACTATACTCAATCATTAGTAGACAAGGGATTTTATGCCGAAAATGAAGTCAACATTGCGGTTCCTTAATGGCTATCGACAAATTTCATTACCGCATTCAATGCGACCTTTGATTGATTCAAATCGACCAACTTCTTTAGTCCAATCATCGGGTTATTAGTATCAATAGATAGAGTTGTTTCCAGCATGAGGTTGCTCACAAAATCGTCTAAATTTAGAATTACTGTTTCATAGTCCTTTCTGTATTTTGTAATGAGTAACGTGTCTTGCGATTTAATCGCATTTGCCTTGATTATTGCTCCATATGATGCGGCGCCTCCGGCAATACCATTATCTGTGTCACTTGCGTTTTCTAGACCTTCCATAACACCCTTTGTTCTTAGTTTGCTAAATACTATGTATCCTAACAAACATATAGCAATAAATATTATTATGTTTTCAATATGTCCCTTCATATACATACAATAAATATTATTATATTTTTGCCTCTGTATTGAGTAAATATGTGACAATATTTGTGCTGCATGTTTTATTAATTTTCCTCGATTGACCCTTTGTATTCGTAAAACAAACATTGCTCAAACATTTGGGGTCGTTTTGAATAGATGTAATCAAATTTGGAATGGTTTTGAATTGTTCCATAATAGCAATTGCTGCTGTCGAGCTTATGCCCGGAATTTGTGATAACATGATCTCATTGATATTGTTTGGAGTTATATTGTCCTTCTTTACCTTCTTTACAACATTTACATAATCCTTGTCGTTTATATTTTCCTTGTCACTTGTTGAATAATACGGTGTCCTATCTTCACTCTTTACTAATTTGACAGCAATGCTCAAAATGTAGTCTGCCGTTTCTTGTAACGAGAGAGTTCTTACAACCGAAAAACCCTTGTAATAATTCAACGAGAATAAGGCCGAATATATCATTTGCTTTTCTGCTGTGTATCTCTTAATATCCCCTTCAATCAAGTAAATGATATTGTGATTGGGGTATTCGGACCCACTCAAGCGATAGGATTGTTCTTCATATCGACCATCTTTGATGCTGGCAAGTAGATCAGCTATCGATTTTCTCTCGATGATTACTTTGTCAACACCTTTGTGGGTTAAGATAATGTCGCCAATAGGCAGCGTTTCAGTTGTTACTTCGATACCCTCCTTGTCCGTCTTACACAAATTTATTAAATCGTGTTCACGAATATCGATACGAATGTTCATTTGATATTTAAATGTTTTATATTTAAACTGTTTTTCCACTTTATAAAAAAAGTGGAGCAAAAAGCGTAGCGATTGTATTCCACAATGTTTTAGAAAAATTGAGCAAAACACCCTGATGAATTTTATCAAATTTTATGTTATCTAAAAGGTAACATAAAAATATAACCGTTTTTGCTCCACTTTTTTCAAAAGTGGAAAGATTAACCCATGTTACCACCGTGGGTCGCATGGTATCCGTATTTCTGCGTTTGAACTGTCGTGTTAGGGACGCAAATCTTGGGAATACTCTGAGGCGCCCTCCTTAACGTAGGGTTTGACTGCATAAAGAAGCCAATTCTGGGAGCAAGTCCCGCCTTTTTCATTCCTCCACAAACGTTGGTTCGATTAACAATCGATGCTTGATTCCTTGCGGCTTTAGATCCGGACATGTAAACCATCTTATATACTAACAAAATATTTTATTTTAATTATTATAAATACTTGATTATTTATTCTAAATACCTGAATATAAATCCTTTTGAACTTTTTTGTTTCTTATTTAAAACATCCTTAATACAACTCAAACTAATATTTAACACTTCACTTGCTTCCTTTATTTTTTTGAATTCTTTAATTTGATTCATTTCTAAATCATATTGAATTATTTTTCTCGTATGTCCTGTTGTTAGACCAATTTCATGAGCATGGGAATTGTTTTCCGAAGCTGTTACCCATTCTAAATTATCAAAATGATTGTTTGTTTTATTGCCGTCTATATGATTTACAAATGGCTTATTATCTGTATTTTCTAAGAATGCTAAAGCAACCAGCCGATGTAACGCATATTTTTGTATATTTACTCTTACATGAATATAACCACTGTGATGTGGTTTGTAATCAGCCATAATTACTCCCTTTTTATTTTTAAATCTTCCTAAAGAAGATATAAAGTATCCCGATGTATCTACATTTTCAATATTTATTTCTTTCCAAATTTCATTATCGATGTGTTCTCCCTTATCAAATTCCCATTTGAACCCACACGAAATATTATAAACACCTCTAACCGCACAACTAATTCCTGAGTGACAACTCTTCAAATTGTTGCTGAAATGATTGTCAAACAACCATTGGCTCGCAAGTTCAATTGAATTGTATTTTTCTAGTTTCTCCCCGGTAATCAAATCAATTCTCCAAACATATAAGTTTTGATTTGTAGTTTGCGTCACTCCTGCACTTCTATGAATGCTATTTTCTAAATTAGTGCACCATTCTAGATTAGATAAATTATTATTCAAACCATTTTTGTCTTTGTGATTTACTTGAGGTTTATTTTCAGGGTTATCTAAAAACGAACTAGCTACTAACCGATGAACACTTGGAGATTTATTTGATAAACCAACCGTGTAATACCCGCCATGGTTTGCGGCCTTCAAAATTCGTCCTGTTTTTATATTTCTTACATTCCCAAATGATGACACTTGATAATTAGGAAAATCCGTGATATTTTTCCATTCCTCGATTGGTGTATACTCCTCCATTGGTATATACTTTTCAAGCGAAATATATTTCAATTTTAACCGTATAAAAAAATTATTTTACTTCCGCTTATTTGATTTATCACGCTTTCGTTTTTTAAGTTTTCTTCCGCGTTTGCTTCCGCGTTTGCTTCCGCCCCCACTAGCCCCACTTATGGGAATACGAAACATTGGTTGTAGTCTCGCATGTATAATCGCTAAAGTTGTTTCACCCTTTTCAATTTGTCTAGAAAGTTCGCGTGCGTCTTTTGGCTCAAAACCTAGAGACCTTAATTCACGTCGATTTTCTATCATTCTTTTGTAACGTAGTTCTTCATCTGGTTGTAAATTCGCATATTGAGGGAATGTCTTCGCGTATAAATAATTGTATATTTGAGTGTTCCTACGTTTTTCAGCATCTCGTACTCTATCTGCGATTTCTTCAAGATAAACATCTTCAGGGAAAGGATCAGCATCATCTATAAAATAATCAGGATTACTCCTCTCAAAACCATCTCTTGTATACAAATCTAAATTTCTATCATACTCTTCCCATCGCCAATCATCATCCCATTGTTCTGGGGTTAAGCCCAAGACGTTATTATTAGGGTTAAATTCCGTTTGATATAAGTATGGTATCGGGACCATGCCAGGTTGGTTACAATATGGACATCTATCACTTTGGTCACCCCAAACATTCAAGTGTTCTTTACAAGCACTGTGGTTGCACCGCAATGTTCTCATCATATAAGGTTCGCGTTCTCTGAGACAAATTGGGCATTCGGCGTTAATTCGTTCTTGTGGCTTTGGTTGTGGTTGTTGACCGAATAGCTGGCTAAACATTTATATTATGTCTAGATTATTCGGGTTGCACCAACCTCGCTTTTAAAAATCCACTTTTTTCACGAAGTAATGAAAAGTGGAGCAAAATGGGGTTTTAAGCCCCCTCCTTTTTTTCCACGGAGTTTCCGCTTTCCCTTCGGGATGGAAAAGGGAACAAAATTTTGCTCGCCACGGGGGCCTTGCCCCCGTAAACCCCATTTTGCTCCACTTTTCATTACTTCGTGAAAAAAGTGGATTTTTAAAAGCGACGTGGAGAATAAATCATATTTCAAAGTTACATAAAAGCATTTTCAATATTAATAGTAACAATATGTTGCTTCATATAATTCCGGTTGTAGGGACAATTGGTTATCTTTATTATCCAACACATTTGAGATTACACCCAAATATTCTGTTTTATATAACATTAATTCACAACGCGGGATTAATCGCGTTTAGTGCGTGGACATTTTTGTCAATGACAAATATTTTGCTTGCGAATGGTGTTGTATTTCAGTCAAATTATTATTTCAGTAACCCAGAATTTGACAGGGTTGTATTTTATTTTTATTTATCTAAATATTACGAGTATACGGATACTTTTTTGATTTATCTCGGTGGAAAGAAACCCATATTTTTACAGAAATATCATCACGTAGGAACAGCAATTCTCTGGCATTTCGCGTATTATTACAAGGGAGACGCAATATGGATACCGACCTTTTACAATTCATTTGTTCACACGATAATGTACTCATATTATCTTGGTTGTCTGCTAAAAATTCAATCATTCAAGGCGGGGAAACCTTACATAACCGGATTACAAATATTTCAACTTGTTTCCCAATTTAGTACGCTGTATTACTATAAGCCTCCAGTAGATACGGAGTTTAATTACTGGATCGCGATTATATCGAATATATTCACATTGGGATTATTGTTTTTGTTTTGTCAATTTTATTACACAAATTATAGAGTCCCAAAACTAAGGGAACATTGATGAAATATTACTATAGGTTGGTTTGATTATAAAAGATAAAATATTATTAATTATTATCTTTTATGTTCGATATAGATAATCAAGATGGAATTGTATTGGAGTTTTGTGGAGGTTTAGGCAATCGTATATGGCAATTAACAGCTGCTATTATTACAGCGTTAAAGTATAATAAATCAATCTATTTAGACAAATCAACCTGTGTAAATCATGGAGGAACATCAGTCGATTATTTTTCAAATATTTTTAAGGACATTGGAATTGATAAAATGACAATATCCTCTCCGTTTCCTCAACACAATACATATTATATTCAATTCATGATATCTACGGAAGCATACACAATAGAAAATTTAAAATTTCCTATTTTATTTAATCAATATTTTCAATATTACCCACCAATGAAAGCATACGAAACTCAAATCCGTGATATATTTGTAAATAATATAAGCGAGTATCGTGATAAAATAATAACAAAGTATCCAGATGTAACAAATTCAATGTTTATACACATACGTAGAGGCGACTATTTGAAATTCCCTAGACATCCAATACCTCCAATAGAATATTATCAAACGTGTCTAAATAAATATTGTGAGTTGTGTCAAGAATCAATTGATGATTTGAGTATATATGTTTTTTCGGATGACATTGATTGGGTTAAAAGTGAACCATTTTTTATGCGCGGTAAAATTAAACCTATTGATTTGAAAGATGAAGTCGAAACGCTTGCATTTATGAGTCTTTGCCATAAAGGGGCTATATGTGCGAATTCATCATTCAGTTGGTGGGGAGCTTTTTTAGGAGCTCATAGTGCGAGAAGTCCCGTTTTTGTCCCACAAAACTGGATACTTGAGGCTCGCATAGACTCACTTTTCCCAGATGAGTGGCACGTTATAAGTGGCGACGAATTCAAATCATGAAATTCGTAAATGATATAAAGACGTAATGCCAGTATATAGAATGGCAGAGTTTAAAAATCACGACGATGATATTATCAAAACCGAAGATGGTTTAATATTTAATCCTTACAATCCATTAAATATTAAAATTACTAGGGCGGAAGTAGAGGCAATATTGGTCAAATACGGTATCCCGCCAGTGATAAATAACATGGCTCTTTATGAGCGCGCATTTGTTCATCGGTCATATACGAAACGTCCAAATTTTGAAAATATTCAACAAAATATTACTATTGTTGATCGCCCCTCCGATTGTATGCCGCTGAGCAGTAAATCCAACGAACGGCTTGAGTTTTTGGGCGATGGCGTATTAGAGTTGGTTACCAAGTATTATTTGTATCGCAGGTTCCCCAAGGAAAACGAGGGGTTCATGACGGAAAAGAAAATCGCAATTGTTAAAAATGAGGCAATTGGTAGAGTCGCATATGAAATGGGGTTGAACAAATGGTACATTTTGTCAAAGCACGCGGAAGAGAAGAAAATTCGCGGAAATTTGAAGAAACTTGGATGTTTGTTCGAGTCGTTTATGGGTGCTCTGTTTTTGGATTTCAATAAGGTTGTTGTAAAGGATGAAGACAATTGGTTTCAAAACACATTTGTTACTGGGCCCGGGTTTCAAATGGCACAGAAATTCATTGAGAATATTTTTGAACATCATATTGATTGGGTAGCACTTATCCAAAACGACGACAATTATAAAAACATTTTACAAGTGAAAATCCAAAAGGAGTTTAAGGTCACGCCTCATTATGTTGAAATACAGCATACTGCCGAGACTGGTTACACAATGGGAGTGTATTTGTGTTTAGGACAACCAATTCACTGTGCGGTCGAAGGGGACGCTTTGGACATTAACGACTTCAAGACATTTGAGGCAGTTCATCAGTATGTTGGGCAACATGGAAAGATTTTTCTATTCTTGGGCAAAGGGCATCATCAAATTAAACGCAAGGCCGAACAAATTGCGTGTAATGAAGCGTTGAAGGTGTATACGACTGATTCATAAAAAATTTATATCTGGTTTCTATATAAGCGATGAATCCTTTAGAAGTGTTGAAGGAAAAATTAAAATACAAGCCGGTTGTGGGTGATAAAAAACCAGTCGCGGTTGTAATCGGGAAACCTGAAATTGTAGATGAGACAGATATTGCTTTTCCGCGAAAGGATTTATTGGACAAATTTGAAAAAAGTGGAATTATAAAAGTCACAATGAAACCGGTATTAAAGGCACAACAAGAACAACAAGAACAACAAGAAAAACCTACAAAGGCAAAAAAGATTGGGAAAAAGAAGTTGTTAGAAGATGTTCCAGACCCAAATATAGAAAGTGTCGCTTTTGAAAAACCTGCTTTGGAACCAGTTGTTCGAAAAATTAGGAAAAAGATTACAAAGGGTGTCGCTGTAATTGGTCCCGAAACAATCGTAGAATTTGGTGATATAAGCAAACGTTTACCCAAACAACAGCCAAATGTAATTGTCAAAACGTCGGCATATTACATGAATAATCGAGAGATATTTGTAAATTTTATAAATTCATTGTTCGAACCGTATAGCAAAGAATTACAAGAAAACGCCGAGTCGATTTCATGCGATACAATTGGTCAGGGCGATTTTTCACTGCTAACCCACCAAAAGATAGTGCGAGACTACATGAACTTGTATACCCCCTATCGAGGTCTTCTGTTATATCACGGTCTTGGTTCCGGTAAAACATGCACATCCATCGCAATTGCTGAAGGGATGAAAAACTCCAAGAAAATAATTATTATGACTCCTGCTTCACTGAGAACAAATTACATGGAGGAGCTGAAAAAGTGCGGTGACTCATTGTATAGGAAAAATCAATTTTGGGAATGGATTTCCAACCCAGAGTCAACCAAAATTGTAGCGGACATTTTAAATTTGCCCCTCGAATATATACGAAAAAGGGGAGGCGCGTGGTTTGTTAACGTGACAAAACCGCCAAATTATGACACAATGACGTCAGCTGAAAAAAAGTCACTAGACGAACAGTTGGATGAAATGATACGCGGTAAATATACGTTTATTAATTACAATGGTCTTCGAATGGGTCGTTTGGAAGAGCTCACAAATGGGTTCAGCAATAATCTATTTGATAATGCCGTGGTTATTATTGACGAAGCCCACAATTTAATTAGTCGCATTGTAAACAGAATTAAAAAGGAACGCGTGATAAAGGAAAATAACCGTGGGGTTAAAGAACGCACTCCCGTTTCTTTATCTAGCAAATTATACGAATACTTATTGAGTGCTCAAAATGCCAAAATCGTGTTATTGTCGGGAACCCCCGTTATTAACTATCCCAATGAATTTGGGATACTGTTTAACATATTACGCGGATACATCAAAACGTGGAAGATACCCTTGAACATACAGACGAGTGACAAGGTAGACAAGAATTACTTGAGAGAAAAGTTGATGGTCGAAAACACCCTAGATTATTTGGATTATTCGCCGACGAGTAAAGTCCTCACTATCACGAGGAATCCGTTTGGTTTCAAAAACAAGGTGAAACCGAACACTGGTTACTCGGGAGTTTCTAATGAAAATGGCGATTTTGTAAGCGACGACGAGTTCGAGAACCACATTGTAAAAACGCTCGACCGCCTAGGCATAAAAATTATGCCAACCGGAATCAAGATTGAGAATAAAAAGGCGCTACCAGACAGTTTGGAATACTTTCAGCGACAATACGTTGATGGCAATACCCTCCAAATAATCAACACCGATTCATTGAAGCGCCGCATTATTGGATTATCGTCGTATTTTAGAAGCGCACAGGAAAGCCTCTTGCCAAGGTATTCTAAAAAGTTAGGACAAGATTATCATGTTATTAAGGTGCCTATGAGTGACCTCCAATTCAAAATCTATGAAATCTCAAGAAAGGAGGAGCGAGAAACGGAGAAAAGTAAACCCAAACAAACGGGAGGGGACAATATATTTGAGGAAAAATCATCAACGTATCGCATATTTTCGCGTCTGTTTTGTAATTATGTTATTCCTGATCGTCCCTACCCACTTTTAAAGAAGGAAAAGGATGAAGAAAAAGCGGTTACGAGAGAAGACAAAGGAGAAGACAAAGGAGAGGAAAAGGTGGATGAAAAAGGAGTTGAAAAGGTTGATGAAAAAGGAGTTACGAGAGAAGAAAAGGGAGAAGAAAAAGAAAAGGGAGAGCCTGTTAGTGATTTCTCACTAATATTGAAAGAAGCCCAGAAAGCAGAAACAAATGTTGATATGAATGATATTCGCGAAGGGGAAGTGGAAGGCGATGAAGTTCTTGATAAGTTGGGCGGAACCACATATAAAGAACAAATTGAGAATGCGATAAAAAACATACAGGAAAACGCAGAAGAATTTTTATCCAAAGATGGACTTGCTATATACGGCCCAAAATTTTTGGAGATACTTGAAAATATACAAGACCCCAATTATAGCGGCTTACATTTATTATACAGTCAATTCCGCACACTTGAAGGGATTGGTCTTTTCAGCTTAGTTCTAGACCACAACGGATTTACTCGGTTCAAGTTGAAGAGAAATGCTGCAAACTCGTGGGATATTGATATTGATGAAGAGGATATTGGAAAACCCACCTATGCGCTGTATACTGGAACAGAGTCCGCAGAAGAAAAGGAAATTATTCGCAACATATACAATGGCGATTGGAATTATATACCAACCAACATTGCCGACAAATTGAAATCAATGGCACGAAATAATAATATGGGAGAAATCATAAAAGTTCTTATGATAACATCATCCGGGTCCGAAGGTATCAATTTGAGAAATACCCGATATGTGCACATCATGGAACCCTATTGGCACCCAGTTCGCACAGAACAGGTTATTGGAAGAGCCCGACGAATTTGTAGTCACAAGAGCCTTCCACTTGAACTACAAACCGTCGAAGTCTTTGTTTATCTAATGACATTTACAGATAAACAGGCAAACTCAGAGGATGCGAAAGAATTGCGATTAAAAGACCTCAGCAAACGCGGCAATCCCAGGGTCCCGGTTACAAGTGACGAATATTTGTATGAAATATCAGAGATTAAAGGCAATTTAACAAACCAACTGATGGACGCAATCAAAGAGTCATCATTTGATTGTTATATATACTCCCCCGACGGCAAATGCTTCAATTTTGCCAACCCATCCAATGATAAGTTTTCATATGTCCCCGACTATGAAAATGAGCAATCAGATATTAGCTCAAAAATAAACAAGACCACAGTAGCAAAACAAGGTAAAACACTAAAGTATCACGGCACCGAATATGCTTATACAAATGTTAATTCGACCCTGTTGAAATTATATGACCTGAAGAGTTTTGAAGCTGCACTTGTAGACCCCAAAATAGTCCCTATTCAAGTTGGCACAATGGAGCTACGTCCAGATGGACGTCATATTGTCAAGATGGTCTAACCATCGCTTTTTAAAAAAAATCGAGCAAAAAATTGTTCCCCTTTCATTGCTTCGTTGAAACTCCATGGAAAAAAGGGATTTCTAAAAGTTTTTTTTGTCATCTTTTTCTAAAAGAATTGTCAATAGTTCTAAAATTTTATTTATATTCGCATTCATCAATTCCATTTTAATTTTTAATTCGTCGAATTCTTGTTGGAATGAATTGCTCGTTTCCGGTTTTATAGGCTTAAGTTTGTTGAATATATTTTGCTCGATAATATCCGAAGACCAAGTAATTTGTTTTCTTGGCTCTAAATCAATCACCTCATTTTTGTAAATCGTATTGTCAACAATATTTTCTTTATCTATTTTGATGTACACGGGGGCTGTGCCCCCGTAAACCCCCCTTTTACCTTTTTGGTCCACCACGGGGGCTGTGCCCCCGTAAACCCCCCTTTTACCTTTTTGATCCACCACGGGGGCTGTGCCCCCTCCCTCTGCTGCTCCCTTCGGGAGAGGGACCCCCCTTATACTTTTTTGATCCACCACGGGGGCTGTGCCCCCGTAAACCCCCCTTTTACCTTTTTGATCCACCAC
>Ga0247841_10009852_pt1 | contig 13209 bp, 13 predicted proteins | sample LaCruzMarch2015__2_FD_192410 | JGI IMG/M metagenome (GOLD analysis project Ga0247841, IMG submission 192410) | Freshwater microbial communities from meromictic Lake La Cruz, Castile-La Mancha, Spain - LaCruzMarch2015_18m | ecosystem: Environmental > Aquatic > Freshwater > Lake | place: Spain... | reverse complement strand
AATATCCGAGAGTCTGTCCAGCATATGAAAAATCATGTGACCGAGTCGGTCTTGGTGGATGGTTCGCTTGCGGATACGGAAAAACAGAAGATTCTTGCGGTTCTCAAAAAGAATCATGAGAATCGGACACGTGCCGCAGAAGAACTGGGGATCAGCCGCCGAACGCTCCATCGTAAGTTGAGAGAGTATGGCGTGAGTGAGAAGGGCATTACAACTGGTTGATCATTTCGAGAACAATGCGCCCTGTGATGGAAAGACTCTCCGCTGAGAGCTTGTTGAGCGTATCAGCAGGCGTATGCCAGAAGTTGTTTTCCCCTGGTGCGTTGCCATAGTTAAAATCAATTAAGTCAACGGCTGGAAATCCGGCATCCAAGAAGGGTTGATGATCGTCGAGGATCAACCCGTCAAATAAACCGATATGCGCGCGGTCCCCTGTCGTATCCGCGGCACGTAGAGCGCAAGCACGTAAGGCCCCAGTGCTGTTATGGGGAAGCTGGATGTGGAGGTCACGATCACCAATCATATCCATGACGATCACCGCCACGACCTCTCGTTTCTCCTGCCGTAGCTTGTGGGTAAGATGGCGGCTGCCGTGAAGTCCGTCCTGCGCACCAAAGTCGATCTTGCACTCTTCGCCATCCAGGAATGCGATCTGCAGGGTGTGGCGTGGCGTACCCGAAGCGGCAATGAGACGTGCCAGTTCCAAGAGCAAGCCAGTCGAGGAACCACTGTCATTGGCTCCTTGAAATCTCGGACTGATACCGCTTTTGGTGTCAAAGTGAGACAAGAGGAGTATAGTCTTTTGCGACTGACCTGGGATGATGGCCTCGACATTGTGAAAGGCCTGTTCGCCTAAGGGGGTTTTGTCCTTGAATGTCTGGATGGTTGCATTCGGGAGTCCATTTGCGATCAATTTTGCCTTGAGCCACTGTGCTGCGCGTTCAGCTCCTGGGGTCATCGCCTCGCGCGGTGTGCAGGCGTGAACAAAAGCCGTGACATTCGAGAGGGCTTGAATACCGTGTTCAGTCTTGAAAACAAGACGCGGCGTCTCCTTCAGCATCGGGGTTTCGTTCGGACTGCAGCCAACGAAGAGTACGCAGACAGCCAGAAGAGAGAACGAGTATCGTATAATAGGGCTCATAAGGTTGTTTGGGCATCATAATCTAAAGGCGACTCGACTTTCAAGGGTAAAGAGTGAGGGGGCGATATTCGACTCTTCCTTGGGGCCGAACAATATTGCTTATTGATGAAGACTGTAGGTTTGCAAATAAATCAGAACTGCGCTTTTTTTTCGAAACAGGTGGTTTGCACTTGAATACAGCCCCATTTTTGGCTACACTGCTCCCCTTATCTCAAAAATAAGTTCTGCGGAGAGGTGGCCGAGTGGCTGAAGGCAGTGGTTTGCTAAACCGCCGTACTGGTTAAATCCGGTACCGGGGGTCCGAATCCCCCCCTCTCCGCCATTTATTTAAGTGGAAAGTGAAAAGTCAAAAGTGAAAACTTTTGGCTTTTTCGTTTGTTCTCGGGGATGAGGACCCCCGGGTCCGAACAAAAGAGCGCAAAGCCCAAGCGTATCCGCGCAGGGCGACCGCGATTTTGAAGCTGGCGCGCCAGCGCCAGAGTGAGCAACGCGAAGCGTGCGCAACGGCAATCCCCCCCCCCTCCCGTTCTTTTTGATAAAAAGAACGTCATGTTGCCATGCACAAGTCAGCACATTGAAAGCTGTTTATTTATCGACTCTCGTCGTTTCAATTATTCGTGAATCGATCAGAACCCAAAGAGGAAGGATAAATGCCATACCAATTGGAATTGACAATATGCCTATTATGAAAAGTACGGGGCTAATGACCTCTGAAAGATTTAGACTACTTAAGTTCATTTTTACATTGTAGGCGTAAACAAGGCACACAATATTCAAAACAACAAGGCCTAACCATAAATATGTGACGGCAGTAAAACTTTGTGCTGTCGTCAGAATGATTCCTGTTATCAATATAGCAAAATAAAGCAGAAGACATATTTTAAGTTTTTTTCTTTGCTGTTTTGTATCTGATATTAGAAAATCTCTTGTTGATTCTTCCATTTTTTCTTTCTAGGCGAATGCCGAACGTACAGCGCAGGTTTGCGAGCTTACGAGCGTAACCTTCCGCTACTGGTTCGAGCCTCCTTTTCGTCATTTTAGATAGTCGCGAATCCGTTGTCTACCGATGATCGCCAGCAATCCCGAGACGGTTGTCTGACGGAACTTGCACCAAAGGAAGTAGGGCATGGCAAACATGTTGAGAAGGAAAATCACGACACACCATCCGACCTTCTGGCGGAAGGACAGTTCTTTCGAGATGGCAACCCACAGGAGGTAGAACGGCCATTGTGCGATCGTCAGGCAGAAAGCAACCACAGCCGTCCACCAGAGCCAACCGCCATGCTCTGCTGTGCTATCCATGCCTGTAATAATCGCAAAGACCTTGCAGAGCATCAATAGACAGTAGGCTAAAGTCAGAAATCCGGACGGGAAAGCCGCGATCAAATATCCTGTGTTCCTTCTGTTCATCTTTTTGCTCGAACGCTGAAAGTCATGTTCCGAGCGGAACGCGAGATAAGCTGGACTTTCTGGTTCGGCTTGATATTTCCATGAATCGACCCGAGGCGAAGCGATGTAGTACACTGGCCATAAGGGTTTGGTATGGCAGACCGTCTTCAACGGCGATGGCCTGAAGTTCCTCCAGATCCTTGGATGAGATACGGATATTAACTCTTTTGTCTTTGGCAAGCGTGTTTTTTGCGTACGTGACATGACGCGCAATCTCTTGACTGCGATTTGCAACGGGTTTCCATTCGCCGCGTTCATACGAGTCCAAGATGTCTTGCTCTTCTTTATCCAACTTAATCTTTTGCATTGCCTTCTCCTAAGTATTCGCGCGTTGCTTTCCTGCTGGGAATGATGGTCTTCAGAAATCTTCCCTCAGCCGTCTCCTGGTCGTTCAATAGACGAAAACCGTGCTCAAAGTGGTCTGGATCTCGAAGCGAACGTTTCACATCAGATTGAGGCTCGCTAGCGCCGATAACCTGAATGTGTTGGTTCGCCGATTATTTCGTTTAAACCTTCGATGATTTGACTCATCTCATCATCTGACACATGGCCCATGCGCTTGCCAAGGCGCTCAACAGAGAGTGTCCTGATTTGGCTAATTTTGACCCATGTGGGCTTTGGCAGGGAAACGCTGGTGATTTCCATGGTTAAAGGAAAACCAGCTTTCTGAGGCTGACTGGTCAGCGCCATTGCGATCACCGTACCTGACCGATCGTTAAAGATCTCCGGGCTAAGAATGAGTGCTGGTCGTAAACCGGCCTGTTCATGTCCTTTGACCGGATTCAGATCAGCCCAGACAATATCGCCTCTCAATATTCTGGCCATGAGGCAACCTCCTTCGACATGCCCTCCTCGGCACAAGCTTGCTCTGCTTTAGGATCCAGTTTTTCGCATTCACGGGCAAGCCGGTTTACCGAAAGACGTTCCACTTTTTCCCGGACAGCCACTTGAATGGCACGGCTACGGTTAGGGAAAACATGCCGCCTCACGAGCCGATCTAGCTCGCCTAGAATGTCTTGGTCGAGAGTGATAGCAACTTTTGCGAAAGCCATAAGAACTCCTTATTTTTATGGTATGACTATATATCATACTGCTTCGTATGGCAATCACTTTCTTTGTATCCAACGTCAGCCATTCCGTTTTCGTTTCCAAAGTCGTCCAAGCACAACATGAAAGGGCCAAGCAAGAACCAGAAGTAGGATAGACACTTCATGCCGTGAGAAGGCGTCGGCTACTCTCTCTACCGAAGTATCGCTAGAGAGAACAGCAACACTCACTGCCAGAACGGCGAGCGCGATCACCAAAAGTGTCATTACAACCTGAAATAGGTTTGACGGTAGCGCCCATCCCGTTCGTGCGAGTCCAATGATCAAAGCGGAGACCATGAACATGGCAACGACGATAAGGAAACTGCGACAATATCCTATTGGATCGTCAGCGAATTCTTGCCATGGCCATTTCATCATCTCTCCTCGGCGAACACCTGCCTTGAGGCGCGCTGGTTTCAGCGTCGCCTCCGAAGCTTTGTCGGGGCCTTCAGTCATTGCTTAGGTGAGGTATTAACAGGTTCGACCGCGAACTGCACATGTACTTTTGCCGTTATTGTCATCGTGTTCTTTGTGAACGAACTTGCCTCGTTGATCTTCTCATCGGATCGGCTAACAGAGCACGCCTTAAGGCTCCTCACGAAATCAGCCCACCCGGTATCGTCCACGTCAGCGATTCTGGTGATCTTGAAGCCCGCTGCCGCAGCCAGTTGGTCTGCTCGTCGACGGGCGACGGCGACTGCTTCCTTCAGGGCTCGATTGTATGCATCCTCTGCTTCGTCAGATCCGAATTCGACGCCTTGGAGGCTAACCGTGTTGTTCCCCACAATGTCAGTAAGAAAAGCATCGAGTTTGGGCAACTCATTAAGACGGATGTTCAACGATCGGAGGGCCTCGTATCCCGTTTGCTTTTCCTTTCTCTCATCGGGCGAATACTCGAGGTGAGGACCAACGTAGACTTGGCTACCATCAATCGCACTCCGCTGAACTCCGTGCCGTGTGCAAGCGGCGATCACACTGTTGACAGTCCCGTCGGAGGCGATCTTTGCAGTCGCCGGATTGGTCGGATCATTGGCCGTGACTCTCGCCTTGATTCGGGCAAACTGTATAGGGGTGTCGGTGACAGCCTCACCGGTCATGTCGATAGTTTCCTCATGTACCCATGTAGATTCCTTCATTGTAGTGCCTTTGAGCCAGAATCCGGCTGCAAACGCCAAGATGCTGATCACCATTACGACGACTGCGGACAACAGAATTGTGCTTTTCATTCGTTATCTCCTCGTTCATGCCCCAACGTTTAGCGTTTTATGCAATGTGCGGCAAGTATAAGACGATCGGGAATTCAGCGCAAGCGGAAATTTTGCCGCATGTTGCATAAAACGAGGTTGAGCGGAGCCGCGTCTGACGGGCGCAGGGGCTATGGGGTTTGAATGACCCCGCATCTTTCATTCGCCCGGGTATGGGAGGCACTTATGTGCACCGGGACGATGAGGGTATACTATGTCTGTCCCCCTGTGCTCCACTTGGCCACCGTCCTGTCCGCCGTCGCCTTGGCGTAGACAAGCTTTAGCGAAGGTGGATCTCCGCCATTTATTTAAGTGGAAAGTGAAAAGTCAAAACTGAAAACTTTTGGCTTTTTCGTTTGTTCTCGGGGATGAGGACCCCCGGGTCCGAACAAAAGAGCGCAAAGGGCATTTTTTTTCTGGACTGGAGGGACGCGCTTTGTCACGTCCGGCCACGACAGAGCGTGGCCCTCCAGAGTTGTCGTTGGCCGATGTAGATCAAAAACTAAGAGACAATGAGACTCAAAAAGTCTTCGGGGTCCTGCGTCTCGTCCTTGGAGTCTTGAGGTCTTAGCCTCTTGGCGTCTTCAGCAAGACTCCCCTTACCGCTGATACGTCGCGGGGTCCACAGGGACGATATTGAAATTTGGCGTCCAGTGGGGTGAGGCGGAGTAGAATTTCATCGCGGTGTTGAAGACGAGGTCTTGGATGACCTTTTCCGCGTGACCGTCTTTCCGCATGTAGTCGACAACCTTGATCAGGGAGAGGGGGTCGGAGACGCCCCAGTCGGCGGAGCCGTTGACAATCACCCGTTCCTGGCCATATTGCTTGACCATGGCGGAAACACGCTCGGGATTCAGCTTGGAGTAGGGGTAGACAGTCATGCCTGCATAGCAGCCGGAGTCGAGGGTGTGTTTGATGGTCTCTTCGGTGTTGTGATCGACGTCAATACGCTCAACCGTGAAGCCATGCACCTTGATGAGGTCCAGGATGCGCAACGCGCCACGCAGCTTTTCGACATGGGGCAGATGCAGGATCACCGGCATCTTGCGATCCTCGGCGATCTGGAGCTGGCGCAGCATCGCGTGCTCTTCGTTGGGAGTGATGAGGTTGAGACCGACCTCGCCTAAGGCGACGCAACGGGGATGGTCGAGGTAGGGGATCATCCCATCTATCACCTCGTCAGCCAGAACGCGGTCATCCGCCTCTTTGGGATTCATGGCGATCGCGCTGAAGTGGTCGATGCCAAAGCGGGCGGCCCGGACGGTCTCAAATTCGAGGATTAGTTTGAAGTAGTCAAAGAAGGAACCGGCATAACGGCGATTGGAACCGAGCCAGAAGGAGGGTTCTACGCAGGCGCGCATCCCTGCTGCGTACATGGCCTGGTACTCTTCCGTGGTCCGTGAAAACATGTGAATATGGGGTTCAATGATTGTCATACGCGCTCCACTAATGCTGTTGCCATAACAGAGATGCCTTCGCGGCGTCCGACAGCATCCATACCTTCGTTTGTTTTTGCCTTGACCGAGACTTGAGTGAGATGAATATCCATGATCTCGGCAAGCCGGGTTCGCATGGCGAGAATGTAGGGGCCCATCTTGGGTGCTTCAGCAATAATGGTGGCATCGGTGTTGACGATCCGCCATCCCGCGCGTGATAACCGCGAAACGACCAGCGCGAGGAGGTTCATACTGTCGGCACCCTTCCATTGGGGATCCTTGTCAGGAAAGTGCTGTCCAATATCGCCATCCGCGACTGCGCCCAGCAAGGCATCGCAGAGCGCATGCGCAAGGGCGTCCGCATCGGAATGTCCTTGCAGTCCGTGCTCATGCTGGAGGGTCACGCCGCCTAAAATAAGCGAGCGGCCTGCAACCAGCCTATGCGAGTCAAAACCTATGCCTGTACGAAACATATGCGATTCTCTATAATTTTTTTGCCCACGAAATACACGAAAATCACGAAAAACTAAACTTTGGGGTGCGGTGACAAACCGGCAGTGGCCGGAGCGGCACCGCTCTTCTTGGCTTCCTGAAAGCGGCGTCGCATCCGGCAGCTGCCGGACCGCCGCACTCCAAATCAATCACGTCCTCTGCGCCTCCGCGCCTCTGCGGGAAAAAGTTACTCTTTTGTTTCACTGCCTACTGCTACCCTGGCGCGGCGTAGCCTTGGCGAAGCCGGCTGCCGACTGCTACTTCCCCGCTCCGGGACTTACCGAGCATCTTCCAGAACCGGCTTTTCGTCGCTGTTCAGGACGCGGGAAACCGCACCCCGTGCAATTTCGATCGTGACTTTGGGCGAGACCTCGACTAGGAAGGTGCCTTCCTTGACTTCAGCGACAGTGCCGATCAGGCCACCCGCAAACAGAATACGTTGGCCGGCGCGGAGTTCGGAGATCAGTTTCTGGCGTTCCTTCTCCTTGCGCTGCTGGGGACGGATCATCATAAAATAGAAGATACCGAATACGAGAATCATCGGGAGGAGCATGCCGCTGATCCCTGCCAAGCCGCCCTGTTGCGCGGGTGCCGCGACTTGGGCCATCATCATGAGTGTGTTCATTATTATTCCTTTCGTAGTGTCATTGCCAGCTCTTTCCGCCACTCGGCGAAGGAATCATTGGCAATCGCTTCGCGCATCTCGCGCATAAATTCCAGATAACGGTGCATGTTGTGAATCGTCAGCAACCGGACGCCCAAGATCTCGCTCACGTTGATCAAGTGACGGATGTAGGCGCGGGAGAAGTTCTGGCAGCAATAACAGGTGCATCCTTCTTCAACGGGACGCAAATCTGTTTTGTAGGAGCCCCCCTTCACGGGATAGGAGCCTGTGCGCGTGTAGGCTGTTCCATGTCGCGCCACACGGGTGGGTATGACACAGTCGAACATATCCACTCCACACGCGACGGACTCGCACATCTGGAACATGTCTCCCAGCCCCATCACATAACGCGGCCGGTCGCGTGGCAAGAGACGTGAGCCATCCGCAACGCCTTTGAGCATAATATCCTCAGGTTCGCCCACGCTTACGCCACCCACAGCATAGCCGTCAAAGCCCATGGCGATAAGCTCTTTCGCGCAGTGTTCCCGCAAATGCGTGTATTCGCCCCCTTGGACGATGCCAAAGACGAGTTGCCCTGGGGCTCGTGGCTGCTCCAAACATTGTGCAGCCCACTTCAGGGTCTTGGTCACGGATTTCTGCGCATAGTCGGGTTCACAGGGATAGGGCATGCACTCATCAAAGCACATGGCAATGTCGGAGCCGAGGATGCGCTGGACTTCCATGGATTCCTTGGGGCCGAGAAAGAAGTTCGCTCCATCGATATGCGACTGAAAGGTTACACCCTCCTCGGAGATCTTGCGCAGGTTGTTTAGGCTGAAGACCTGAAAACCTCCGCTGTCGGTTAAGATGGGTTTATTCCATCCCATAAAGGAGTGGAGTCCTCCGCAGGCGGCCATGACTTCCATGCCGGGGCGGAGCATGAGGTGGTAAGTGTTTCCCAAGATGATCGAGGCACCGGCTGCGTCAAGGTCACGGGGTTCCAATGACTTGACAGTTGCTTGTGTGCCCACAGGCATGAAGACTGGGGTGTCAATGGCTCCATGGGCAGTCCAAAGCCTTCCAAGACGAGCGCCAGTATGGCGATCCTCTTTCAGGACTTCGAAGGTTCCTGGACTCTTGCTCTGTTTTTCAGGGGTCATGAAGCGATGTAGTAAATCATAAACAGGGGAGGAATTCAACTTAACTTGTCTTAAACTTCACTGGAATATTGGAATGATGGAGAAAGACTGCTCGCCATACTGGTGTGCAGGCGTCCTCGCCTGCACAAGTACGGGCGAGGACGCCCGTACACCGGTTTTTAAGCACCCCATTATTCCAATATTCCATCATTCCATTATTCCTTCTCAAAGTTACTCTTCAGTTTGTTCTCGGCACCCTGGGCGGCGCGTTTGTTTATTTTAAGCGCATCCAATTGGCGAGATTACTTGTTTTTTCTTCCACGGCAGAGACTTCTTGGGGCTCTCTCTTTTCCGACCGTTCTAACGATTCGAGGCGTGCGAGCAGGGCCTGATTGTTGGACTGAAATTGCAAGCGCTCAGATTCGCGGACTTTCCGCTCTTCCGAAAGTTCAAACTCCCGTTTATGAATTTGCTCTGATAATTCCTGAACCTTTTTGTCGCTACGTTCACCTTCACGCGCAAGGGTTTTTAAACGATTGGCCTCGGTCTCTGCAGCCTGGAGTTTACGCTTCAATTCGCGTTCGCGCTCTTCAGCGGCTCGCATGTCACGATCATGGGTGAAGCGGAGATTGTCAAATTCGGTTCGGATGCGAGCGGATGCTGGATCAGAGGTCTGTTCTCGCGCGCTTAGGCGTGTCATCTCCGCAGGGCTAGTGCCCAGTTTTCGCGTCAGAGTCTGTTTGCGTTCCTGCAGAGCGTCTAACCGTTTAGCAGAAAGCTGCTTGAGCTGTTCCAGATGCTGCCGTTCCACCTCTTGATCTTGGCCAAGGATGTCCAGTTCTTGTTTTAAGAGCTGAAAGACGGCTGCCTGATCTGAATAGAACTGTGCAATCTTCTCGGGAGATTGCGAACTAAAGCGCTCCAGCTCGGCGATCTTTTCCAAATATTCGGTATCGCGCGTGTTGGCCATGGAGAGCAGGTCGGCAAAATCACGTTCAGCGTCGAGAGCCTTGGCTTGAGCCTTTTTGGTCTTTCCAACACATTTCTCATAGGCGAGGTGGAGCTTATCAAAATCCGCCTTCATCTGTTCGGCCCGTGACAGAACATCGCCATACTGACGTTCAACAGCTTCTGAGAGTGAGGAGGCTTCGTGTCTCTCCTTCTCGCGGCGGTCACACTCATCACGCCATTGGACAACTTCGAGGCGGGCTTTGTTGAGGTGTTCTGCTAGTTCTGTGATCTTGCGTTCGCTCTCGGCGCACTTCCCCTCTGCAACCTTCACCGCCTCCTCGAGGCGCGCTAACTCCTCTTTCAAGGAATCATATGCCACCGCCTTTTGGGAGATGACATCCAGTTGCTCTTGTACTTCAGAAAAGTTAATTTCGGCTTCTGCTAGTTTGTCCTGTAAGAGCTTCTGTTCCTTGAGAAGTGTTTCATTGGAAAGAGGGGAAGTCTCGTTGTTGGGGGGTGGCTCCAGAAAGAGTCTGGCCGTCATCTCTTCAACTTGCTCTTCCAATTTTTTGTTTTGACTGCGGAGCTGCTCGGCCCGCTTCTCGGTAGCGCGAAGATCCTTCTCGGCATTTCGTTTGAGGGTATCACAGAGGGTCTGCAACTCAGCGACCTTGTTTGCGAGGGAGTCACGCTCCTGGGTGAGTTGGTTCGTGCTGCGCGTGGGTCTGTCAGGGGCTTCTGGCTGTGTGTGCTCGTTTAGTTGGAGTTCCAGTTCCTGAATGCGTTGGGTGAGGGCTCTTTGTGAGGGATTCACGACCTTGTCGGCTGCAGTTTTCGTCTTCTCTTCAGCATCGTCTGTCAGATCCACCTCGTCGGCGGCAACAATCTGTGCAGTCTCACTTACCTTGCCACTCTTGACAAGGGCTTCGGCTGCTGCACGATGAAGGGGGCCGCGCAATTCACCCTCGCCGTCATCTACATACCACTGCATTTTGAGAAAAGGAAGGGAGACGGCTGGGACCCATTTCTTGCGGTCAGTTGAAACATCGTGTCCTGGCAACACACGTCCTTGTTCCGCCCACACAACGAGTCCCTCTGGGGTTACGGGTCCAAATACCGTATCCCCTCCCGTCCGTAAGAACCACTGCTCTTCTTGGTTATTGGCCTGTTGTGCCATAGCTGCTTCTCCGTTATGACTTTCGCTTGAAGATGTTCATCCCCTGTGCGCCCAAACGCTCCAGTTCACGCCGCGCTTGCTGTTCAATATCCGCCATGGAGGGATTAGAGTTTTGTCTAGAAGATTGGGTATTATGTTGGGCAGGTGAAGGTTCCGAAACCTCGGGAGAGGTTTTCGTTTTTTTATGCACACGCTCAGACGGCGTGACCTCGACAACCTCGGCTTCGACATAGGTTCGCTTGACGGTGGAGGGTGGGGGTGTCGCCAGTTGTTTCTCCAGTGCTGTCTTCAGCTCTTGTATCTTTGCGGTCAACTCGCGCACAATGTATTCGATGGTCAGGCGTTGAGATTCGCCTGTTACGCGCATCAGTTGTTCCTGCCACTGGCTAAGCGTGTTCTGGGTTCGCTCGAGCAGATGCGCACGTCCATCTTCGAGCTTCGTACACAGCTGCTGGACTGTCTCCTCTTGGACTTTGTCGAGTTGCGTACTTACAGCAGATACGGTTGCCTCCACAGTCCTTGTCCCGACGGCGTTAAACTCCCCGCTGAGCCGTTGAAGAGCCAGCCCCTGATCTGTGAGCAGCGCAAGAAGAGGTGGAGTCTCCTGTTTCAGCGCTTGGGAGAGATGTAATAAGAGCTGAGTCTGAGAGGTGGCAAATGCGGACGTGAGTTGCTCGGACATTTTTTTCAAAAGGAGCTCGAGCGACTGAACCTGTTGCGGGTTGGTGAGGTGTGCTATCGTCTCTTTCACAAGAGTCTCGAGGCGCTCTGCTGAGAGGGTGGCACTCTCTTGTGTGGCGAGGACGGTCGCCTTGAGCTCCTGCTGCTGGCTGGTGAGTTGCGCCATGGCGTTCTTTAGTACCGTTTCGCCACGTTCGGCAGAGATGCTGGCCTGGCCTTGTGTGGCGACGGCCGCAGCCTTGAGCTCCAGCTGGTGAGAGACGAGTTGCGCCATGGCGTCCTTCAGTACCGTCTCGCTACGCTCGGCAGAGAGGCTGGCCTGGCTTTGTGTGGCGACGACCGCAGCCTTGAGCTCCAGCTGGTGAGAGACGAGTTGTGCCATGGCGTCCTTCAGGACGGTCTCGCCACGCTCGGCAGAGAGGCTGGTGTTCTCTTGCGTGGCGATAAAGGAAGCTTTGAGTTCTTGCTGTTGGCTGGTGAGTTGCGCAAAGGCGTTCTTTACAACGGCCTCGAGAGACTCGGTAGAGGGGGTGCCACTCCCTTGTGTGGTGGCGACAGCAACTTTGAGCTCCTGCTGTTGGGTGACGAGTTGCGCGAGGGCGGCCTTTACAACGGTTTCAATAGGCTCAGCAGAGAGGCTGGTGTTCTCTTGCGTGGCGGTAATGACGGTCTTGAGCTCCTGCTGCTGGCTGGTCATTTGAAGCATGCACTCTTTCAAAAGAGTCTCGATCCGCTCAAAGGAGGCAAGTCGTTGCTCGGTCCGATGGAGTTCCTGCTCCCGAGACAGAAGCTGGGCATGGATATGCGTGAGTTGCTTGTTGGTCTGGTCGAGTTGCGTGGTCAGATGCTGCTGAGCCTGTTCCGTCTGGCCGGCATAGTGTTTATGGGCTTTTTCGCAGGCTTCAGCCCGAGCTTCGGAGGCGGCAACATGAATCTCAACCTGCTGAAGTTGCTTCATGATGTCCTGCGAGCGCTGGCGTTCCAGATCCAGTTGGCGTTCTAAAACGGTCACAACCTCAGCCTCCTCTTTTTTGAGAGGACCAGTAGCTGCGGCGGGCGAGGGGATAGGTTGGGTCTTGGAGATCGGAAGGTCTGTGGGCGCACGTTGGAAGGTGATGGCATCAGCCGGTATCGCCCCCTCCTTCTTTAAGGCCTCGAGTGCTTGTTTGTGGATGGGTCCATAGAAGGCACCAGGAGAGACCTCTGCAACCCAGACCATTTCTAAATCGGCAAACTGCGTGACGGGTGTCCAGGTTTTCTCATCTTCGGAGACTGTATTGGTAGGGGCTAAGCGACCATCCTTGGCCCAGAGTTTGAGCGTCTCAAAGTTTACGGGGCCAAAACGCTCACCGAGCTCGTTCATCACAAGCCAATGCTTGTCGTCACCTCTATTCTTTTGTTGAGAAGCTGTAGTCATATGCATATAATACCTAAAAATGAAAAGCGCCTCAAGGAGGATGCGTGGGTGCGATTCAATTTTGTTTTAACAAAAAAACCATACCCTCCATAAACGGGCTTGACTTTAGAGGTCTGATAAGTTTAAATAAAAGCACCTTTAAGAGGTGAGGACGTTATGAAGAGAGTATCGTTTACAGGCAAGTTTAATCGGATTTTTGCGTATGACTACGCAGAGTCGATCTCGTTTTCACTGTAGATGTTATGCCTTTTAGACGTGAATAAAACAAATAACCTGCAGTGAACGAACACTGCGGGATTTTTTTTTGGAGGAAGTATGATTATCACCTTGAAGAGCAACAGTTCTGCCCAACAAGTCGCTCACCTGAGGGCGTGGCTGGAAGGGCAAAAT
>Ga0247841_10009849_pt1 | contig 13211 bp, 10 predicted proteins | sample LaCruzMarch2015__2_FD_192410 | JGI IMG/M metagenome (GOLD analysis project Ga0247841, IMG submission 192410) | Freshwater microbial communities from meromictic Lake La Cruz, Castile-La Mancha, Spain - LaCruzMarch2015_18m | ecosystem: Environmental > Aquatic > Freshwater > Lake | place: Spain... | reverse complement strand
CGATCGGCGCTTCCAGGTAAACGAAGTCCTGTATTTGCCCTTTAATCTTCTCGCACAATTCTAATTTTGATATGTTCGCATCCGAAAGGCCGACATTATATGCCTGGTCTTTCATCGTATCGAAATTTTCCATCGCGTGAATAAAAACCCTGGCTACATCGCGGATATGGATATAGTTTCTTTTAAAATGCCCCTCAAATACGACAACAAAACGGTCATTTACGGCCCGGTATGTAAAGTTATTCACTAAAAGGTCGATTCTCATCCGGGGGGACATCCCGAATACCGTAGCAAGGCGGAAACTTATAGAGTTGCCTCTTTCAAGGACGATCTTTTCAGCCTCCACTTTCATTCTTCCGTAAAGCGTAATCGGATTAAGCGGTGAATCTTCTGTACAATAAACTCCTTTTTTACCGATACCGTATCCGCTGTTAGTGGTGGGGATGATGATCTTTTGTTTTTTTGAAGAAAGCTTTACCAGTAAGGCGATTGCATCACGGTTTACTGTTGCCGTTCCCACCTTATCTTTATCGCATATCGGCGCACCAACAAGCGCAGCTAAAGGGATAATATAGTCAGCCTTTTGTAAGAGGGGGCTTAAAACAGATTCATCCCGCACATCGCCCCTGACAACATTGAAATCTTCATAGGCACAGCAATCGAGCAGCGAATTCTGCTTGTACATAAAATTATCAAGCACAGTAACTGTGTGCCCGAGTTTTAAGAGTTCCGGCGTCAAAACTGAGCCGATGTATCCTGCGCCTCCCGTAACCAAAATATTAAATGTTTTTTGCATCTCTTATCCCTTTCTCAATAGATACGATATCGGTGTTGTCTAAAGTAAAAATTTTCCGCAGCGCCAATAAGGCGCATGGTATTACTATCGGGAACAAAAAGAACGCCACCCTTCCTACAACAGGGGTCCCGGCAATAGGAGCGGCTATAATGGGAAAGATCAATAACCACAAGGCCCGCCTGATAAATACCGGCTCGGGGCATTTAAAAAAGGCGTATAAAAATAATACCCAAAGAAACATAAAAGTTTGTATTGCTTCAATAAGGAAATATAAATTTAGGGTCCTGAAAAAACTGGATGCGTATTGCAAAAAATAGTCAAAATCCAGGAGCGCCTTAGAAATAGTCCATCCTTCAGAATAGCTAAAAACATTTACAAAGACAAAATACAACACGATACCGGGCAGGCAATAAAGTATTTTTTTTGAAAAAATCCTCCTTTCTTCCAAAATAATAAGAAACAAAATGATAAAAGTGGTTTCTTTCGTAAAAACTCCGAATAAGAATGACAGCATCAGGCCAATTGCAGAATTTTTTAGGACGGCATAGAAACAAGCCATGATAAAAAAAGAAGCCAGGGAATCGACCATGGGTACAGAATAATAATTAACAACAAAAAAAGAGGTAAAGAACAAGAATGCCCCAACCAGGCCCTCCCATTTATTAAAACCCAGGCGTAAACAATAATAGAACAATAAAAACCCAGCGAAGGCAAGGCTTAGTATATTTACAATCCCAAAGTTAAGCTGAATTTTTTTCTTTTCCACGTTTTCATAGTATTTATTAAGAAAACTGTCTAGATTTAAATTCTTGTTCAAAATATACACCAGCGATGGCTCCAAAATTCTATAGCGAAACGGCTTCCTTACATTTTCATAATTCATTTGGCTCATTTTCATATAGCTTTGGGCATCACCGCATGCCATATAATCGCTGCTAACATCATATTTGGCTATCGCCCAATAGCATATCGAGAAAGACACGCTTAAAAATAATAACAAAATACAGGCCTTTTCAATAAGTCCGTTTTTTGATATTTTATTCTGTCGCTTGATCATGACTGATTTCCTTTTCTGGCAATAACCAGCAAAGAAAGGCCGGCGTTTTTAGAGAACTTATCCATTATCTTGACCAGCCAGACGATACGGTCAAATACAAAAAGCTGAAACGAGGAAAAGTTAGTCCTGCGCAAAAAAATAAAGTTAAACCACCACGAGAGGATTCCCAGGCAATTAAAATATTCGATCCTTTCAATAACAAAACCTGACGAAGAGAGCAATTTACGCAATCTCCTTTTATTATACCTCCTGTAATGTCCTAACTGCCGGTCAAAATTACTGAATAACCACTGATAAGCAGGGACTATAAGCACTAACTTTCCGTTTTCATCGATGATCTCGCCTATCTTACCTAAAACTTTGCCATCATCCCTGACATGTTCCAGGACATTAATACATATGGCGGTTTTAAGGCCGAATTTCTTTAATGAGTCCAGGGAATCTGACTCGATATCTTTCTGAAAGATTTTAAAGATACTGGATTCAGGGATACGTTGGGATAGGTAAAATATCTGCGTAGGGGATTTCTCCACCGCTACCAGTAAATCCTTATTGCGTATTAATAACTGGGTGATATTACCAATGCCGGGCCCAAGTTCCAGTATCTTATTTCCAAGATAAGCCTTGAATTTTTCGTATAAATAACCGTTGTAGTTCAAATTACCGGAAAGTTTATCCAGCGTGCTATATTGTATGTCGCCAATAGGCCTGAACCGCGTATATAGCAGCCACCAGAAGACGACAAAGAAATCTGTCCATTTTATTTTTTTGCCTTCCGAATAATCCCTTCCGCTGTAAGAGATAGGGACTTCGTATACCCTCAGCCCCATCCTGAACATCATCCCCGTGATCTCCGACTCAAACCCAAACCGCTCTGACTTGATGATAATATCCTTGACTACTCCCGCATTAAAAACTTTATAACGGGTCATGAAGTCTGATAATGTCGTATTGTATAGTATGTTCGCTATAAAATTGGCGATTTTATTGCCGATATAATGAGTAAATAAGAAGCACCGGTGGACACCAATAAAACGCGAACCAAAAACTACGTCAGCCTTCTTGTCTAAAATCGGCTTGATGAGCTGTGCATATTCATCAGGATAATACTCCAGGTCAGCATCCTGGATAATAACAATATCTCCCGTTACCTGCTTTAATCCAGAGCGGATAGCTGCGCCTTTTCCCTTATTCTTTTCAGAAAAAATCTTTTTAATACGTTCGTTCTCCAGATTTCTAATGATCTCCGCTGTACCGTCGGTCGAAGCATCATCAATAATAATGATCTCTTTATCGAGGCCTACATTAACGGCTTCAACCCGCTTGATTATTTCTTCAATGGTTGAAATTTCGTTATAAACCGGAATCAGGATAGATAGTTTCATATTATTTGAAATTTTTTGCATACCAGGCAACGGTAAGCTCTAATCCGCGCTGCAGCGAACGACGCGCTTTCCAGCCGAGCAGATCACCTGCCTTATCGCTCGATAAATACTGCCTGTCGATTTCCCCTTTAATTTTTCTTTTGCTTAATATGATTGGCCTTAGGTTTTGTTTTTTAGCGACTAAAAGAATCAGCTTTACTAAAGATAAAACACTCGCTGGTTTGCCTGTGCCGAAATTAAACGCTTCTCCGGTTTTAATTTCGCCTTTATATAATTTCTTAGCTAATAACAAATAGGCCTCTACAATATCATCAATAAATATGTAATCACGCAACGGGGTGCCGTCACTGCGGATAACCGGACTTTTATTTATGATTGCAGAACGGATAGTATCCGGTATGATCCTTGAAAAATTAAGGTCTCCCGGACCATAAATATTGGCACACCGTGTTACCGCTGTATTCAATGCGTAAGTATTAGCATAACATCTTGCAAGAATATCTGCGCAAGCCTTTGAAGAATCATAAGGATGCAAAGCCTGTAAAGCAGCATCCTCTTTATACGGGAGCTTCTTATGTTCGCCATAAGCTTTATCACTTGAAGCCACTACCACCGCCTTAACGCCGTAAAAGCGGGCGGTCTCAAGCACATTCCATGTCCCTTTGATATTAGCCTCGAACGTAGGTAATGGCGACTTATTAGCTATCCCGACTATCGGCTGAGCAGCGATGTGCAGGCAAACATCAGGCTTAAAATCCTTAAATATTCTAATCAACGACTTAAGGTTTATGATATCGGATTTTATTATTTTTAGTCTAGGTTTTTTAATCTCTTTTAAAGCAATTTTTAAATACGTATGAGCCGGGCTTTCTTTTATGATCCCCGCAACAAAAGCGCCGTTTTTTAAAAGCGCTATTGTCAAATGCGAACCTAAAAACCCGTTTGCACCTGTTATTAAAACACGCTTGCCTTTCCAAAATCGATCCATTTTATTTTTCCTTTCATGCTGCCCATGGGGCATTACCGGCGTTCCAGAGCCGATTCAATCTTAATAAGCATTGCCTTATTATTCAACATTTTTTTTCTTAGCCACGTTCCCGTAACCCCTAAAAATATTACATTAAATCTTTTCAACATCAAGTATAAGGATATTTCTTATATCGTTTTCATATTGCGAAGGAGAAGTTATTTTTTTCAAAAAAAGTTTAAGCATATTTGTTTTTGAGAGCTTAAAATTTCCTTTTTTTATAATGATTTTATACTCAGGGTCCTTTAATTTAAAATCTCTCATATTATACTCATTCGATTTTATGTTTAGATCATAGTCTTTTATATTGTTACTATACATTATATCCAAGATACCGAAGCGAGTTTCATCGTGAAAAGTTTTTTTGAAAAGACCGCACCACTCGTAAAATCGTAAACCCCTGCTTCTTGCGTTTAAATCTTTCGCTTCATCAATAAAAATAAAGGAAGTGTGATTTTTAATAATCTCATTTGTCTTAAAGTTTTCTATAAGCGAGAGTTGCTTAAACCAGTCTTGTTGGTAATCTATATAATTGAACAAATTCGTATATGTAAACAAAATGGTTAACAATGAAAAGATGAAAAGTTTTGATTTTTTTGTAAAAAATATTTTTAAAAAATAAATGATAAAAATACTTGCACCTAATGGAGCAAGCATTTGGTATCTACTTTGCCAATCCATCGAACCCGGCATCGATCCAATCGCCACATAAGCATAAATACCCGATATCAAAGCTATGATTCCAAAAAATAAAAATATAAAATCATTTTTTTCAGAATCGCCATATTGATTTTCTGGAGATTTTTTTTCTCTTTTAGGCAAAAGAAGAAAAAACAAAAAAGCAAAAGAAATAATTAAAAGAGGGTGAGATAATAAGTTTTCGAAACTCTCACTCAACGGAGCATTCAAGGTTCTATTAAAAGCGCCATTTAAGTTATAACGCGTTGTCAGTATTTTATCCAAAGTAATCTGATTATACCCTGCATAATCATAATAGGATTTAAAAAATAAATTTTTAATTGCCCAAAAAACTACCGGCAACAGCAGAAAATCTAAATATTTTAATACTTGAAAAGGAAAGATTACTTTTCTTTGCCTAATTCTGAATTCAACATAAATAATATATATAATAATGGTCCCATAGTAAAAAACCAAAAGTGAATTAAGCGCAAAAAACGAACAAAACAGTACCAATAAAGCCAGAGCCCTCAAAAGGGTTTTCTTGATTTTAAGATATCTCGATAAAATAAAAAAGCCTAAAAAGAAAAATAAATAACCCAATGCGTAATGTGAGAGGCAAGCAGCGATCCTGGCAAAATTTACGGGTAGCAATGTAAAAAAAAGCACAACAAATAATCTATCTTCATCAGAAATCTCTTTTACGGTTTTTAGAATCGAATTAAAAAAGAACGCAGAAAGCAGATATGAACAAAACACCAAGACTCTAAAGACTAACATATCATTAAGTGAGAACATAAAAAAGTAATAATAACCTACCCAAGGCTGCCCTGCCCGTGACATTATTTGTGTCATATTTGTCTTATCGGCATAATAGAATACCCAATCATCAAAGAAAATACCTTTATTTAATAATATTAGCCCATAAGCAAGAGAATAGAACAAAGTAATAACAAAGATGTCATTCTTAAATATCCTTTCTAATTTCTTTATCAATTCCATTCGCCTGCCCCCCCCTTAAATCCCGCTGCACTTAGGTATTTTAAAAAATTCTATTCTCTATCTTTGTTCCCTTAATCCTATTACGCATTAAAATTTTATATTCATATGCGATTGTGAATTATTTTTTATGAACATTGCTTTTTATGTGTTTAAAAAAATAATTGGGATGACTACGATTGAATCTCTTTCTAAACCACCAGAGATAATTAAGCGCATATGCCCTTGCATCGCGGTCACGCAAAACCATAGATAAATCAAAAGTTCGCAATATAAAATCAAAAGGAATAATATAGAATATGAAATATAATTTTGATTTATAGAAAGGCTTTTTTAGCCATGTTGGCATAAAGCTCATCGACCGGAATAGAAGTTTATATGTCTGCATGAGCCTTCTTCTTTTCTTTTCCATATCTGAACCTTTATCCATATAATTACCGTGAAGGCCTTCTTCTATCTTTTCAGGCTCATCCTTATTGAGCATATCGTGCTCGATCGCGTAATCTATGATCTTGAGTTTCGGTAGATACGAGAGCATAAATGGGGATATCCTATAGCAATGCCTTAAGCCGGAAAAGAATTCTGCGGCAGTTCTTAATTCCTGCTCTCCTTGCCCTGGAAGACCCAAAATATAATCCAGTGAATAAGGTACTTTATATTTTTCTAATATATCTACAGCATGATGGATCTGTTCATTGGTCTCAGGCCTTTTAAGAATATTATTACGGATATGGGAATCATATGATTCTAGGCCTATCTGAATACCAAAACATCTTGCTTCCTTCAGGGCAATGGCTGTTTCTTTATTTATAAGAAGCGGGTGGCCAAAAATACGAAAAGGCAAATTAATAGCTTTTGTATATTTTTCACAAAAATCTAAAACCCAATTCTTTTGCGGCGAAAAGACAGAGTTTCTGAAATCTACCCATTTAAAATTATACTTGGCTTTGTTTATCTTTAGTTCTTCCATTACGGAATCAACGCTTCTCTCCCTTACTTTTTTAAAATTTTCTGTATTTTTTTCTATGTCTGATACATAGGAAACAGAACAATAGGTGCAAGAAAATGGGCATCCTCTGCTGGTTGCTGCTAGATAATAATTCTTAATAGGGATAAAAGGAGCAAACAGGTCTTTGTCAGGAAGCGGCATTGAATCAAGATCGGCAATAAGCGGACGCCGCTCGTTTTCGATAATCTCTCCGGATTTAGCCTTAAACCAGAGCCCTTTTAACGAAGTATTAATCTTGCCTTCTTTCATACTATCAAGAAGATCCGCCAGCGCATGTTCACCTTCTCCGATGCAAACTATATCAACAGGGTCCTTCTTGATCAACCTCTCAGGGCAGGTAATCGCGTGAGTCCCTCCGAATATTATAGGTACATCCAGATAGCGCTTAATGGTAGAGGCCCTTTGCAATGCCCATTGGAATGTTACTGCTAAAACGGAGAATGCGACTATATCTGGCTTGGTATCTATTACCTGCCTAATAATATTTGAGCCCTGGTCAAATATCTTAGCGGCAAAAGGAATGCAAAGGTAATTCTTATCGTCAAATAGTGACTGTTCATAGGCAAGGCTCACATCGTGCCCTCTTTGTTTCAGGTAGGCCGATATATATTCCACGGAAATATTTTCCCACCCCATGACTACGAAAGTGACTCTCATGACTACCTCTCTCTTTTTATATCCTTAACCCGGAAATAAAGAATTTAATGAAGAAATAGACTTCGTAAAATAATTCATTCTTACGAATCGCCCTTACCAATCTCCTAAAAATGAAACGCGGGTTTGTGTATATCATCCTTCTATAAGCCAGTTTGTAGTATTTATCAACGACACCGCTATCTAAAGATGGGTGCTTAAAGAAATCTTGCTTCTTATATGCGTTGTAAGAATCCCAATTATCTATAGTTAAATGTTTTTTTTCATACAGCTCCTTGAACATGGGAGTCCCGGGGAATGGGGTGCAATAACTAATTTTTACTAAGTCCATCGGTATCTTCCTCCCGAATTCAATAGTCTGACGCATGGTCTCTTCCGTATCATTTAAAAGCCCTACCATGAAATAACCCAGGACATCTATCTTTGCCTTACGCGCCATCCTGGTCACCTCCAGCGCCCTGGAAATTGATGCGCCCCCTCCTTTACCGAATCCCTTCAATATCTCATCGTTTCCGCTTTCAAAACCAAAGGCAACTTTATAACAACCTGCCCTGTACATTAGGTTAAACATCTCTTGGTCTCCGGCATCCACCCTGATACCGCTATGACATTGCCAGGAGATATCTATCTTTTCATTAATCATCTTCCTGCAGATCTCTTTTGTTCGCTCAACGTCGGTAGTAAATAAGTTATCCGTGAGAAAAAACTCATTGAAACCGAAAGACTTCATGTATTTTATCTCTTCGATAACGCGTTCAACTGATTTTTTTCGTAATCTATTGCCCTGGAGAGCAATATTGGCGCAGTAATTACATTTATAGATACAGCCTCTTGTGGTTTCAAAATATACTCCCGGAGGGCGTTTTACCATCAAGCGGGAAGTCAGCCTTAAATAAACCTTGACGTCAAACAAGTCCCAGGCAGGCATAGGAAGCGCGTCTAAATCATCTAACCAGGCCCTGGGCTGGTTAGATCTTATTTCTCCGTTTTTATCCTTATAGGCTAAACCTGGTATATCCTTTAACTCAACGCCATCAGCAATTTCACCCAGAGTAAAATCTCCTTCACCGAAACAGACTGCGTCTAGATCAGCCTCTCTGATAGACCGTTCGGGTAAGGCCGAGCAATGCGCGCCTCCCGCGATAGTAAATACATTCTGGCTTAATTTCTTAATCTTATTAGAAAGTTGAATAACCTGGCTAAATAATGCTGTGGTTGCAGTAAAACCTACGATATCGGGAGAACTCTCTCTGAAATGAGAAAGAACAAAATCTTGGTTAAAACCTTTGAATGACAAGTCAAGTATCTCTACCTTGTTGCCTTTATCCTTTAATTGCGCGGCCACCATCGCCAGGGTAAGGCTGGGAAAGAAAGCAGCCGTAAGGGAATGAACCGGGTTTTTGTAAACTGAACCCCACGAAGGATTTATCAATAATATCTTTGCCATGGATTACAGGTTATATCTTCTCTTTTGCGCTATCCCGTAAATAGATACCCCAAAAGGGAAAGAAATATTTTTCTTGATCAAGAAAACCTCTATATTGACTAATGATTTTAATATTTTTTCAACAAAAGGATTGATTTTCTTATGAAAATCGCTCTGGAAATTTTTATCTCCTTCTTTTATCCTATGAGTAAACTTCCTCATGATATAAACAGCGGGGAATATAAAAAATGACCAATAAGTCATCTTTATGACCTGTAAATCGGTAGAGGCAAGCTTGTTGGTTAACCCACCCTTTCTATACCTCCTGACATGATGAAAGGCGATATCGTGATATGAATATAGCGCCATAAATGCAGGCGTGTTAAAGATCAGCGTTCCGTCTTCTTTAAGCACCCTTACTATCTCTTTCAAACACGACATGTCATCTTCCAGATGCTCAAAAACATCTAATGCCAATATTATGTCACAGCTATTAGATTTAAAGGGGAGCTTCTGCGCATCACCCTGAACCATGCTTGTGATATTCCTTTGTTTGCAATATTCGATTGCCTGCGGTGAAATATCGATTCCGAACGTTTTGCCATACTTAGAACATACAGGAAAATTATCCCCGCAGGCACTAGCTAAGTCCAAAATCTTAAGGTCAGCACGGTTCCCACCCGCCTTCTTTAATGCATCTTTTAGGAGCTCGGTCCTAGACCTATACCACCAGTGAGATTCGCCCTGCAGATTCATCATCACAAACTCCTCGTATTTCATAGTTGCATTATTTAGTTTGTTTTTTAATAAATACTAAAGTCCTGGAGAACCGTTCCAGCATCTTAGAATATATCCTGGTATTAAAGGCAATCTTTCTTAGTAATTTAACTGCTCCATGATGCTTAAAATAGAATTTTTTATAGGCGTATTCAAATAATGATTGAATTTCTTCCTTAGACATCGTTGGGTGTTTAAGCAGGGTTTTACATACCCCAATATAATTCGAATAGTCATTCCTGTCAAAATTTTCAAGGTAGCCTTCTTTCAACGCAATATTTAAAAGTTCTGTCCCCGGCAGCGGGGCCAATATCGAGAACGTAGCAAAATCAAAGCCTGAGGTACAGGCGAAATCTATGGTCTTGAACATCTGTTCTTTTGTCTCAACGGGACAACCGATTATAAAATATCCATGGAGGCTTATTTTCTCATCTGTAATCATGGTTATCGCCTTCTTCACTTGTTCTACGGTATATTTTTTGTTAAGCCATCCCAGGGTAGAGTTATTGGCGCTTTCTACTCCCATGGATATCATGTAGCATCCTGCTTTTTTCATGCTACGGACGACTTCCTCGGTAAAGAACTCTGGCCGGCATCTCGCCCTCCATCTTATTTTTAAGCCCTGTTTTACCAGGCTATCGCAGAACTCTATGACCCATTGGCGATTCAGGTTAAAAGTCTCATCAAAAAACTCAAAATCTCTTATGTTGTATTTATCCCTGCTCTCTTTGATCTCAGAGATAACGTTCTCTGCGCTTCTCCTTCTGGGGTTCTTGCACATTTGGAAACAAAATATACAACTGAACGGACAGCCCCTGGTTGTGATTATGCTGGAGCATGATTTTCCTTTTATGAACGGATGGTAATAAAGATTGTGTTTTAAAAGCTGGCGCGCCGGGAATGGCAGTCTGTTAAGATCAGTAATCTGTTCCTGTGGCTTATTATGGATTATTACTCCATCCTTCTTATAAGATACTCCGTCTATTCCTTCTATCTTATTCCTATCTTTTAATAAATGGTTCAATAAGGAGACGATAACAAAATCTGCCTCCCCCCTTACGCAATAATCTATAGTGTCGATATTCATTATGCCATCGTGGTTTATAAGGGTATGAGGTCCGCCGACGATCACCGGAACATTAATGACAGACTTAATGAGCCGTGACAGATCAACTACGGTGTTAAAGAGAGGAGAGGTACAACCGATTCCTACCAGCCTTGGTTTACTCTCCTTAAGGATTTTTTTTAATTTCTCATGGTTAGTCGCCTCTGCCTCCATATCTAGAAGTTTTATGCTATAACCTGCGTTTATAGCGCTTGCTGCGACATAAGTAATACCCAGTGGCGGCATAACCTCAAGCAAAGAGTAGAAATTCCAGAAAGAGATTCCTCCTCTGCTATAATCTACGCAGCTTGGGTTTATTAACAATAGATCTGTCATATCATTTTTTCCTGGCGTTTTTAAACTTATCAAGATACCTTATGCAATCGTATCCTTTTGTTGCATAAATAGGGTGATTTTGCATTTTCTTCCAAATATCCCTCAAAGGCTCCTTCAGGACGTTTCCGAACGAATCGTGTATAAGGTCACAAGGTGTCACGTCGCCATAAGCGGTAATATATATCTTTTCGATACCTGCGGGACAGCCTGTTCTCATCCTAAAATTATACATATTATGATGCCTTGCGTTCGGATGGCGCATCAATCCCTCTAAGGTTTCATTGCGTTCAGCGCAGGTCATCATCTTCTCGTTTTTATTTTTCCATCCTCCCACTGCGGCAGAATCACAAATAAGTAAGAAAGCCTTTTCCCGTACGCACAGATCCAGAAGCTTGTTCATTTCGGAACTGTTGCTAGAAGCCTCTGTAGATAAAACAGTGGTAAAACAAAGATTAATGCCGAATTCTCTCGCCCAGGAAGCGGCAGCCATCGCCTTATCATAGCAACCCGGGACACCGCGTAATCTATCGTGGACTTGGCGATCGGCCGAATCAAGGCTAATTTGAATAGTATTAAGCCGATGTTTTTTAAAAAGCCTTATCTGGTCCTTTGTTAACCCCAGGGCATTCGTAACCAGGGATACCATAATCTTTTCCGGAGAGCATGCGTCTATTATTTCAAGAATATCGCTGCGCAGAGTAGGCTCGCCGCCTGTTATATTTACATGTATTAAGCCAAGACCCATTGCCTGCTTGATTATGCCACTGATCTGCGCTACTGTTAAATAATCCTTGTTTTTTTCAAAGAGGTTAGCGGAATAACATTTATGACAGGCTGCCTGGCAATGGTAAGTGACCGCTAATTCAACAGACCTTAAAACATTCCTCATCCTCGCCAGAGTATTAAAATACCCGCTAATTATCCTGCCAGAGAGTATGGGGCTCTTTACAAACTTCAGGTGCCTGATGAATTTTGAAATTTTTCTCATGTCGTTTCCTTCTTGTCTTTATTCTCAAAAATAGCATCAACGATATAATATGGCCTGTTTCTTACCTCATCGAAGATCCTTGCGATATACTCACCCAGGACCCCAAGAAAAATAATTTGTATCCCGAGGATAAAAAAGACAACCAAAACAATAGACGTCCAGCCTGGGACATCATAAAAAAAACTGCCGTGTAATCTATAAATCTTCGCATAAATGAGAAAACCAGAAAAGAGCATGATCGCCCCCAGAATAAAAAAACCAAAATACGTCAGCAACCTGATGGGTAGGAAGGAAAAAGAAAATAATGCATCCAGGCCATAATTTATCAGTCGCCAGAAGGATTGCTTCGGCCTGCCCGCATATCTCTTTTCTCGCGAATAGTATATCATTGTTTTTTTGAATCCGATAAACGCCCTTAACCCTACATAATACTTATAACGCTCTTTAAACTTCTTCAATTCATTTACTGCTTTCCTGTCAAGCAGGGAAAACATCCCCGATTGCCTATCGATGTGGACATTGGAGAAGCGTTCCATCAGGGTGTAAAAAATAGAGAACATCAATTTCTTAAATCTTGTCTCGTGCCTTTTTTCCTTCAAGGCATAGACTATATCAAACCCCTCTTCCCACTTCTTCAAGAAACGAGAGATTATTTCAGGAGGGTCTTCTAAATCCCCGTCCATTAAGATAGCCGCATCGGCATCCACATGGTCAAGTCCAGCGTTAAAAGCGTTCTGGTGGCCCCAATTCCTGGAAAGCTTGATGATCTTTATGCGGTTATCCTTTTTCTGGAGATTACATAATAATTCCAAAGTGTTATCGTTGCTGCCGTCATCCACAATAATGAATTCGAAATTATAATGTAGCGGCTCGACACTCTTAGAGATCCTGCTCAATAATTCTTCGACTATCGTTTCTTCATTATAAACCGGTGCAACAATGCTAATCTTTTTCATTTTCTAGATGCCTCCTTG
>Ga0247841_10009846_pt1 | contig 13215 bp, 10 predicted proteins | sample LaCruzMarch2015__2_FD_192410 | JGI IMG/M metagenome (GOLD analysis project Ga0247841, IMG submission 192410) | Freshwater microbial communities from meromictic Lake La Cruz, Castile-La Mancha, Spain - LaCruzMarch2015_18m | ecosystem: Environmental > Aquatic > Freshwater > Lake | place: Spain... | reverse complement strand
AATTATTTTTGAATGCAAATAAAGTAAAAAAAAAGCATATTCTAACTTTTTAAGCAAAAAAAATCCGACAAACAGTATTTTGTTTGTCGGATGTAGTATTTATTTGATACTGTTTTTAGTGTTATTTTAGGACGATAATGGAATATTTAAATAATCATTTATTCATTTCATTTTCAAATTGTCACATTTTCAAATTTTCAAATTAATTTTGTATTAGCTCACTTTCACACGTTCAACGTACGAACCATTTCGAGTATCAACTTTTATTGTTTCGCCGTCGTTTATAAACAATGGTACACGAACAGTAGCACCTGTTTCGAGGGTTGCTGGTTTAGTTGCATTGGTGGCAGTATCACCTTTTAAACCAGGTTCGGTGTAAGTAATCAACAAAGCAACCTGAACTGGTAGATCTACAAATAATATAGTTTCCGATTCTGCATGAGTTACAACTTCACAAACCATTCCTTCTTTTAGAAAATCAACACCATTAATAATGTCTTTATTTACAGAAACTTGCTCGTAAGTTTCGTTACTCATAAAATTAAATCCCGCTTCATCTTTGTAAAGATACTGATATTCGCGACGTTCGATACGCACTTCGTCCAATCGGATTCCCGAGTTGAAGGTTCTGTCGAGTGTGCGACCGGTAACCACATTTTTCATTTTGGTACGAATAAAGGCAGGTCCTTTTCCGGGTTTTACATGTAGAAATTCTGTTATAACATAGAATTGACCTTCTATATCTAAACACATTCCGTTTTTAATATCTGCTGTAGTAGCCATTTTATTAATTTACTATTTAAAGATTTACAATTTAAGACCTAAACCCGTTTATTGAAACAATAACTTTGGATTTCCGGATAAAATATTTGTTTTCGATTTCGATTACAAAAGTACAATTTTAATTTTGATAATCAAAATTAACTGAATATCAATTCATTAAAAAACCTCTACTGAAATAGTAGAGGTTTATCGGTGTGTTTTAGTTTTATTGTTGTATTATTGTTATTGCTTTATTTATCGTTTCTTTTCTGAACATTATAATAAATTTTCATTTGATTACCCAGAATTTTGGTAAATCCTTTCACATCATCGGCACTCCAGGCACGGTTTACTTCACCATATTCTCCAAAATCGGTTTTCATTAAATCGAAACTACTTTCTACACCTACAAGTGTATAATTATATGGACGAAGCTTCACAATTACTGTTCCTGTTACATTTTGTTGTGAACTTTGCAAAAACTGTTCAATATCACGCATTACCGGTTCCAGATATTGTGCTTCGTGTAAAAACATACCATACCAATTGCCAAGTTGGTCTTTCCAATACTGTTGCCATTTAGTAAGCGTATGTTTTTCAAGCATTTTGTGTGCATTGATAATCAGTAATGGAGCCGCAGCTTCAAAACCTACCCGACCTTTTATGCCAATAATTGTATCTCCAACGTGCATATCTCGACCAATTCCAAACTTACCGGCAATGCTTTCCAACATATTAATAAGATGAACCTTATTGCTATCTTTTTGACCATTTATGGCAGAAATTTCTCCATCTACAAAATCAATCTTTACAATTTCTTCGCCTTGTTTTTCAACCTGACTTGGATATGCCGATTCTGGCAGCGTTTGTTCCGATTTTAATGTTTCTTTTCCGCCAATACTTGTTCCCCATAAACCTTTATTGATAGAATACTCCATTTTTTTGAAATCGGCTTCAAAGCCATGTTCTTTCAAATAATTTATTTCATACTCACGTGTGAGCACCATATCGCGGGTTGGAGTGAGAATTTTAATATGTGGTGCCAAAATATCAAAAGTAAGATCAAATCGCACCTGATCATTTCCGGCACCAGTACTACCATGCGCTACATAATCAGCACCAATTTCTTTGGCATAATTAATAATGGCAATTGCCTGAAATATACGTTCAGAACTAACAGAAATTGGATATGTACCATTGCGAAGCACATTTCCGAAAACCATATATTTAATACTTTTATCGTAATATTCCTGAGTTACATCTAATGCAACATGAGTTACAGCACCAAGTCGAAATGCCTTGTCTTCAATTACTTTCAACTCCTGGTCACTAAATCCACCGGTATTGGCAACAGCTGTGTGAACTTCGTACCCTTTTTCCTCCGATAAATATTTTGCACAAAATGAAGTATCCAAACCTCCACTAAATGCTAAAACTACTTTTTCTTTCATATAGCCCAACCCCCAAAAAAGGGGATTATTATTTAATATTATTACACTTTAATTCTTAAAACAAATTCAAAATACCCAAATCACTTCCCCCTTCAGGGGTCAGGGGTCATTTAGATTGCTTCATCTTTTGCCGGATCGTACAACATTCCGGTACACAAGCAATGTTTGCGGTCGGTGCGTTGCAAAATATCATAGTTTACACAACTTTGGCAGCCTTTCCAAAAGGATTCGTCATCTGTAAGTTCCGAAAAAGTAACAGGTTTATAACCCAATTCGGAGTTAATTTTCATAACTGCCAAACCAGTTGTAAGTCCAAATATTTTAGCATCAGGATATCTTTTGCGTGATAGTTCGAAAGCTTTACGTTTAATTCGTTTTGCTAATCCATTACCGCGATATTTATCTACTACAATTAATCCCGAATTAGCAACAAATTTCTTGTTACCCCACGATTCAATATAACAAAATCCTGCAAATTCGTCGCCCGCTAAAGCTATAATGGCTTTACCTTCTTTCATTTTTTGTTCGATATATTCTGGTGAGCGTCTTGCTATCCCAGTACCCCGAACTTTGGCGGCTGCAGAAATGGTATCCAATATCGTTTCTACATATCCTAAAAAATTTTCATCAGCTATCTGTACCGTTATTTCATCAACGGTTATTTCTTTACTCATAATCGGTCGGTTTAACCTTGCAAAGAAAATTTCCTTACAAAGTATTCATCTATCTTTTAATTACATCCCCTGAAATTTCAACAATTCTGCAAGTCAATATGCATTGGTCTTTACTTTTCGGCAAAAGTGATGTTGAGCATTGACAGGATTTCATCGCGTGTAACACCTTCTCTTGGAATAACCAAAATGGTATCATCGCCTGCAATTGTGCCAAGAACCTGTTCAGTTGCTTTGTTGTCAATATCCCATGCAATGGCACTTGCATAGCCTGGTTTTGTTTTCACAACAGCCAATTGTCCCGAAAACTCTAAACTCAAAACTGCACCATGAGAAAGAAAGCTGTTGTAGGTTCCCTCTAAGGGTTTTGGCTTATTTACGGGTGGTAAAATGTATTTATAAGCTCCATTAGATAAAGGCGTTTTGGCAACCTTTAATAACTTTAAATCACGTGACAAAGTAGCTTGTGTGACCTCGCAATTTTTGTCACTCAGAATTTTTAGCAATTCCTCCTGACTTCCAACAACACTTGATCTAAGAATTTCAGAAATAATCTGTAAACGATTTCGTTTATTCTTCATAAATGCATATTTATTTATATTTTGTGCAAAAGTACAACAAATATTGCATATATAATAATTCTAGGAGCATAAATTTCATAATTATTCTAAAACAGCATATTTTGAGGTCGAGAATTCAATTTAAATGCATAATTGAACGATTAAACCGTATAATTATGGTATATTATATTGGAAATTTATGCAGAAAATAAAAAACATCATTAATTTTGAATTACTAAAAAAATGATGTTTTTAAAAGCGATATAAGTATGCAGGTAAAATTTAGTTGGTTTGATTAGATTTAATATGAATTTGGAAATCTAACCTTGTCAGTATATAACTCCTTTACTACGGCTTTAATTTCTGGTTTTCTCAATCCTTCGTTATAGAAAAATATCTCGCCATCCGTTTTCAATTCACGGTTTATCAAGATTTGTTCTTTAACTTGCTGTGCATCTGATATTTTCCCACTTACCATTAAAATAATTCCTGAAACAAAAAGCTGTTTTTTACCCACTTTTGGATTGATGTATGATTGTGCTGACATAACTGCATTTTTATATCCAACAGCATCATATTTGTAACATTGTACGGCAAGCAAATCGCATATACCATTGCTCACCCACTGCGGCCATTCCTGCATCAAGTTTTCCTTGCACCACGGGTAAGGATTTGGTGCAAAACTAACCATTACATTTTTATTGGTTGCTTTTACCTTGGTGTACAGCGTTTTTCCAAATTGATTTAGTATATCTAACCGCCAACGCACCCAAGCTGAATCTTTGAAACTTGCAGGTGGAAGCTTTCCTTTATGTGACAATTTATATCGCGCTACCGTTATTTTATCGTAGCCCGAATTGATACACGAAGCTGGTAATCGGTCGTCACCCTGAATGCCATCAACTTCGGGATATTTTTTAATGCCTTCCTCAATTAAATCGAGCAGGTATTTTTGCACTTTCGGGTCGAACGAATTGAAATAATAATCGTGGTTATTATAACTTGCAGCTTTCCCATCGTTGCCAATTCCGACCCAATCGGGATGTTTTGCCAAAATAGGATTATTGGCAGGTGTAGCCTGTTTTATGTCGGCCATAAAGCCAAATTCGAACCAGAAGAAAACCTTAATGTTCCGTTTATGAGCTTCCACTATCAAATCCTGAACGGGATCGTTGGTCGGACTTTTCTGTGGTGTGTTGTAGGTTTTCATAAATGGTGTCAACATGCATGTTGAGTCAATATGACTATAATTTGTATTTTTAAGCAAAACCTTACTCGGATAAAGCGTTTTATTCAAAGCGTAACTAACTATGAAAATTGAGTTGAAGTTTAACGAATCGAGTGTTGCAACAAAGTTTTGAACATTCCGATACGATTTCAGAACATTGGTATATTGCGGATCGGGCACCCAAACGCCACGAACTTCCGGTTTTGCATTTAATACATTATTAATACAAAATAATGAGATAATTAGAAAGAATGCTAGTTGCTTTTTCATAAATTGTAAATGATAAAATTGTAAATGAATTCAGGTTTTCCAGAACCATTTTCGCCTTACTGTAAATACCGTTACCGCCATCATGCCGCTTGTAATAATCAATCCTTTTACTATTCCAAGCCAAGGTGTAATTTCATACAAATTGTTAATCCATGGCATTATTCCGCACAATGCAAGCAACGGAAAAACCACAAATGATCCTGCCACATAAGCTACCATGGGGTTTTGTCCACTTTCGGTTACATATCTGAATATCTTTTTATTTCCAAAATAATCAATTACAATGGAAAAGAAAATGAGTGTGAAAATTGCCAATCCTGCAGTAAAAAAGAAATAGCTCATGGTAGCATAATCTTTACGTATGCCACCTTCAAAAGCTTCGAAAACATTTCCAAGTAACAGCCAACTAATTCCCCATTGCAACAAACTGTAGTACAATCGGCTCAATGAGTTTTTGGGGTTTCGGAGCAGGTAATAAAGCATTATTCCAAAAACGACATTCAGAACTAAATTCAGCACAAGAAAGCGCGAGAAAAGGCAAATTAAATTACTCAAAACAACGACAAATGTAATAATCAGAGTAGCACACATGGTTCTTTTTGAGGCTGGAACGGATTTATCGGTATCATTGTCCGAAAGCCATTTTACCAATAAATCGCCTGCAATAGTTCCGGGTATGATAATAAATAAATACTTGAGATAAGTCATCTGATAGAGCCATTGCCCGGGTAAATAAATGGCAGATTGAATGCTTTCGGGCAGCCATTGCGCTGGGTTGAAATTCCAAACCCATTGATTCCAACTGCCATCTACTTCCGAAGTTAGTCGGAAAGCAAAAAAGAAAACCATTATTCCTACCCTTAACATCAAATTAGTACGGGTGAAAATCCATGCCAACGAACCAAAGAGCGCCATATTTGCCAATATGAGAATAATTATATCGTTGTGGGACAGTTTGAAACCTTGCTTGAAAACATCGGATTGCGAAATAACATTAAACAAAATCAGTCCAATAAGTATAGTAATACCCGACCAATTGAGCCATGCATTTTTAGTTTCCGAAAGTGTTGGAATTCGAACAAAACTGATGAAAAATAAACCAAAAGCCAGAAGCGCCAAAACGTAATTCCAATTTCCGCCCAGGCGATATGGCGTGCAGTGATAAATGGAAATTGCAAATAAAACCAACAGAAAAACCCGTTTCAAAACAGGTGAAATAAGGCTACCGACAGTTGCACCTTTATCAAGTTTCCTGCCCAACGCAAGCGGAAATGCTGCACCCATGGCAAACAGAAAAAAAGGGAAGACTAAATCCACCCATGTAATTCCGTAAATCGTAGGGTCGAAATTAAAACCGGAACGTGGTCCTACCTGCGCATGGTACATCCACGCCGGTAAGCTTTCGGCAATTGTGCCGGATAAAACCATTCCAATAATGGCTAAACCACGAAGGGCATCGAGTGCAGTTGAACGACTTTTCATTTACTATTTTTTCATTTACTATTTACCATTAATCATTTACCATTTTAGAAGTCAGGTTTACATTTTGACCTTTAACTTTCAAAATATAAATGCCTTTTTGTGGGATAGAAATTGTTTTAAAATCGTTTGCCATAGTCATATTCCATGCCGATTGGTAAATCATTTTTCCGGTTATATCAACTACATTTATTTGTACCTGTTGTTCATTTCCGAGTTGTAAGTTCAATTGCAAATTACCATTATTATCATTGAATACCAGCAGCTTTTGACCGTTGTTCTCAACGGTTGTAATAGCAGTGGATAAACCAAGTGATTTACGCAATAAATAGGTGTATTTTTCGGGTGTCACAAATTCCACATCGGCACCAATGGTGGCATTTGCCTTGATGCTTTCCATCAATGTTTTGAGGCGTGGCAATGTTATATCGTTTGTTTCGAGTGCCGCGTTATCATACCTAAAACGTTCGTAACCAGCCATCAGGAAACGGGGTTTTGTTTTTCCGCTAAGTTTACTTACAATACGGTCGCGTACGGTTGTCAGATTCGAAAAATCGGCATAAAAAGTTTCATCATTCACATGGTTGTAAAGCAGTTCCCCATAGTTGGTGTAAGCTTTTTGGGTCATCAAACCCGGATCGAAAAGCATGGTCAATTGTGCATTGGTTTGCTCGGCAAAAGCACCTAATTTAGCAAAATCAAAATTATTAGAAATAGTAATACCACGATATACCGATGAGCCGGCACCGTTGTAATGTTTATACGCATACACCGAATTTACGTTGAATTTTTCCATCAAAGTCATTGTTTTTGTTTTTGCATCAGGCAAATACGATGTGGGAAAAACATCTGGATAAGCATATCCCAGCGGTGTAGAAACAGCCATAAAACCATCGTTGGTAGTGGCTGTACGGTAATAATACTGACCCACGAATGGGAATTCTTCGAACATTTGCAAATTAAATCCCCATGCTAATGGTACTTGTCCGCGAGTTGTGGATTGCCATGCTCCACCCTGAAAACCTATATTCCAGTTACCGGCATCACCTTCGGAAGCAATAAAAAGGACGTAATATTTATTTTCGAGTGGTACCGATGCAAAATTTACATCAGCAGGCCGTTGGTAGCTGAAATTAGCATCGACAGGAAAAACATGATGCCATGATAAATTGCTCAATAAGGTTTCGTGGAAACTACCACCATAAGCAGAAATCCACTGCACCAATGGTTCAGGACGCATCCAACCATAGACATGAAAAATCTCGTTCGGACGTTTTGATTTCAGATAATTCATCACCCGTTCAATTTTTGCTGCTTTCTCGTCGGACAATGATGTGAAACGTAAATCTTCAGTTCCTCCCAGATTGAGTTGAAACATTCGCTGATTTACAGCCCAGTCAGTCATTTCGCGGATATAAAATTTCGAGGTATTGCATCGTGGCAAGAGATTATCCAGAGCCCAATCGAGCCAAACAAAGTAACGTTGCTCAAGCGTTAATGATGCATTATTCCAACTATGCGAAGCAAGTTCTAATTGCGCTGAAACCTGAATGGTAGCCTGACCGTTGAAGTAATCGGGCACATCAATTTTTGTTGGTTTATTTATTTCAATGGTTGTGTTGGTCGAAGCCACCGGAATACAATCGGAAAGTCCACCCAACATAGCAGCTGCCTCAGCTTGCCACTTGAACGACTGTCCGGTGAAGTTTCCGTAAGTTAAATTGGTATCGTAGGTAATGGCACCTTTAATAAAACTTTTAAAGTATTGAACCAGCGCATTGGTATTGTTTATAACCGTAAACTGCACTCCACCAGTAGTTTTGTAGGCTGTTTCCCATAGCTCATCGGTTTGGTTGTAGCTCCAAGTTTCATAAACATTGCGTAGATACAAACGAGGTGCATCGCGGTTAACAATGCCTGCTAGCGTCATGGCAATCATCTTGTCCTCAGCCAACTGCCCTGAACCATCGTAAACTACAGCATTTATGGCATTCGAATTGAGGATAATACAAAAAAGTAACAGGCTAAAAAAAAATCTTTTCATTGGTAATAAACCTCCATAATTTAAATATTAAACACAAAACCAGAAATATGAATCGCGAAACAAACTTTATTTCTTCTTTACAAACGAAACAACCGTTGCAACAGCACGTTCAGTTCCATCCGAAGGTTTATTCAACAAAGTACCTCCGGCAATTATTGCCGATGAACCGCCGCCATCCAAATTCAACACATTGGTACACCCAATGGCTTTCATAATTTGAACCAACTCGAGCAAAGTTGCACCATCGCTATGTGTTTGCCGGCCATCACACACAAAAAGAACGATTTTATTGTCGGCGGTACTACCAATTAATGTACGTGGAGGACGTGCCGATGACGAAAATATGTCGGTTTGTAGCAGTTCGTAATTAGTCATGTATTTGCCGCCCGTTGTGGTGGTAAAATCAAAAACAGTTTTCCCATCTTTTATTAATACAGGTGCGCCACCAATAGCTGTATAAGGATTCCAACTAACGGCAGATGTTGGAAAAGTCTGACTGGGTGATGCCTGAGGTGTTTCGCCTTCCACATTTGGCGATGGTAAGTTATAAGCGTTGTCGCCTGCTGTCCAACGCAACATAGGTGTTTGTGATTGTGTAACGCCAAATGCACCGCGTGTTACCTGATAGGAATAAGTTCCGCGTGTAAGTGCAGAGATATTATCCGCTTTTTTTGAATTTCGAACTAAAGCCAAACTATAAGAACTAACATTACTGCCACTGTAACCAAAATAACCGCCGTTGGTCATTATGTATGTTGTTTCGTCGGTGGCTGCTGATATAAACTGACTTGGTTTTTGAGCGGTAGTGGATAACGAAGTTTTCAATTCAATATTTCCTGTACTCATATCGGCAATGGCATACCATGCTTGAAAAAATCGTCCGTTTAACGACGATGTTGTTGTATATACTTTAATTTCGGTAGGTAAACCGGCATTAATACTAGTCATTGCTGTCCAAGTAAGTGAAAGTGGAGATGGTTCGGCAGCAAGTGTTCCCTGAACTTCGGAGCTGTAGGTTGTTCCCTGCGAATTGGTGGCATACGCCCTGATGTAATAGTTTGAGTTAGCATCCAGATTGGAAGCATTGCCAAAAAATGTTTCACCCGATTTCACTTTTACATGCCAAGCGGATTTTGAATCGGCAATGGTTGGATTTGAAGATTTACTCCAGCATAAACCAGCTGAGCAAGGTTCGCCACCATCTGAAGTCAGTGTGAAATAAGATGAAATTTTTAGATAAGAAACTATTGGCGAAGCAATTGTAATTACAGGCGTTCTCAATATTGTCAACGTTCGTTCCACGCCCACCGAAGTGGCACTGCCAGCGTAAGCATAAAGTTTGTAAGTATTCAGTCCGGCAGCAGGGTCGGTATCTGTGACAGATGTTTCGTTAGATGCAAGCGTTTTCCAAGCCAAATAATTTCCGGTGCCAACTTTGCGTTCAATTTTGTAGCCATCAATGCCGCCTGTTACTGCATCCCAAGTTAAATTCACCGTATTTTGATTTGCCACAACGGCAAAATTAGCAGGCATTGATACAGGAACGTGTTGATAATAAACCGAAATGGTATCGGAAGCACGTTGTTTGCAAAAAGCATACACTTTATACAAATAGGTTGCCTGTAGCAAACCGTCATCAATAAATTCTGTAACATTAGCACCAACCGTTGCTTTTACGGGAGTTGCTACTCCGGTTGCCCATCTCTCAATTGCAAAACCATCTTCGCTTTTGCTGTTATCAATCCAGCTAAGTTTGATGGAAGTGGCCGAAACTTTTTCGGTTGTCAATTTGGTGGGAGCTGGAAAAGGGATTTTGGGGTCACTTAAATCGGGATTTCCACAGGAACAAATGCAAATCAACACTAACAAAATAGTAATGAGATGCTTGAATCTGTTTTTTGAAAAATCAAGTTCCATATTTTTATTTTTTGAGAACGTTAGCTTTTACAAAATTTTCTACAATCACAGCCAAATCAGCTGCACCTTTTGCGCTTGGATGCACTTTATCCATCAATTCAACATTTATAGTAGCTCCATCAAGTAAATAAATATTTTTATCGCCGGCAGTTTTTCGCTCCTGAACCAATTGAGCAACCACCGACTGATAATCTTCAATTTTCACTCCACTCGAAGGCGTCGGATTTTCTGTGCCAATCAAACTGATACAAACCAATGGTGTATTTGGCTGATATTCACGAATTTTATTTAATAATACCAACATCATAGTTCGGTAACTGCTTGCCGTTTCGCCAACAAAATACCAATCGTTATATCCCCAAAGTACCGTAATTAAATCTGCCTTCCGGTTTTCGAGTTCGGTTGCCACTTTCCAGCTTACTTTGCTTCCACCCACAGCCAAATTGTAAGTTTCGAAACCCATTTTTCGGCTAAACAAAAACGGATAGCTCAAATAACCAGCATTGCCTTGACCTACGCCTTGTGTAATGGAATTTCCAATGGCAAAATACTGTGGCTGAGTGGGAAGTTGAGTAGCGAAGAGCTCTTTTCCGTTCTCAATTTCAATGCTTGTCAAATTTACAGCATTCATCAATGAGGGCGAAATTTCCCAGGTTACACTATCTTTCCATGCCGGTTTTTGAAGCGTGAAATTATGATTTATATAGCTGTTAAACCAAACTCCATCAGCCCACACGCCATAATCGGTACCCCAACGAGCACCTGCTGTTTCAGTAAATTTTACTTTTACAAAATTACTATTTGTTCTGAACCTGACAATTACACCCGATTGTGTTTGTCCGTTTTGCATATAATTTATTCGGGGTTCAGTCAGATTTAATTCGTTGAATCGTGACATGATTATTTTTGAAGTGTCACGCGAAATATGCAAACAGTTTTTTACCTCAATTTTATCATCCAACAAACTCTAATTCTGCGAATTACTTACTAAAATACGGTATTGAACCGAACTTTTGTCTTGTGCAGTAATGGTTATCGTTTGCGGTTTACTAAAGTCAATACTATCGGAAAGCACGTAAGTTGCTTTATTTGAAACTTCAACTTTACATTTCATATCAACCAAGTAAGTATTCCAGGGCAAAGCCACTTTTACAGTTTTGGATGAATCGTTAATAATTCCTGAATATTCCACTGCATTGTAAAATACCGAAAACTGAATCAATTTGTTATCGTTCGAAAGCAAAACTTCGAGCGATTTACAACTTGAAAATAAAACCAAAAGAAATATAATTTGCAGGTATTTAACCATTTATAAAAATATCTTATTAAAATGGAAATATTGCCTTCCCTGGATACAATGCTTTATACGCTTTTTGTTTTGATGGTATCGCTTCGTAAAACCAAGTTGATTCGTTATAAATTCCACGTGAACGGTTGTATTGAATTAATTGTGCTAAAAATCCATCCGAAACAATTGTATTTCCATTGCGTACCAACATGCCCGGAACGTATTTTTTTCGTAAATCAACGGAATTAAAAACATTTTGCACATCGCTGTAAACCAGCGGTGAATAGGAATCAATACCCTGCGACTCATTACGGTATAACTGTGGAGAAATCCAATCGGCAACACCGCGTTTAAGCCATTCAGGCCAATCCTGCAAGTAATTATCTTTACTCCAACCACGTGTGCTTGGTGCCCACGTAACAAAACAGGTGGAGCGGGCAGCTTTAACGGCATTGTAAAGCGTGACAGCATAATCGCTCATTTTATTTGCTTTCCAGTTGAAAAATGCAGTTTCGGTAGGGTTTGTAGGCACATCCTTTCCCGTTTCGCTTTTATATAATTGCTTTGTATAATCGTCGTAACCGGCATGAGCAGGTAATGCTGGCAAGCGGTCGTCGCCCTGCACGCCATCCAATCCGGGATATTTGGTTACGCATTCCACAATCATATCTGTCAAAAATTTTTGCACTTCGGGATGAAAACCATTTAACCAGTAAAAACTGTTTTTATTGGTTTGTACTCCGGTAATATCTTTACTTACCCAATCGGGATGTTTGTCTGAAATTGGTGAATCCTGTCCGGAATAATGGGAAGCAAAACCATATTCGAACCAAGCTATTACTTTTATATTTTTGGCATGTGCTTTTTCAATCAGTTTTCCCAACACATCGCCCCAAGAACAACCTGCAATAATTGTTTGAGCAGGAGTTAATCCAAGTACATTGGCTAAGGTTTGGCTTGGAAAAAGCGTCTGACTTTTATTATAGGTACAAACACAAATTGTATTAAAATTGAGTTCGGCCAATTTATCTACCATGGCAGTGAGTCCGGCTTCGGAGAAAAGCACCGTGCTTGCTACATTGGTAACCCAAACCGCTCTGATACCTGTTTCCTGTTGTTGAACATTGGCAGTAAGAGTATATGTTTTCGTAAATTTACCTTTAGTGAGTGTCCAATTAAAAGGTTTTGTTAAATCTATTGTTCCGCCCGAAACAATGTTTGATTTAATTGCTGTTTCAGCTAAAGTATAGTTAATTATCAAAGCTGAAAGACTTGTCCCAAAAGGAACAGTAAATAAAATGTTGTCACCGTTGATAACTCCAGTAACAAAATTATCTGACAATAGAATATTATTCACCCGAAAGGTGGGTTGATTGTAAGCTAAAACAGTAAAGCTTTTTTTAGTTCCGGCTTCGGAAGTCACTGTATAGAAAACAGGTTTAGAAAAATCTTGTTTCACTCCGGAGGCAGGATTGATAGTAGCTTTGGGCGAAACTTCGATAATAGGCGCAAGTGCTGTTAAATCGGTAGTTGTGGGTACAACTA
>Ga0247841_10009843_pt1 | contig 13218 bp, 16 predicted proteins | sample LaCruzMarch2015__2_FD_192410 | JGI IMG/M metagenome (GOLD analysis project Ga0247841, IMG submission 192410) | Freshwater microbial communities from meromictic Lake La Cruz, Castile-La Mancha, Spain - LaCruzMarch2015_18m | ecosystem: Environmental > Aquatic > Freshwater > Lake | place: Spain... | reverse complement strand
CAAGTTAATATCCGGCCTTTTTCTCCTGATATCCTGCAGAAGAGTCCTTGCCTGTCTGTTGGCATACGGCAATACGTTGTTTGAGAAAAAGAAGGATACTATGCAGATTGCAGATATCAGGATAATCAGAGGCATCATTATCCGGCCCAGCGGTATTCCCGATGATTTGAGGGCAGTCAGCTCGTTGTATTCCCCCATGTTCCCGAACGTCATCAGCGACGCCAGCAGTATTGCCAGGGGGAGCGCCATGGGCACGAATGTGAGGGAGAACTGAAACAGGAGTTCGGCCATGATCATCAGTTCAAGACCCTTGCCTGCAAGCTCATCAATATACATCCACAGGAACTGCAATATCAAAATGATAAGCACAATGAAGAATGTGAGTATGAGCGGACCGATAAATGATTTAAGTACGAACTTATCGAGTTTCTTCAATGCCCTTCATATTTTAATTTGCAAAAGTACTCATTTTTGACCAAAAAAATAATCTGTCAACCAATAGTTAACCGTGTCAGATTTAACCTTCCTGGGTTCGGTATACAATTTTTGTAAGCCGGTAAGAAACCATTCAAAATTTCCAATGACATGAACCAGCTACCCGGTGGATTGTTAAATTATTAACAAAAGTTTTTGGGTTAGTTTTAGAAAGGAATATGCCCCACATCCCAATGCGGGTTTTTTGATTTTTTGTATGTAAGGAATTTGCCAGAAGGGAATTCGGTTAATTTTCCTGATCACAGCTATTGACATGGTTAATGAATGGCAGGTTCCTTTGCTTTATCCTTCCGATCATAAGATAAGGTATAAAAAACATTGCGTAGAAAATGCACCACAGAACAAAGTTGGGTATGATCAGGATCTTTCTCACCAGCTGATATGTTGAAAAAATATTTCTTGTTTTCTAATAACAGAGTCGACCTGTAATTATTGTACTTAAATGTATACAATAGCTGCGAGGATCGATGAAATTCAGTCAGATGTATCGGGGAAATGCAGTTGGTACCGCTGAAAGTGCGCTTTTCTCATCCGATAGAAGCGGAAAATTAAGGTTCTCCGCCTGCTTGAAAATTTTCAGGTTTTCGATTTTGTCACCATCCTGCCTTTTTCACCCCCCCTGGCCCCTAAAGGGGGAAAAAGCATGCAGCTTTTCACCCGGGTATCCCGATAGCTATAGGGAGGGAAAGGGAGTAAAGGAAAAAATTGAAATGTAAAAAGGAAGGCCGGCAACTGTTTGTTTGGTAGTTAATCAGTATGTGAATTGTGCTAATTTCCAGAAATGGAATCAGTGATAGTTGCCGGCCCGATCCAAAGATAAAAAAAAATTCAGCATCAGCAAAAAAAAGAGCCGGTAATCCTGCTGTCAATAGAGAGCTGTGGGCCAGCAACGGATTGACAGTTTATGGAAAACCGGCTCAGTCAAATGTATAAATAATCGGCATATCCTAAATATCTAATAATCAGATTTTTGACTAACGCCGGCTTTTGTGTGGTAAAGTGTAATAATTTGATTATGAACTTTCACTGTTTTCCTATAATATTCTCGTTTGAATTAAAATGCAGGCAAACAATCAGGTGCAGTATACTTTTCATTTTATCTCATCGTTTTCATAATTCACCGGGGTACCGCTTACTAATTTTCAATTTCACATACTACTATGCGACAGATCTTCAAACGCACCAGGGCTCAGATGATGGTTGAGATACTGAAGGATCCTGAAAGAAAGCCGCTGACTGGGATTTTAAAGGACAACCTGGATCTGCTGATCCATCACAGGGAAATACCTGTCCATTATTTCAGCCGTTATCTGTTCAAGAAAGGGATGACGAATATCAGGGATTACATTCCCAACGGGCTCGCCATGAAAATTGCACCGGCACTGAACGACGGAAAGGTCAAGGATGTACTGGATAATAAACTGTACTTCAGTTTGTTTTATGGCCAATTCGATCTTCCTTTGCCGAAAATTCTGATATATAATCATAGAAACCGCTTCATTGCAGGAAATATTCCGGTGGATATCGGCAGTTTGGATGATTTCAGGATGCTGATTGAAGATACTTTCATGAATAATCCCGGCTGTGATGGACTTTTCATAAAGAAGACCTATGCCAGCGCCAGCGGGAGAAACATACATTCCATTTTGCGGTCTGACCTTAAATCAAACGATCAGTTAATCCGGGATGTGTATTCAGGTGTGAAGGACTCGGCATTCATATTTCAGGAAAAGGTGAAGCAGCATCCGGATCTGGAAAGGCTTAGTCCGGCCTCATTGAACACAATCAGGTTTGATACATTCATCGGCGATGACGGAAAGATTGAAGTTATTTCAGGATTTCTCAAGATGAGCACAAATGAGGCTGTCGTCGACAATGTTATCTCGGGAGGCTGTGGAGTTGGGATCAATGCGAATTCCGGCAGATTGAAGCGCTTTGGTTATTCGAAGGTCAGAATCAGCGGAGTCGATGTACTGACGGAGCATCCTTTAACCGGGATCAGGTTTGAAGGCTATCCCGTTCCTTACTTTCATGAGGCAGTGGATCTGGCAGCAAAGGCAGCGTCTTTTATGCCCGATCTGAGGCTTGTCGGCTGGGATGTCGGAATAGGTGAAAGCGGTCCCGTTCTGATCGAAGGCAATTCCGATTACGGAGTAAACTCAAACGACCTTATGTATGGCGGTTATATGGCTAACGAAACATTCAGGAAGGTCATTCGTGCTGCCGGGAACAAACTAAGATAGATTTAAGAATTTTACGCAGCCACAGAAGTAGCAAGTAGGAAGGAACTAAGAGAAGAATTATGTAATCCCATTCTTCAAAAGCGTATGTTCTGTATGAATAACTTCGTGTTACTTCCGGTTTTTACTCCTTGTTACACCGTGGTTAAAAAGAATATCCGCCTCAAATCTGTGGTTTTGCCTGATAACTTTCTGATATCACCCTAAGTACTGAATGGCTAAACCTTTTGAGAATACACCTGTTTTTTGTACTTTAGGTGGTCTCTTGGATAGTTTAATAACAAAATAATTACAATAATATGAGTAAGTATTTTGATAAATGGACAATAGTTGTAATAATTCTTACCATTGTTCTCTTTGTCGTTGCTCTGTTTGTGAAGGGATTCACCCATCAGCTTTTGATTGAAGCAGGTGTTCTGCTGGTATCAATCAAGATTATCCTGATGTCATACAAGAACGTCCGGAATTTTGAAGAACTCAAAAAAGACCTGTCTGAGATAAAGGAATTACTGAGGGAAAAGTAAGCAGCAAAAGAAGGAAACCTTTCACAAATCCAACCGGATCTTATACCGTATTGATAATTCTTTATTTGCTAATGAATTACCTCCGGTGATTCTGCGCAGGGGGTGCTTTACAACAAAAAGCCTTCCCGTTATCACGGGAAGGCTTTTTGTTGTAGCGAGACGGAGAATTGAACTCCGGACCTCATGATTATGAATCATAAGATATACGTTTTTGATATTTTTCATATATTTTTTATGTCTGCTATATATCAATATATTAGAAAAATTATCTTATGATTTATTTTGATCATTTATGGAATAATTATTAGTTTTGTGTATTCAAATGTGTATTCGGTGAATACACAAATTATATATTAAGCCAATGGAAGCAACAGCCAGAATCTTTTTCCAGAAAGCACCCGCTAAAAGGACAACTGACAACCTGTGTCCTGTAAAATTATGTGTTACACACAAAAGGGAACGCAGATACTATTCGATTGCTAAACGCATTAAGGCTGCCGAGTGGTTGTTTTTATCGGAATCGGACATAGAAAAAGCAAAATCTGATAGTCCACGTGGCAAATATCGGGACATAGCCTTTGAGTATAAACGAATAGTTAATGAGGCTGAAAATGCAATTGGTGAGTTGCCGAGGTTCAGCTTCAATCTGTTTGAAGAAAAATTCCTGGCTAAAGCGAGTAGTTGGGATAATGTTTTTACCGCAATGTGGCAACATATTAGGGATTTGCGGGCGGAAGGACGATTAGGTTATGCATCATCCTTTGAGAGTACTTTAAGGGCTATTAAAGAATTTCATACTGGGAAAAGCTTTAAATTTAATCCTCGTCTTGATAAGGTCGCAAACCGTATGAATGATTACACAACTGGGAAACCTCTTAATTTTATCGACATTACTCCTAACTGGTTAAAAAGTTTTGAGTTGTCGCTTGTTAAGAAGAAAAAATCAAAGTCAACAATAGGAATCTATATCCGCAATATCAGAGTGTTATTTAATTTGGCCATGAAAGTGCATAAAGTTAAAGCTGAATATCCATTTGATGACTACAAGCCCAAAACTGCAAATGGACGTAAAATTGCTCTAAATGCACTTCAGATAAGCATGATAGCAAATTACAAAACAAAGAACCCTCAGGAGCAGTTCTACCGAGATATCTTTATGTTCAGCTTTTTAGGTAGCGGGATGAACTTGTCCGATATTGCACGACTTAAATATTCAAATATTATTGACGGTGAATTATGGTTTGTTCGTGAAAAGACAAAGGGAGAGGAAGCAGTGGAGGACAAAATTCACGTCCCTGTTTCTCCAAAAATGCATTCAATAATAGATAGGTACAGAAACAAGGCAATCGGTTTTGACAGTTATATCTTTCCAATATTGAAACCTGAATTGAGTGATGAAAAGAACTATGCTAAAATTAAGCAGTTAACCAAGCAAGTCAATAAATATTTAAGACGAATCGCGAAAGCCGTAGGAATCAACGAATCAATTTCAAGTTATGTTGCTCGGCACAGTTGGGCAACCATTGCAAAGAATAACTGGACAAGCATAGAGTTTATTTCAGAAGCCCTTGGACATAGTTCAGTTAGTGTCACCAAGAGATATCTGAAAAGCTTCGAGAAAACAACCAGAGAACAACATTCAGAGAAAATGGAAAACCTTATATTTACTGAAAGCAAAAAGACTATAGAAGCTGGGTAAGCTTTTTACGAACTAAAATACTGAACTCAAACTATAAGAATATACTATGGATACCACAGATGCTTTTATTTCATATATATTTAATAAACTTTCCTACCAAAGTGCCACAAGCGCTGAATTAAAGAATGAACTAAATAGGGTACTCACCAAAATAGGTGATTCTGAAGAAATAATAAAACTATTCCGAAGGACAATAGATATAAAAAAAAATCGAAACCTCGATGCCTTCTTTCTTGGATCTGTCTATGATTTTTTTGATTATGCTGAATACTGCTTAAATATAGAGCTCAATGGAAGGAGAAAGAATCATAATGACTGGACTTGGTTGCACTACAATCTCATTGAAAATAGATATATCCTAAATGTAAGTGCAAGTGATTTTAATGAAGTCATGATCCACAAAAGACTGCCTAATGGCAAAGAGCAAATAAAATGGATAGGTAAAACCAAAACGGAAGCATTGTACTTTAGCAAACAGTTTGGATTTACTCTGAAACAATTCAATGAATGCTTTATTTATTTCAATGGTACAAATTTTAAAGCGAATAACAAAACCCCAACATTCCAAAAGAAGGAATTTGAAGACCTGCTAACAAAGGGTAAATATCAATAAAAAACTTTTCGATACAGATCCAGCCTGATTTTCAGGCTGGTTTCTTTTTATTTCGACACTTGTCGACACTTGTCAACTTTTTTCGACATTTTCTATCGAGATAAAAATCAGTAAATCAATGTGATAAATACAGATTCCATGTAATTTTGGTGAAAAATATTACCATGGACAAAGAAATAATCACATTTGATAACCTACCAAAAGCCATTGCCGAGTTAAATCGAAAAATAGATATGATTCTTTCAGGCTCTCTTAAAATCCAGCGGAAAGAGAATGAGGAAAGGCTAATGTCGATAGAGCAATTAATAGATTATTTGATTGACCAACCGGCACGGCAAACCATATATGGTTGGGTTAACTACAGATTAATCCCTTACGAGAAGCATGGGAAGCGGTTGTATTTCAAAAAAACGGCTATTGATTTATGGCTGGCTAATGGTCGAAGAATAAGTAATGGTACGGTAAGGTAGAATAATTATGGGGAACGAAAATTTAATACATGTCCTACAACAACTGCGATATCATGGCTTCGACTATACTATGATATGCCGGGGAACCAGATCGTGTCTCTATCGTCAGACATACCATGTGAAAACTGTGGGTTTTGAGGTTTTTATTATCTCATATCAACCTGAAACAATATTAAACGGGATTGTTTACCCCGCCCGTGAACGCCGGCCGAAGGATGAAGATTTCGGGAAAACGGCATGGTCATACCTGACACTTGAACAGTGTACAGTAAAATTTCAAAGTATTGAAAGGGAATATTCATGGATAGAGCGATACCCAAAATAAAACGACCTGCATATAGAAAACCTGAAGCAGTCAAGGAGCTTGAACGATTGGCGAACGAAGCCGCTATGTTCAAACATCCCATATGTCCTCATCTTGCACCACGAAAATTCCGGGATGATATAGCAAATGGACTGACTCAATGCATTGTACAATACATTGTGTTATGTGGAGGCTTCGCCACCAGAATTAATAACCAAGGTACATGGAGTAAAAAGCTGAATAGGTTTATCCCTGGTACTTCCAGAAGAGGTTTGGCTGATGTGATGGCAACTTACAATGGAATGTCATTACATATCGAAGTCAAGATAGGTAAAGACCGGCAGTCAGAGGCACAGAAAGAGGTAGAGGCTGATGTCATCAAATCAGGAGGGAATTACTTTCTGGCTCGGAATTTCACAGAATATAAGAAGTGGTTTGACAACATAAGATAATTATCCATGTCAAACAGGTTTTCATATTACAACTCAGCCTTAGGAATCTTTCAGACAACCCCAACAGGTCAATTAACAATAGAGGAATGCATTGAAATCATTCGGACCATATCCCTAAAAACTAAAACCGATCTGATAAGAAAGACCGAGGACCCGAAGGAGAGAGAGAAGATAAAGAAATCCTTGCCATATGTTACATTCAGCGGAACATTCTCCTCAAGGGCAAATGAAAAGCTAATTGTACGTTCAAATTATTTCTGTATTGATCTGGACCATGTTGGAGCTTTGAAAGAAATTAACGATGTAGAGAAAGCTATAACTGACAGTTACCCCTTTGCAATGTCATTCGTTTCTCCAAGTGGAGATGGAGTTAAGATTGTGTTTCTTATTGATCCTGATGCAGGGACCCATTTGGATTTTTTTCATGCTATTAAGAAATTTATAGGGCTTAAAACCGGGAGAGCTATTGATGATAACTGCAAAGATATATCGAGGGCATGCTTCCTTTGTCATGACCCGCTTGTTGTCTCTGAGGTACCTGTAGTCTTGGGTCATAAATTTCTTAAAGAATATCTTCCACAGGAGCAACAAGAAAAGCATGGATCCACGTTCGACAACATTTCAATCCCAATAGGTACACAACAAATTAATGAGGTTGCAAGTTTTGAAGCTGCGAAGAAGCATACAGATGGAAAACTGACATTCTCTCCTGGACATCGCAATCAGTATATAGTAAAATTGGCTGATACCTGTAATAGATATGGGGTATCTGAGCAGTTCCTATTGTCACAGTTGCAGGAGTTTGTGCAAGAAGATTTCCTACTAAAAGAAATCATTGCAACTGTGCGAAGTCGGTATAAACATGATGATTGGCACGGGATGGCAAATGATCAAATACTCCGAAAAAGTGATTGTCCATATGTACGTGTTGGCACAGATTATTTTAAAATAATTGAGAAGAAAAACCGGTGGGGGATTATTCAACAAGAAATTAAAAGATGGACAAAGGATGCCCTTGTGACTGACTTTAAGAGTAAATATCTCAAAAACATCCCCAAATTTGATGACTTCTGTATGGTCCCTGATAACCTCAACTACCATCAGGTAATAAACAACCAGATAAATTTATACTACCCTCCGTGCCATAAAGCAGAACCAGGAGAATGGCCCTGGACAAAAATGCTACTAAAGCAAATCTTCAATGAGCAGTATGAACTGGGTATACGTTACATGCAGATACTTTATTGTTACCCTCAATGGTCATCAGTGATACTTGTACTCGTTTCAGGCAAACAAAAAACCGGCAAAACAACTTTTGTAAATTGGATCAGCATGATCTTTGGCAGCAACGCAGCAACCATATCATCCATGGATTTTCAAAGTGCATTCAATGGTCATTACGCTACTAAGAATATAGTGATGATTGAAGAAACTCTGTTTGATAAAAAACTCACCATTGAGAAACTAAAGGCGCTGGCTACCCAAAAGCAATTGTCAGTAAATCGGAAAAACATCGATCAGTTTAACTTGGAGTTCTTTGGTAAGATTATTCTTACCAGTAACTATGAAGATAAATTTGCACAGATTAGTGAGGAGGAAACAAGATTCTTTGTTCGCAAACTGGAACCACCGAAGGAGTTAAATTTTAATATCGAAGATGATCTTCTAAAGGAGATACCGGCATTTTTGTACTACTTAAAAAGCCTTCCTCCATTGGAACGAAAAGACCGTAGTGGATTTACAACAGAGGAGTTGAAAAATGAGTTTCTTGCAGCGGTCAAAAGGGAATCTCAACACGAAACCAGTAAAGAGCTAAGGATTTCGCTTACAGACTTCTTCGACAATCATGAGAATATATCCGAGTTTTATGCTTCAGCGACGGATATTAAACGTGAGTTTTTCTCAAATGATTACAGAACAGGTGCATCCTGGTTGATAAGAGTATTAAAGGATGACTTTGGGATGCTCCCGGGCAAATCTCAAAGATATTACCCGTTTGATGATAAGTCGAAACAGAACAGAACAGGAAGGCCTTACAGGTTCCATAGAGACAACTTTCAGAGTGAAACAGAATGAAACGCTATAATACATTGATATACAGCTCTTGTTTCAAATGTTTCAATGTTTCACGGGTTTTATATTCTCTTAGACGCTGGCACAAAGAGAAAAGGTTAGAAACATGGTAATTGTGTCATATTAATTTACATTAAAAATGAAACAAATGAAACAAATACCAATCATGCCATTGACTATTAATGTTTTATGTTATGTTTCAAATTTTGTTTCAAATCCGTTTCAGATAAAGTTGCAACAAATCAGAAACATTATTTATAGAGAATCAGGGTCGATAGATCGGTAAAAAATTATTCTAAAATACTAAACAATAATTCACAGTTATTTATCACAAAACATTGAAAGCTATGAATGTGAAGCAAAAAAAATATACATATAAGGTGAAAGTCAGCACCCTTCGGATCCTTGAGAAGAATGACTTTAACTATTTAAGAACCGAGAAGCTTACAGGAGTGAGCAGGTCAACTATCAAAAAGTGGCAAGTCCAATATGGAGAAGAAGTGTTTACCGGAGTATCACCGAACGAACAGGCTTTAAAGGAGGTGGACATTCAAATGAAAATAAATGATGAAACAATCATAAGAAAATACTATACCATCAGAAATCAGATTCTTGAACGGCTTCAAGAGCTTATTCCCAGTGAAACAAAATTGGAACCCCTTATCAACGCTCTAAAAAGCATTTCTTTGGAGTTTGCTGTTTTTGATGAAATAAATAAGAAAGAGAAAGAATCAACAAATGGAAATATTTTCCAGACCATTCTTAAAAATATAGAAAAGGGAAATATAAACATAGATAATTCTAAGGTTGATTAATAAGGATCTTGCCTTAATTATTAATTATCAATAATATCATCAATAATAAAACACCAAAATTATGGAAAAAGTAAATGTTTGGAAATGTAGTTTTTGTAAGAAAACATCATTCCACAAAGGAGCAATTAACAAGCATGAAAGAAAATGCTTCTATAATCCTGCGACCAGAAGCTGTGCAACCTGTCTTTGGTTTAGCCCATTAATATTAGGGTCAGAATATGCTGTTCAATGTTATCAGGGACAAATTTTTAAAACCCTTGAAGACTCAAGTATTATACTGAAGACTCAATGCGAGAATTGGATGGATCTCAATATCTTCTGGAATAATGCGACCACCGACAATCAGAATGAAATGAGTAAAAACCTAATAGAAGGGCAAGAGGACTTTTTTAAAGCTCTCCAAATAATTTAGTTGCCAAGAAATAAGGAAAGTTCCTTAAAGCTTTTCTCGGATGGCAGAACAATTTCTCTTTCATACTTAACAATCAGCCCCGATCTTGCAAATTTATGTCCAGTCCAATCATACTTCAAATAATTATAAATCCAGATGTCTTGCCATATATAGGGTTTGTCTCTCATTATTTCAAAGTCGAAATGCCTCTTTAGGATAGTAATAAACTTCCTGTCCTGCTTTGGAAACTCCTTGCCAATCTGATCCATTACTTTGGCATACGTCTTATCATCAAGGTATCTTGAAACTGCACAAAAAATGATATTGCGAGGAGAGTACTTCATGATCGAATTTATTACCGGTAGTTAAAAGGCTTTAATAATTGTTTATCCTAACCCCTGCCTCTTTAGCCAAAAAGACGATTGATCCTAAAGTTGTCCCGCCATTGTTATTTGCAAGCAATTGAGTATAGGTTTTATCGGTTTCTTCACTGGTATAATGTGGGTACATACTCCCAATTCTATGATAATATTCTCTTCCCTGTTCTCCAAACGTAGTACAAAGAGCAAATCCAACCTTAATCCAGTTCTCATAAGAATGGGTGATATTAATATGTCTCTTTTCAAGTGCATCGATTATCCTTTCCATCAAATCTATAGATTCGTCTGTATAATTTGTTCTGCTTCTCTTGATACCAGATGACAGTCCTGCAGCATTCTTAGGGCGGGTCTTTGGTATATACTTTTCTTCAAAGACCTTTGCCCAGGGATTACAGTATATATCGGGATCGTAAGATAGCAACATTGGCCTCGCAAGGTCCTTACAAAGGCTATCTATTTTGATTCCGAAACGATCCTTAATGTAAATTTCAAGCGCTTTGAACTGGCTTTTATGGGTCTCTGGAGAAGGATTGATTTTAACAATAGCCTTTATGCCTTTACCTCCTGGACTTTTGAAGCAAACATATATGTAATCATCCTTACATAACTTATTGAATGTTACTTCGTAGTCCTCTACGTCATCATTATCAATCTGCATTAAGCCACTGTGGCTGACCAGTCCAATACCGGATCGGTAAATGAAGGTCCCGGAAAGTGTTACACATGGGATCTGTTCTTTCTTTATACTGTTGTATTCCTCTTTACTACCTGATTTGCGCAATAATTCAATAACATTCCTGATATAACCATACTTAATGACTTCAATTAACTGGTTTACATCTATGTTGGCTAATGGTTTATCCACTGTAATTAGATTTGGATAAAGAGAAAAAACATAGCCGGAATTAACAAACTCGAATCCCATCGGAACCATTTTTTGACTATTTATGTATTTTAGTCTAAAAATAGTAACAATTTGCTGCTAATGGGCATTACACATGAAGATTTTCAGAAAGCAAGGAGAATAAGCAAGGCTATTCAAGAATACATCGAAACCACACATCAACAAGGAATCAGATCAACTGATATTTATCCTTATCTGGCTAAGCAAGGTCTTATTCAAAAGGATAGACATAACGGTTTGCATTTAAGAAGGTTTTTGAAAAAGCTCAAGAACAATAACCTTCTGCATCTAATCCACAATGCACTTGTAATCCAGGATTAAAGAACGAATTTAATGAATGGTACTTTTATAAAGCTAAGGGTGACCTTCATGAAGTAAATATTAGCAGAGATCATGATGTGAGTGAAGTTCCCATTATTGTACCAGATATATCAGAAAAGGAAATAGATGAATTGATAATCAAGGCAAAACCACATATCGTCAGATTACCCAATAGAGATCCAACTCACTTTACAGTTCAAGAGAAAGAAACCAGAGAGAATTATCCAAGAGCTTATGAATATTGGACAGATAGAGAAATGGAGATTATGGAGCGGTCATTTACGAAGTTTCAGAGAGTTGAAAAAGTAGCTGAACTGCTGGAAATCTCTACATCATCAACCTCTGGTGAGTAGTTAGCTTTTGCTTTTAAATGTGAGATAATATCTTCTTTTAAAGAACTCATAAAGGGTATCTTATTTAAAACTTTATATATCTGAGTTTATTAACTTTACTTAGCTCAATTAATATTAACAAGATGAACAAAAGCCTAATAAAATCCCCAGTTTTAAGTGACTCCGAATTATATGAAGGACTGATAAAAACCTTTTCCAATGCGGAACTACTTAAGAAAGAAGCGGATTTGCTTTCTAAAGAGAAATATTATTGTAGATCTTATACACTTTATCAACTTGCGCTTGAAGAGCTTGGTAAATGCAAAATACTTCTATTTAATTGAATATTATAATAGTAATTATGTTACACCTAAAATCCTTCAAGAGAATAGTGGGTTCAAAGATCACAGAAAAAAGACTAGGATTATGTATATGACGGTACTGTCAGTAATGGACTGGTATATTAAAGATACTGGGAACGTTCCCCCTGATTACAACTCAACGCAGAGTGATTTTCAAAATGATAGACAAAGTGACGAAAAAAAGAACCAAAGCCTTTATGTCTGCTTTAACAACAATAAGTTTATCTCTCCATCTGAATCAATAACTGAACAGGATTGTTTAAAAATGCAATATAAAGTAAAGGTATATATTCAATTAATTAAAGTTTCCCTTATAGAACCAAAGGAATATTATCCATTACTAGCAAAAGCCTTAAAAAAGGCTAAGGAGAAATACGGAAAATCTGAGGAGGTGAGGCCTGTAAACCCAAATATTGCGAAACTTTAAGAGAGGGGGCGATCTGGGGAAGGTTTAAAAATTAGAGAAAAAGCCGGGTATTCTATGAGCATTTAGGGTACGTAATGAAAAATACTGGTAATCAAGACATACTAAACGTAAATATTTGTTTTAATGAAGTATAATATTAATACTCAATGCGAATAGTGGGTGGACAACAATGGCTATCGGAATTGAGTGACTATTTTCCCGAGTTAGATTTTGGTTTTGTTGTGTAAGGATTTACTGAATTTGGCTTTGGTCTTGTTGGCGAAAAATATCCATTTGTTCTCTTATAACCTTTGGAATCATAAGGATTAACTGTAGCAGGATTAGGTCTTTTCTTTTCCATGATATCTAGATTCTAAGTTTTCAAAAATAGCAAAAATCAAATTGGTAACGAAGAAATTATTCATTTGGTTCATTTA
>Ga0247841_10009842_pt1 | contig 13219 bp, 7 predicted proteins | sample LaCruzMarch2015__2_FD_192410 | JGI IMG/M metagenome (GOLD analysis project Ga0247841, IMG submission 192410) | Freshwater microbial communities from meromictic Lake La Cruz, Castile-La Mancha, Spain - LaCruzMarch2015_18m | ecosystem: Environmental > Aquatic > Freshwater > Lake | place: Spain... | reverse complement strand
ACCGGGAATTTCAAAGATTACTGGGATGTGATCGAGCAGTATCCCCAGCTGCAAGGGGGCTGCATCTGGGATTGGGTTGACCAGGGACTCTACTCGAAGGATGATCAAGGACGTGAATACTGGAAGTACGGGGGCGATTTTGGCCCGAAAGATGTTCCCAGCGACGGCAATTTCATGTGCAACGGATTGGTCTTCCCCGACCGGAAACCCCATCCGGGTTATTGGGAGGTCAAGAAGGTGTATCAGTATGTTACCTTCATTCCTTCCGACCTTTCATCACTCACTTTTGAAGTGCTTAACAAATACGATTTCTATGATCTCTCCGGGACAGAACTCTGCTATGAGGTGACCGGCAACGGGAGAACTCTCTACGAAGGAAAGTTGCCCTCATTCACACTCGATCCTAAACAGAAAAAGGGCTTGTCGGTACCCATGCGGAAAATCGCATTGACCCCCGGAACAGAATACTTTCTGAACCTCAGGTTGAAGACTACGGTACCACAGGGATTGCTCCCGGCAGGTCATACCCTTGCCTCGGAGCAGCTTGCCATCCCCTGGGGAGGTATGCCGGAAGAAGCTGGACTTAAAATTGCCGGTCAGCTTACAAAATCGTCAAACGACCAGTTCATCGACATCACGGGAAAGGATTTTTCGCTTAAGTTTGACCGGAAAACCGGAACCATTGCCTCGTACAAGTTCAACGGAACGGAGCTGATCAGCCGGGGGCCGCTGCCCAATTTCCGCAGGGCGCCTACCGATAACGACATCGGGAACCGGATGTATGACCGGTGCAAGCTCTGGTTTGAAGCAAGCGAGAATCGGATTGTCTCTTCAATCTCAACAGATGAACAAGGGGGGAAGATACAAATCACCGTAAACTTCTCCTTTCCGGGGTCGGCAATCACCGGGGTTGTGACTTACGCTATCAATCCGGCAGGCGAAATCCATATCACATCAACCATAAAACCCTCCGGCGAAAAACTTCCGGAACTGCCACGGTTCGGGATGAACATGCAGATCAACGGAGGATTCGAGAATGTGACCTGGTATGGCAGGGGGCCATGGGAAAACTACTGGGACCGCAATACTTCCGCCTTTGTCGGCCTTTATACCAGCCCGGTGAATGACCAGTTCACCCCCTATGTGAGGCCGCAGGAGAATGGATACAAGACCGATGTGCGCTGGTTGACGCTGGATAACGGCAAGACCGGGATCCGCTTTACCGGCGATCCCCTGATCTGTTTCAGCGCCCTGCCTTACACCTACGACGACATGAAGGGATTCAAGCAGTGCTGCAAACACCTCAATGAACTTCAGAAAAAAGACTTCATCGACCTCAACATCGATGACAGGCAGATGGGCGTGGGTGGCGACGACAGCTGGGGAGCGAGAACTCATGAGCAATACTGTCTGCCGGCCAAGGGATACAGTTATTCATTTACCATCAAACCGTTTGGTTTGTAAAAAAGTTCCTTCATTCCTTCATTCCTTGATTCCATCCTGAGGCGCCAGGAAACGGTTGTAAAGCAACAGTCCGATGATCGTCACTACCCCGATCATGCTGAAGGTGAGCCAGAGCAATGAGGGCTGGTTCATTTTTTCAACGAACCTGACATAAAGGGCAGCACCAAGGATTCCGCCCACCCCGCTGCCGATCACACCATACAAAAAGGAATAGCCCTGGTACAGGGCCTTCTTGTCCTGTGGGGCTATCAACCCCACATAAGCAATGAATTTCGGATGAGCGATCATCTCGCCAAGGGTGAAAATAAACATGGAGGCCATGAAAATCCAGGCATTGGGAGAAATGGCCAGGATCCCCATGCCGATTGATCCGAGCGCAATGCCAAAGATCATGGTGGGCAGGGCTTTCCATTTCTGAACCAAACTGGAGACCAGCAATTGCAGGAGAATGATCGCACCGGCATTCATCACGGTAACATGTTCGGCTGAGTATTTCCAATCGGGATTGGTCATGAAAAAGGATAGTATCCAATTGATCACTTTGTTGAACGGTGTCATATCAACCTTTTCGGTCAGGTACCACAACACCGAATCATAAACCTGGAAATACATGATCCAGAAACCCGAATAGATCACGATCATGATGATAAACCGGAAATCCCTGAGTACACTGAGCATCTCGGTAAAAACCTGTGCAATGGGCTTGACGACCCTTTCGCCGGTCGGTTCTTTGTAAACAAAATAATTGAGCAGCAGCAACCATCCGGTACCAATCGCAGCCATGAAAAAAATGTAGTTGTAGGAGATGGTCTTCAGCCAGGGCACCAGGATCAATGGAAATAAAAAAGCCCCCATGTTGATCGACCAGTAAAAGATTCCGAATCCCAGTGAGGAATTGGATTCATCCGTAACCCTTGCAATGGTTCCCGAGATCATCGGCTTGAAAAAACCTGCCCCGAGCGCCACCAGGATCAGGCTGCTGAAAACAGTGATGTAGGTAGTGGAAAAACCGGCGAACCAATATCCCATGCTCATGGTAAAGAAGGCGAAGAAGAGGACTTTCCGGTATCCAAACCGGTCGCCGATGGCACCGGAAAGAATGGGTAAAAAATAGAGCAGGGGCGTTATGGTGCTTTTTATCGCCCCCACGCTCTCCTTCGAAAAACCCAATCCACCGTTATCTCTCGACAATACAAGGTAAACCGACAGTACCGACATCACACCATAATAGGAACCCCGTTCAAAAAATTCCATGGAAATGGCTGTCCAGAAATTCCGGGAGAAGGATTTTTTATTGTTCGTTTTCGTCATGAGAATTCGACCATTTTAACATGTCAGGATTTTGCCCCGAAAGTAATAAAAATGAGGTTGCCTGCGGCAGGATTGATAACTTTGTCACCCAAAAGAGCTCAAAGATCAAAACTCAAAGATCAAAACCACAACTTAAAATTCAAAAATATGTCATTGCCTGTGCAGCGAAGCGACCAATTGAATCCTTCAAACCTTCGATCAATCCTTCGGAATTTCTGCATTGAAGGCAAACCGGCCGCCATCTCAAGGATCGGTTCCGGGCATATCAATGACTCCTACCTGGTCACTACAACCCATGCGGAATATGTCCTTCAACGCATCAACCATACGATATTCAGAAATGTCCCTGAACTGACCAACAATATCCTGAAGGTGACCTCCCACCTGAAGGAAAAATTATTGAACCAGCCGGTCGGTCTCAACAGTTTTTGCATTACGCAGCTCATCCCAACCGGAAAGGGTGAATATTTTTTTCAGGATCACGGAGGAAATTTCTGGAGACTCTACACCTGCATTTCCGGAACTAAAAGTTATGACATCATCGAAAACCCGCAACTGGCCTATGAAGGAGGAAAAGCATTTGGGATTTTTCAATACCTTACCTCAGATATTGATCCCGACGCACTTTACGAGATCCTTCCCAACTTCCACAATATTGAAACCCGGCTTTCCGACTTTCGGGAAATCGTAAAACGAGATCCGGCAGGCAGGGTAAAGGATGTTCAGCGGGAGATCTTTTTTATTGAGGAACGTGCTGTAGAAATGCATACCATACTCAATCTTGGTCAACAAAAGAAAATCACCCTCCGCATCACCCACAACGATACCAAGTTCAACAACATCCTGTTCAATGAGAACAACAGGGCCATCAGCATTGTTGACCTTGATACCGTTATGCCCGGATATTTGCTTTATGATTTCGGCGATGCCATCCGTACGGGAGCCAACATGGCTGCAGAGGACGAAGAAGATCTGTCGAAAGTCGGGATTGATCTTGGTCTGTTCAAGGCCTATTCCACAGGCTACCTTGAAATTGCCAGAAAATTCCTTTGCCCGGCTGAAATTGACCATCTTGCCTTTTCAGCCAAATTCATGACCTATATCATTGGCCTCCGGTTCCTCACCGATCATCTCGATGGGGATCACTATTACAGAATTCATTTCCCCGGCCACAACCTGCAACGGGCAAAGTCCCAATTTAAATTGTTAAAGGATATGGATCTGAATTTTTCTTCGATGAAGGAGATCATCAGGGGTTGCTGTCTATGATGACAAATCACTCCATTATCTCCTGACAGGTTGTACTGGAACGGTACTCCGGGAGAACGCAAATTCATCACGAATAAAGTCCCCTTGACATTGATTTTATTCATTAATTTGCAAACCTGAAAATCTGATAAATTCAACTGCTATGCGTCATCCTAATATTCTCCTGTTACTGGCAGCATGCCTCTCTTTCCAGTCTTTTGCTGAAGAAAAAAACAAGACCACCCCCACCATTATCCCAAAGCCGGCGCAGATGAAGGTCAGCCAGGGAAGTTTTACAATTGACAAGCAGACCTTACTGCTGACATCCTCAGGAGATGCAGAGTTGATAAGGATAGCCGGTTTCTTTGCCGATCATTTGCGGCTGGCCGGAGGTCCTGATCTTACAGCAAGGGAGATATGCAAGGCAGATAAAAACAGTTCTGCCATCATCCTTACCCTCAGCAATGAGAAAACAGATGGTTCTTCAGAAGGATATGAATTGAAAGTGACGTCAAAAAAAATCCACATCCAGGCTGAAAGCGGTGCCGGCCTGTTCTACGGAATTCAAACCCTTCTTCAGCTCCTGCCAGCCGAAATATGCCAGGCCGGGGTATCTTCGGCCGATAAACAATGGGAAGTGCCCTGCATCGAGATCAGTGATACCCCCCGCTACTCCTATCGTGGCATGCATCTGGATGTTTCCCGCCATTTCTTTCCCATCGACTTTGTCAAACGTTATATCGACCTGATCGCCATGTACAAGATGAACCGGTTCCACTGGCACCTGACCGATGACAACGGATGGCGTATCGAGATCAAAAAGTATCCCAAACTCATGCAGGTTGCGGCGTGGCATACAGATCATGAAAATCTCCCCTGGAATGAACGTCCGCCGCAGCAGCCTGGCGAGAGAGCGACCTGTGGAGGCTATTATTCGCAGGAAGATATCCGGGAAATTGTTCAGTTTGCCGCCGACCGCTATGTTACCATCATCCCAGAAATCGAAATGCCGGCTCATTCCGTTGAAGTGCTTGCCGCCTATCCCCAGTTTTCGTGTACCGGAGGGCCGTTCACCGTCCCAACGGGAAGCTATTGGCCAAACCTGGATATCCTTTGTGCCGGCAATGATTCTGTTTTTACATTCCTCGAAGATGTGCTGACAGAGGTGATGTCCCTTTTCCCCTCAAAATATATCCATGTTGGCGGAGATGAGGCAGACAAGACCAACTGGAAGAAATGTCCGAAATGCCAGGCAAGAATTCAGGCCGAAAATCTGAAAGACGAAAAGGAGCTTCAAAGTTATTTCATCAAACGCATGGAAAAGTTTATCATTTCCAAAGAGAGAAAAATGATCGGGTGGGATGAAATCCTGGAAGGTGGCCTGGCGCCGGAAGCCACCGTCATGTCATGGAGAGGTGTAGAAGGAGGCATAGCCGCAGCAAAACAGGGACATGATGCCATCATGACACCGGGTTCCCATTGCTATTTTGACCATTACCAGGCCGACCCTGCATTTGAACCTAAGGCCATCGGGGGATTTACCACCCTGAAAAAGGTCTATTCCTATGACCCGACACCGGAAGAATTATCTCCGCTGGAAGCCACCCACATTATGGGCGCACAGGGCAATTTATGGACGGAATTCATTCCAACACCTTCCCATGCCGAGTATATGGCGCTTCCCCGGATGATTGCCCTGGCGGAAGTAGTCTGGTCTCCGAAAAAAGAGCGGAACTGGAACGATTTCCGGCTGCGGATCGAAGATCAATACAAACGGCTTGATCTGATGAAAATAAACTACTCCAAAGGATCATTTAAGGCAGATATCAATACCTCCTGGGATGAAAACGATAACACGGTAAAGATATCCATCGGTTCGGAACAACTGAACATCCCGGTTTATTATACCCTTGATGGCAATGACCCAACTACCTCCTCAATCCTTTATACCGAACCCTTTAAAATCAATAAAAACGTCTATTTAAAGGCTGGTCTGTTTAAAGATGGTAAACTGCAGGAGAAATTAACCGAAATGCCCGTCATCTTTCACAATGCCATCGGGAAACCGGTCAAGTACCTGCAACCTTACTCCTATCGTTACCCGGCATCGGGAGAGAACGCTCTTACAGATGGCCTGCGCGGATCAACCAGTCACCGTGACGGACTCTGGCAGGGATTTCTCGGAAATGACCTGGAGGTGATCATAGATCTTGGGAAGGAAATTCCCATCAAATCAGTTTCGACGACCTTTTTGCAGAATCAGCGGAGCTGGATTTTCCTGCCTTCACTGGTCGAATTCTCCCTGTCCCCCGACGGAAAGAAATGGCATTCCATCAATGAGCAACGGAACACGGTATCCCAGAAGGAAGAAAAAGCCATCATCCAGCCCTTCTCACAGGCTTTTCGTGAAACCACCATGGCCAGGTTTATAAAAATAAAAGCGGATAATATCGGCGTTTGTCCCTCCTGGCATGAAGGAGCCGGAGAAAGCTGCTGGATGTTCCTCGATGAAATCGTGGTGTACTAGTGAAATGGGGCGTTACGGTTATGGCTGTTAAACAGTCATGATATCCTTTTCCTTGATCTCAAGTATTTTATCAACCTTCGAAATATACTCGTCCGTTACCTTTTGTATCTCAACCTCCAACTTTTCCACTTCATCCTCAGGCACTCCATCCTTTTTTAATTTTTTGGCTGTTTCATTGGAAGTACGGCGGATATTACGGATGCTTATCCTGGCATTTTCCGCCTCACTTTTGGCTCTTTTTACCAGATCACGGCGACGCTCCTCGGTGAGTGGGGGAACCATGATTCGAAGTATTTCTCCTTCATTTTTGGGATTGAACCCCAGGTTTGCAGCTTGGATGGCCTTTTCAATCAAACCCAATACACTTTTATCCCATGGCTGGACAATGAGCTGACGGGCATCCGGAGAGGAAATGTTTGCAGTCTGATCAATGGGGGTCATCACTCCGTAATAATCGATCCTGACCCCTTCGAGCAATTGCGGAGTGGCCTTCCCGGCGCGTAGTTTCTGGTATTCTTTTTCCAGGTGAACCGTGGCAAGTTGCATACCCTCTTTGGTCTCTTCAAGACAGAATTCTATTTCTTCGTGCATAGATTAGTGCTTTTCAGGATGTTCTTTATCGATACAAAGATAAGCTCAAAAGTCAAAAATCAAAATTCAAAATTGTTCCGCCGAAGGCCGAAGCAACCTGCCCGCTACATTCAACCAACATGTCATTGCGAGGCCGAAGGCCGAAGCAACCAGCCCGCTATCTTCAACCAACATGTCATTGCGAGGCCGAAGGCCGAAGCAACCTGCCCGCTAACTTCCCTTATGCATCACAACGGTCCCGATCTTTTCCCCTAAGATCAATCTCTTGAAATTTCCCTTTTCATTCATATTAAAAACCACGATGGGAAGATTATTCTCCCTGCACAGCGTATATGCCGTAAGATCCATGATCTTTAACCCCTTTTCATAGGCTTCATCAAAAGATATGGTATCGTATTTCTTTGCGGTGGAATCTTTTTCAGGATCTGCCGTATAAACTCCGTCAACACGGGTTCCTTTCAATATGACATCAGCCTGAATCTCGATCGCCCTCAATGCCGAAGCAGTATCGGTAGTAAAGTAGGGATTTCCTGTGCCCCCGCTGATGATCACCACATATCCCTGCCCCAGATAATCGATGGCTCTTTGTCTGCTCATCTTTTCACACACGGGATCAATGGTCAACCCTCCCAGCAATCTGGACTTAACATGAATCTTTTCAAGGGCATCCTGCATGGCCAGGCTGTTGATCACAGTGGCAAGCATACCCATGTAATCGCCTTGAACCCGGTCAACCCCAGCATGGACCCCCTGTAGCCCGCGAAAGATGTTTCCTCCACCGATCACTATGGCAACCTGTACTTTGGTTTCCACCACCGACTTGATCTCTTCGGCATACTCACCGAGAAGGAGGGGATCAATACCATAACCCCGGGTTCCTTCCAGGGCTTCGCCCGAAAGTTTTAAAAGTACACGCTTGAATGCTGTCATACTGTTTTTATTTTGATCTTTGAGTTTTGATCTTTGATCTCTTATCATTCCCCACTCCCATGGCAATTCTTATACTTTTTACCACTTCCGCAAGGGCACGGGTCATTCCGGCCAACCTTCTTCTCCACCTTAACCGGTTGCGGCCTGGCCTTTTCCTGGGTATTTGAATTGGCTTGTGACAACAAATCGGAACGTTCCTCTTTCATCCGGGTACGATCAAGTTTTCGCGGAGCCTGTGCTTCCTTTACATTATCCACCTGGATGGGTACATCGGCCTTGATGATAAATGAACATATCTCCTTGCTGGTTCGCTGCACCATCCGTTTAAACAATTCAAAGGATTCAAATTTATAGATCAGCAAGGGATCCTTTTGCTCGTACGCGGCATTCTGAACCGATTGCTTCAGGTCATCCATCTCTCTAAGATGTTCTTTCCACGCATTGTCAATCATCCCTAGAACGATGCCCTTCTCAATCGACAGCACGACCTCCTTGCCTTTATCTTCATAGGCTTTCTTCATGTTGGTCACCACCTGCACAACCTTCAGCCCATCCGTTACGGGTATGGCAATATTATCATACCGGGTATCGTGTTCAAAAATATCCTTGATCACCGGGTAAGTTTTTAGCGCGATGGCCTCTCCCTTTGCCTTATAACGCTTGTAGATGTATTCATACAGGTCGTTAACGACTACGTCGCTGTTTTGTGATGTAAACTCGTTGGCAGTAACCGGAGAATCGGCGGCAAATTCCTTGATAAGTTCGAGCTTGTACCCTTCAAAATCGCGACTATCATGGTGATCGAGTACGATGGTTTCGCAAACATCGTAGATCATGTTGGAAATATCAACCGCCAACCGGTCACCGAAGAGAGCATGACGTCGTTTTTTATAGATCGCTTCCCGTTGGATGTTCATCACATCATCGTATTCAAGGAGCCGTTTCCGGATGCCGAAGTTGTTTTCTTCCACCTTCTTTTGAGCCCGCTCGATGGATTTGGTAATCATCGAATGCTGGATCACCTCTCCATCCTTTATGCCCATGCGGTCCATGATCTTGGCAATGCGGTCGGAGCCGAACATGCGCATGAGGTCATCATCAAGCGAAACAAAGAACTGAGAACTCCCGGGGTCGCCCTGCCGGCCTGCGCGACCGCGCAACTGGCGATCGACACGTCGGGACTCATGACGCTCGGTACCGATGATGGCCAGACCACCGGCATCTTTGACACCCGGGCCAAGCTTTATATCGGTACCACGACCGGCCATGTTGGTGGCAATGGTCACGGTTCCGGCACGGCCGGCTTCGGCAACAATGTCGGCTTCCCTCGCGTGCAATTTGGCATTCAAAACGTTGTGCGGGATATTTTTTCGCTTGAGCATACGGCTGAGTAATTCTGATGTCTCCACCGAAGTAGTCCCCACCAAACATGGACGACCTGCCTGGACAAGCTTTTCGATCTCTTCAATCACCGCGTTGAATTTTTCACGCTTGGTTTTATACACGAGGTCTTCACGGTCATCCCGAACAACCTTTTTATTGGTGGGTATGACCACCACATCGAGTTTATAAATATCCCAGAATTCACCGGCCTCCGTCTCCGCGGTTCCAGTCATACCGGCAAGCTTCTTGTACATGCGGAAATAATTCTGAAGCGTAACGGTGGCATATGTCTGGGTAGCGGCTTCAATCTTCACGTTTTCCTTTGCTTCAATGGCCTGATGCAATCCATCCGAATAACGCCTTCCTTCAAGGATACGACCGGTTTGTTCATCCACTATTTTCACCTTGTTGTCCATCACCACGTACTCAATGTCCTTTTCAAACAGGGCATAGGCCTTGATGAGCTGGTTGACGGTGTGTACCCGTTCGGTCTTGATGGAGTAATCACGCATCAGGGAATCCTTCTTCTCAATTTTCTCCAGATCAGACAGGTTCTGGCGCTCGAGTTCAGCCACCACCGAACCGATGTCGGGAAGGATATAAAAGGTCGGATCTTCGTACGATTCGGTCAACAGGTCTATGCCTTTGTCGCGCAATTCAATGGTATTGTTCTTCTCATCAATGACAAAGTAGAGTTCATCATCGATGATGTGCATATTTTTAGCCTGTTCGGCAAGGTAAAAATTTTCTGTCTTCAGCATCAATGCTTTCATCCCCGGTTCGCTGAGGAATTTAATGAGCGCCTTGTTTTTTGGTAATCCATGATGGGCGCGCAGCAATTGTTCTCCTGCTTTTTTTATATTCTCATCATTTTTTGGATCCTCCGACAACGCTTTTGCTTCTGCAAGCAACCTGGTTACCAGGTTTCGCTGTGCATTGTATAGTTTGGTAACGTTTGGCTTCAGGTCATCAAATAACTGGTTTTCCCCTTTGGGCGTGGGACCGGAGATGATCAACGGGGTACGGGCATCATCAATCAAAACTGAGTCAACCTCATCCACGATGGCATAATTGTGCGGCCGTTGCACCATCTCCTCGGGATTGCTCGTCATGTTATCGCGCAAATAATCGAACCCGAATTCATTGTTGGTCCCGTAAGTAATATCGGCAAGATAAGCATCACGCCGCGCCTGTGAATTGGGTTCATGACGATCGATGCAGTCAACCTTCAATCCATGAAACTCGAACAAAGCGCCCATCCATTCGGAGTCACGTTTGGCCAGGTAATCATTTACTGTTACAATGTGTACGCCTTTGCCAGGCAATGCATTCAGGAACATCGGAAGTGTGGCCACCAACGTTTTCCCTTCCCCGGTGGCCATTTCGGATATTTTTCCTTCATGAAGAACCACCCCGCCGATAAGCTGACAGTCGTAGTGCACCATGTCCCATGTGATCATATTTCCACCCGCCATCCAACTGTTGCGGTACCGGGCCTTGTCGCCGTCAATCTCAACGCTCACCTTCCTGGCAGCCAGGTCCCGGTCCATCTGGGTAGCGGTAACCTCCACGAATTCATTTTCAACGAAACGCCTTGCGGTGTCCTTGACCACGGCAAAAACCTCCGGCAGTATTTCATTCAGGATATCCTGCGTCAGGTCATAACACTCTTTCTCCAGCTTATCCAAAACGCCATAGAGTTTTTCCTTTTCATCGATGCTGATCTCATCGGAATTGAGGGTAACCTTCAACTCCCCGATCTCCTTCTCTTTCTCCCGGAGATGTTCATTGATCCTTTGCTTGAATCCCTGGGTCCTGGCACGCAATTCATCATTGGTAAGGGTCTTTACCTCTTCGTACGCCTCCAGTGTCTTAACAATCTGCGGATCGATTGACTTGATATCACGCTGGGATTTGTTCCCGAGCATTTTTTTAAATACATCAAACATAGCTTACTCCTGTAAAATCTTTTCCAATGTTAAATCCAGGCTTTTACTCGGCAAATCAGCCGGATAGTTATAAATATTCCCGCTCTTGTCCAAAAGGATGAAGAGCGGATAAAACTTTACATCATAATTCTTTAAAACTTGCGTCTCGTCTCCGATGTGCAGAAATGTCCAAACGTAATCCTTTTTCAGATTGATGAAATAAAGCATCTTCACAAATTCCTTATCAACAGAGATACTGACAAAATTGACTTTATCCCGGTACTTGCTGTACAGGGATTTCATGATATCCATCTCAGTGAGGCAATCCTGACAAAAGGTGGTCCAAAAACACAAAAGGATGGGCTTTCCCTGCAAACTTTTCAATGAAATACTCCTCTTATTCCTGTCTTGCAAGGTAAATAAGGGTGCTGGAGTGCCCGGTTTAAGATGGAGGAGCTGATCTGTCATATCGGCAGCTATCAATCTGTTTTCGGCGAATTTTCCCTGATCCCTGATGGTTGTGATCACCGAGAATATGGCTTTCTTGTCGTAATCCGGAGTCCGGTAAAGTTCCATCATTCCTTTGAGCAGCACCAGTTCGCGAAACTGCTCATTTTTAAGAATGGTATCCGTCGCGAGTGTTTTCATGAGGGAATTATAGGGCTGAGCACCTTTAAGAATTGGCTGATAATCAACCTTATGAAGCACCTTCGAAGTAATGGTAATATACCTGGTGAAAAAGTTGGAAAAGAAGTCCATGTATTCCGGATTATCATACAGGATAGGCTTTCCTGAGAAGTATCTCCGGGCGAGTTGCGCTTGTCCATAAACCTGTGCCAGTTGCTCCAGTGAGGCGATCTTGTAGGTAATGTAATCCTGGAAGAAGAGGTTGGTATGAGTACCGAATTCGGTTTGAGTGAATAGCCGGAATGTATCGATTTTTGCTTTATCCCGGTCACGGATAAGAGCATTCTGGTTCTTTAAAAGGAACTCGTCATACTTTTCATTGAACCAAAGAATTCGCATATTTAACTCGTCGGGATCAGGATTGGCAAGTTCGACCAGCAAGGCTTCTGATTCGAGTAACACATCCACCTCTTTTTCAAGTTGGTCGCTGATTGGCGCTATTTTGAGAGAATAGGAACAACCTGGTTCTATGAAAAAACCGGTTTTCCGGAACCCGATCGAAAGATTTACAAAAATCGTTTTTGTAATGTTCACGGGCAAGGTAAACTGACCCTGGAAATCCACCACTGTTTTGACCAATGGCTTTTCCCAATATGTAAGGTAATCGCCGGCAGTGGTGAGTTCAATGGTTTTTCCCTCTGCCCCTGGAACGCTCCCTGAAATGATTGATTGTTGTGCGACAAGAGAAACCGGAACGAAGATCGTCATTAGAATAAAAATCCATCCAACCCAGGTATTTTTCATTCGATTATTTCCCAAAGTTAAGAAATCAAAACTCAAAATTGAGTCCACTCCGAACAAGTGGCTTCGAAATTAATCGCCCATTGAACGAAGTCGAACTGAAGGATTTATTTTAAAACCATACCCTCGCGGGCAGGGTAAATACATTGAAATTCATTATTCGTTATTCCATTGTTCAATTATTCAATTGTCGGTCCAATCAGATGATTATCCCTTCAGGGATAAACCGGGAAACATCCCCTCCGTTTTTGATGATGTCGCGAACGATGGAGGAACTTAACGAGGCATACTCGGGAGCGCACAAAAGAAAAACCGTTTCAATGCCGGGCAGCATCATTTTATTCATCTGCCCGATGCTTCGCTCAAATTCAAAATCTGAGGAGGTTCTCAATCCCCTGAGGATGAAATT
>Ga0247841_10009841_pt1 | contig 13220 bp, 10 predicted proteins | sample LaCruzMarch2015__2_FD_192410 | JGI IMG/M metagenome (GOLD analysis project Ga0247841, IMG submission 192410) | Freshwater microbial communities from meromictic Lake La Cruz, Castile-La Mancha, Spain - LaCruzMarch2015_18m | ecosystem: Environmental > Aquatic > Freshwater > Lake | place: Spain... | reverse complement strand
GCAACCAAAACAAAGTACTGTAAAGTTCAAAACTGAACAGGCCTTCGTTTATTGCAAGCAGCAAGCCTGCCGGTATCAGTAATAAAAGTGAAAGCGGAGCGAGGGTCCACCGCAGGACGCGGTGCGAAATATATTGAAACGATAATGTTTTGTATTTAAAAATATTCAGCAGCGACCGCAACCTGATCACCGATTGGATTCCACCTGCAGAAATCCGGATTTTGCGTTTGAGTTCTTCTTTTACATTGGCTGAGGCTGTTTCGATAGCATAAGCCTCGGGATCGTATTGTATGGTATAACCATTTTGAGCCACGCGCAAAGAAATAATAAAATCGTCGAGTAAAGTATCGCGTTCCACTTCCTGATAAAGATTGGTGCGGATAGCAAAAAGCTCGCCCGCTGCTCCGACTACCGAATGAAGCTCGGCATCCCATTTTTTCAAAGTGGACTCGTATTTCCAGTAAAGCCCTTCGCCGGCACCTGCAGCTGCATCTTTTTCCTTGCTGAAAATACGTTTTTCGCCCGAAACACAGCCCACTTGAGGATTACCGAACAACCTGACGATCCTGCGGATTGATTCTTTACCAAGCATGGTGTTGGCATCGCAAAAAACCACGATCGGGGTTTCCACGAATTTCATCCCCCTGTTCATCGCCCCTATCTTGCCACTTCGCTGCGGCAAATGGTGGACAGTTACTCCCTGATATTTCCTCAATTCTTCGGGAGTACCATCATCTGAGCCATCTGTTACCCAGACAATATGAAGCTTCTCGTGCGGATACTCCAGTTCCAGGGAATTCCTGATCTTTTCAGCCACAAAGTCTTTTTCATTGTAGGCTGCTATAAAGAGTGTAACTTCCGGTTCATAATCCGGATGTTCTACCTGTTCTTTCACAATCCCAGACATCCGCCTGATTTTAATAATGATGAACAAGAGTATCCCATACCCAACATAGGCATAGAATATGATAAAAAGCAGTGACCAAAAAGTAATTTTTAATGCCAGCATAAGTCAGAAAATTATTCAATTCCTAATTGATTTTTTTTGCAAAAATGTTAAATTCATCCACAATCCCGTATTCAAATGAAGCAATCTTGTTAAGTGTGTTTTTGATAGAGTCCTGTCCGGAGTGCTTGTCTTCCATTACGAAGGTAATATGGTGAAAGCGTTGGATAAAATCCTTTGCGCCCCGTAATGCTTCAGGTTCCATGCCTTCTATATCGAGTTTAAAAAGGATATGGTCTTCAACATTAATATCCATTTCGTTGTACAAGGAATCAAAGGTACGGATTTCAGCCACGCAATCACCGGGACTGTTTGCGGTTGCAATGTGCGAAGCCCCGGTATTTACAGAATTAAAAACAAACTCAGCCTGCGCATTTTTATCCCCCAATCCATATGGGAAAGCTTTCACCTGAGTGCTTAAATTATTCAATTCCAGGTTTTTCATAAGCACCTCAAATGTACCTTGTATGGGCTCAAAAGCAAAACACCGGATATTATCATTCGAGAGTAAAATACAATATTCTCCGATGCAGGCTCCCCCATCAATAAAAACCGAGAATTCATCCCGGTGGTCGAGAACATATTTTTTCACAACCCTTTCATAAGCATAGTTGGCAAACTGAAAATCGTTGGTGTTTTTCCGGCAGAAGAAAGTGCCCACAGAGGTCCGGATTATCCGGTCGTTTTTATGGGAGGTCCTGTTTAGTACATACTTGACAGAAGCTATTACTGAAACGATATCCCCGAATTTAAGATACTCGAAGAGATAACGCAAATAGATGAATAGTTTTTTCATCTGTAAGTGATTTGTTGTTTGAAGGTCGGATGGAACTTCATGTCTGCAAATTTCATAAGTGATTGTTTTTGTTGAAAATATGTTCGTTTTATATGAAATGAAGCTTTTGTCAAACTTGCTCATCTTTGCTGTTCGCTGCAAAACCGCGCCCCAGGAACAACAATCTTGTCAATCTGAACCGGTCAAGGAATTTCTCTGCAACTATAGGCAGCAATATTCCGGTAAGCAATGAAGCAAAAAAGATAATTGCAGTGGACTGTACTCCGTATGATTTGAGCCATATCCTGGCTCCTGCGGTCCCAAATGCATGAAACAGATAAATGGAATAGGCAAAGCTTCCCAGCCAGATAAGCCATTTCACTTTCCAGCGTAACTTTAAGAGCAGCACAGTCCCCGTGAGGCCAATGAGCAAACCTATGCCAGTTCCTTTGTTCAGGCTGTATTGTATGACATCGTACCAGGCAAGTTGCTGAATAATTAATCCAACAACCAGACATGATGATAAAGCAATGAGCAGATACGTGTTTGAAAATAACCTGGCAAACCTTTGTACCCCTACACCCACCAGAAAAAAGGGCAAAAGATAGATAACCCCTTTATAACTCAGATAATTGGGATCATCGTCTTCGACCAGGTAGGTTTTTGCAACCAGTAAAGCTACCGTAAAGAAAAGATACAACAACCAATACCTGATTGACTGCATTTTCCTGTTTGCATCGAGGAGTGAAACAATGATGAAAACAAAAAACAGGGACGGTAAATACCAGTAAAGGGTGAAAGGAAAAACGAACAACCGCCAAATCCCTGAAAGGTCGTTTTTGTTGGTGGTACCCGGAACAACGTATTGAACCAGGTAATAAGCACCTCCGACGAATAGCAAAGGCAAAAGCAACCTCCTGGCTTTCTTGAGGGCAAAACTCTTCAGATTAACGATGGTTGCAGGCAGAAGGGCATATACCCATCCTGAAATAACAGTAAAAAGAGGAATCCTTAAAAAAACAAAAAAGTAGTAAAAATGCCTGAGAAAGGAATCATTTGACACCCGCATGGCGTATTGTGGCCCATCACCGATTACATGGCCGGTCACTACCATGAGGATGGCAACGCCCCTGAGGGTTTCTACTGACAGGTCCTTCTCTCTTGTATTAACCATTACGGTTGAATAAATTTGATCAGATGTCTTAATGTCTTAATTCCCGGGAGTGCTGATAAGCAGCCAAAGCTAAAGACAAAATGAAAAGCAGAAAAACAAATTGAGCAGATGTTTACTTAAAGCTATATGGGTCGGATCAAGTTTTTCAGGTAAGTTTTTAGTTCCCGATCGCATTCTTTACTGACTTTTCAGCAGGTTACTTCGCTGATGATTCCTTGGGTGAACTTACTTTCGGCTCTCTCCTTGTAGAACTTATTACGATCATAAACCTTTCCTTTTGTTTGAGGAAGAATGACTCGAAATACTTGTATGACAAGCTGGCAATAACGATCGTCAGGACGATGGAACTGGTGTAAAGCAATGCGTTGAAAATTGCCTGGTTCCCCTGATCCAGACCGGCTTTCTGCAAAATTGTGATCACGGTTGCAATGCACAAGGTATGGTACATATAGATTCCGTAAGAAATGTTCCCCAGATAAGTATAAAACCGGTTCTCGAGTTTCAGTACAAACTTCTTGTTAGTTGACACATTGATGATCAAAATAGTAAATAACAAAGCATCAAGAAGGGTCTGCCCGATGAATTTGAACCTTACTGTAAGGATAAAAACAATTCCCACCGCCATCACAATCTGCGATATCGGATGATAAAGTACGTTCAGGATTTTATCCTTTTTGTAAAAAAGAACATATGCTCCGATTGCACCTAACGACATTTGTTCAATCTGAAACAAGTCCCAGAATCGTTGTATCGTCCGAAAATACATCATATATTGATGATCCGGGCTGAGGAAATAATCGAGTGAAACCGCCATAAAAACGGTTACCGAAAATTTCAGCACGATGAAGATGACTAAAAATTTAATCAGCACCTTCCGGAATGTGCGTATGAGCAACGGCCATAGTATGTAGAACTGTTCTTCAACTCCCACCGACCAGGCCTGGTTGGCTCCTACAATCGGTGCCTCGGTAACACGTAAAACATTGGGCAACATGATCATAAACAATACAATTTTCAGGGTATAATGCTCATGCAACTGCGAAACCGGTCCGATGGTGATAAACAGCGGCAGGATGAATAACCCCATGATCATGATAAGGTAGTAAAGCGGCCAAATGCGGAGGATACGCCTGATATAGAAACTTTTAATTGCTATATGATGGGTTTTCTCGTATTCGGCCAGCAACAGAAAGGTAATAAGAAACCCGCTCAGGACAAAAAACAACGAGACACCCTGATGGCCAACTGCTTCAAAGAAGTTATTTTTAAACACGTTGGGCAGGCCCTGCCAAAGTTTGAACTGTTCCACATGGTGAAGGATCACGAGAAATGCGGCCCAAAACCGCAATCCGTTAAGGCCGGGGAAATAAATTTTTCTACTTTCCATACTTTATTAATTGTGACATATTTTAGCTGTCCTGCCCAATTGGATTCGTCAACCTGAAAGCATTGGAAAGGTCAATAAAAAACCAGGACGATTCCGGTTATCTGGAAGCCGGTTTTTCCCATCGTTTGGTTTCGAAATTGTATTGTTTAATAACCCGGGCAGGATTGCCGGCAACTACCGAATAGGAAGGGACATCCCTCGTAACCACGCTGCCTGAAGCTATCACACAATGAGTTCCGATCCTGAGTCCCTGTATGATAACAGAGTTACCACCAATCCATACATCATCTTCAACTATCGTGACATTTGGAGCAACCCCCTGATCCTTAATCGGGCGGGTGACATCTTCAAAATTGTGGGTAAGCCCGGTAATTTGAGCACCACTCCCAATGGTAACCAGGTTTCCCAACGTTACGGGGCCTACCAGTTTTACACGCGATGTGATTGCACACCTGTCGCCGATGATAATATCGCCCATACCGTTGTTGATGATGGTATAGTCTTCGATGATAGTCCTGTAGCCAATCGAAAACTTCTTCGAAGGGATCAGGTCTAACCTGGCTTTTCGTCTGATGATGGATCCCTTGCCCCTTTTGATGATAAACGGATAAACGAATAATCTCGTCCACAGGCGCGGCCTTGTTGCATATGGATGTATCATCAGGTAATGGATGATTTTTTTAAGTTTTGGGTGACTGTCTAACATTTCTTGTTGTTTTTTCTGGTTTATGATTATTTTGGGGTCAGTAAAAGGATAATTTGTCCTTCTGACAACTGCTTTATTTGTTTTTTTTCATCTTAAGCAAGGTTTCAAGGACATCAGCGAAGGCTTCTGTACGGTTTTCCCAGGAGTTTTCCGAAGCAAATTCCACGCGTTCTTCCTGTTTCTTTACAGTATCTGATTCAATTTCAAGTTTGATTTTTTCACTGAAAGTCCTGTCATCAGGTGCAACCGATACAAGATCCGCAAACTCGGGCAGGTTGGCAAAATCCGTCATTACGACCGGTGTTCCTACAGCCAGGTATTCGTTGATCTTCAACGGATAAACATTCTTGTTCAGATCGGTCCTGGTGTAAGGGATAATTCCCACGTGGCTGTTGAACATGATCAGAGGGATTTCCTCAGGCGGAACCGGTGGTTTGATTTTAACATTCGGATATTTGCCAATTGTTTCAGCAGCCACTTTGTTCCGGACAGGGCCCACGAAAATGAATTCGTAACCAGGGGCACTCTTTATACAGTATTCCACCATTTCGGTTTCAAACCGCTGGTCAATGCTTCCTGTGTAGCAAACCACTTTAGGATTTTCAGGCTTCCGGCGACCCTCAACGGCATCGCGGAACATTTTGAAATCAACGCCGTTTTTCACGATGAAAATATTCGGATTTAACGACGTTTTTTGGGCTGCAAGATTGTCAGAAGTAACGATCACCCCATCAATGTCTTTCATATAAGCGGTTTCATAGGTTTTTCCGCGAGGCCCGTTTCTTTTCCCGTCAATGGAATCGTAACAATAATAGACGTTCAGTTTTTCCTTCAGCTTGCCTTTCAGGAACAAGCCATAAAAAGGCATGAACGATGTAATGGAGATAACCTCATCCATATGCAGTTTGCGTAACGCTCTCCTGATGGAACCGGCTATGATGAAGCTATTGAATTTCAATACCAACCGGAATATGCGGTCATTCTTGAAATGATTGAAAGGGATAACCGGAGGAAGCGTCAACTTAACCACTTTTCCCGATTCATGTGTTGCGAGTACGTCCAACCTGTTTTGAAATCCAAGTATCTGTTTTACCGGGGACTTGTTCTTCCCCAACAAACCGGATACTACATCCTTGATGGTAAATGCGTAATCCACATAGAGTACATTGTTGAATTTGCCAAGCCTTGATAACAATTGTACCGAGGATTTCTGGTAATCGCCAAACCAGGTTGTATTGCCTATACAAACTAAATTTTGATTTTTAATCATGGGTTTTGATATTAATTGAGTTCACAATGTTCTTATAGATTGACAGAACTTCCTCAGCCATTTTTTTCCAGGTGAACAGTTTTGAACGGTCCAAACCTTTGGAAATCAGCTTAGACCTGAGATTATCATCCGTTACAAGATTTATCATTGCCCGTGTTATCTCTTCCGGTTTGAATGGGTCAATAATCACTGCCGCATCGCCGGCTATTTCAGGCATGGAGGAAGTATTGGATGTAATAACCGGAACACCGCAAGCCATGGCTTCGAGCATCGGAATGCCAAAACTTTCGCGCAACGATGGGTACAGAAACACCTTGCACTGACAATAAATTGCAGGGAGGTCGGTGTTAACCACGTATCCGGTGAGCAGGATGCGGTCTGCCAAAACCTTATCGCCAATTTCGACGAGCAGTTTTTCGAGTTCGCTGCGATCGTAATCGAGCATAACCAACTTATAACTGCTGCCGGTTTGTTTGATAAAATCAGAAAATGCTTTAAGTGTTCCTTTCGTGTTTTTCTTTGGGTCTGTATTTCCAAGGAAAAAGAAAAAATCATCAGGCAGGTGATATTTTTCTTTCACCCGTTTCAATTCTGACTTATCGGTAACTGGTTTGAAATGTCCGCTTACCCCGTTGTAAACTGCTGTCAGCCGGTTGTCGCCTTTCATTCTGAAGAATTCACCAATCCGGTTTTTCTCAAAATGTGAAACCGTAATGATCTTCCGGCTTTTTTTGATCACCCGGGGAACCACTAACTTGCGGTATGCGTTGCCAAATTTTTGATAAGGGGTAGCGCTGCCAGCCAGAATCCTGGTATAGCTGCTCTCCATGTAAATAATGTCGTGAAGGGTTACTACCAAAGGAATACTGCCTCCTATGGGAGCAGTGTTGCTGGTGCAGTGAAGTATCTGGCAACCTGCTTCACGCGCTGCTTTTGGCAGGGCAAACTGTTCCCATAACGGATAGAAACCACCCCCAAGCTTCACGATCTTAAAATTCGCGGTTTCTTTCAATGCCGAATCATCTTCATCAGGTTTTACAAAAATCACATATTCGTTTTCCTGGTCAATTTCCTGAAGGTTACGGATAAGCTCCAGTGCTACCATATCCATACCGTGTTTTTTCTTGCGGAAAAGCCTTTGGCCTTCTATGCCTATTTTCATAATTCAATTTTTAGGATTAATCAAATGATTATTGTTTAGGTGTTGGGTTTACCACACTGTGTTTCGTATGGATGAATTGCTTGTTGGCACCTTTAATTTTTAAAAGTGATCCAAGCATAAGCAGCATTCCTCCCGGGAGTCTGGCCATGGCTTTCAGCGTACGGATATTGTAGAAAGATCGCGGAATCGAAAATAGAAAGGCTAGTACAACCAATGCGACAACCAGAATCCATAACATGTTGAACAGGCCTGCTATGTTAAAGATGTAATTAACCAGGGGGAAAAGTATTCCTGACATGATTACTGCTCCAAGCAATAAAATACGGGGTGGTTGAATAAACTGAACGGACTTATCAAAGTAATCAATATTCCCGTGGGTGATGAGCGCTTTGAATGAGGAAACTATATCCTGACGGAAATAATGTAACTGTGCCGAGAGCCAACGCCTGCGCTGGTTGCTGAAGACTTCAGCTTTCTGTACTTTTTCATCATAAACCAACGCATCGTCGAGATAAGCAATTTTGTGGCTGCCCTTCAGCATTTTAAGTTCTATCTCCTTATCGAAACCACCGATAGCTGTTACCGTTGACATCATGTTTTTAAAGAAATCATACCGGAATGCCATTCCTGAACCAATTATGGCAGATGAAAGACCCAGTACCCGATGCCCTTTCCGGAAAATATGGTTGTTTATCTCCTCGCTTACAGAGTCAAGAATTGCAAGTGCTGTGTCCATGTTTTTAGCTGTACGATGCCCCTGTACTGCCATGTAGTTTTGTTCAAAAGTTGCATTGATTTTTGAAAGGAAATCGGCAGCCATCAGGTTGTCGGCATCAAGCACAACCGCGATATCGTATATTTCAGGCAATTGTTCCATTGCTTTGTTCAATGCTTTCGACTTGGTACTTTTATCAAACTTTACCTCGATAACTTTAACAGGCAGATCCTTTAAAAGGGCAACGGTTTCCGGTTGAAACGAATCGGCAATTATGATTACATCATATTTCCCTGACGGATAATCCTGGGCCAGTGCGTCTTTTGCCACGTCAAGTATCACCGCATCTTCTTTATAGCCGGGAATAAGGACTGCAATTCTTTTTATGATTAGTTGTTTTGGATAAGGAGATTGTTTGTAAAACAACCCGGCAACTGCAAATACAAAAATGTAAAACGTTGCCATTAACAGGACAACATAAACTACAATTTGTATCACCATGTATATTGATTGAAAAGCCGGATTCATTGTTCAGCAGGATTTAGAGGTTTGTTTCAGAGTTTTGGATTGGCATGTATATCATTGATGAACAGATTTTTAACATTCCATGTCACAGCTTTTACATATGCTTTGAAATGGCCTTTTTGTCTTCGAAGGAGGAACGAGAAAGCATTTTTGGGGATGGCAATAAGAAACAGGTAGAGGAAGGCAACCAGGAAAGGGAAGCCATGAACATTACGCCGAAGGTAAATCAGCCGGGAACGGTTGATATAATATGTCTTAAAAGGGGAAAGCTTTCCAGTGGACAGTGATTCTTTATGCATTACGGTCGAATTGTGGACATACCATAACTCGTATCCGGCAGCCCTGATGCGCGAACCCCAGTCGAGTTCCTCATAATACAGGAAATAAATCTCTGCCATCATCCCAACTTTTTTTATAACATCCATCGGCACCATCATCGCAGCGCCATGCACAAAAGAAGTAAGGGTATCCCGATCAAACTTCCCGGTATCCCTGGCACCCCAACCATAGCCATAGCTGCGCATCGTGTATGGATTGATGGGTGCCTGCCCTGAAAACTGGATGGTATCGGGCTGGAAGTAGAATTTTATCTTCGGGCTAACAGCGCCGATTTTGTTGTCAGCTTCTAGTTTTGCAACCAAAGGCTCGATGAATCCCGGGTCAACTTCCGTGTCATTGTTCAGCAGTAAAATATATTTCCCTTTCGCCTTCCGGATACCCAGGTTATTGCCACCTGCAAACCCAAGGTTAACGTCGCTTTGAATGAATATTATTTCGGGATACGATTGGCTGATGATCGCAGGGTCGTCATTGGGGGAAGCATTATCTACCACGATAACCTCAATGTTCGGGTAAGTGATTTGCCGCAATGATTCCAGCAACGCACAGGTAACATCAGGATGATCATAGTTGATCGTGATAACCGAAACCAGCGGCTTCTCCATGGTATTGTTATGTTTCGTTATGACTTGACAGGCAGTTTCAGAAAGCAAACTTGAAGTATTCCGGCTGATATGCGCTACAGGTTCAATTATCCACGAAATCCTGCAACACTTTTAATCTATAGTACAGTAAGCGAGGTTATTAATTAATGAAGAACAATGATTCTTTATGAATGAGAAAGACTTTTAACCAAAAGCTATCTGTCATGATACATTTTTTCATAGTATTTCAAATAGTTGCCGGAGGTAACCTCATCAAGCCATTGTTCGTTGGCGAGGTACCAGGCAACTGTTTTTTCAAAACCATCGTTGAACTGCACTTCAGGCTGCCAGCCGAGGGTTTCATGCAGCTTGGTGGCATCAATGGCATAACGCAGATCGTGGCCGGCACGGTCTTTTACATAAGTGATCAGTTTTTCACTTTCACCATTGGAGCGGCCAAGCTGGCGATCCATGATACGGCACAGGGTAATAACGATATCTATATTCTGCCTTTCGTTGTTGCCTCCAATGTTGTAGGTTTCTCCACCGGCTCCTTTCTGGTAAATCAGATCTATAGCTTTTGCATGATCTTCAACATACAACCAGTCACGGATATTGGTGCCCTGACCGTAAACCGGCAATGGTTTGTTGTGCCTGATATTGTTTATGATCAGCGGAATGAGCTTTTCCGGGAACTGGTTCGGCCCGTAATTGTTTGAGCAATTAGAAATTACTATCGGCAGGCCATAGGTATGGTGGTAGGCCCTTACCAGATGGTCGCTGCTGGCTTTGGAAGCCGAATATGGGCTTCGGGGATCATAAGGGGTGGTTTCAAGGAATTTGCCTTCATCACCGAGTGATCCGTACACCTCATCAGTTGAAACATGGTAGAAACGTTTCCCTTCGTAATGGTCTTTCCAGTAGAAGCGGGCAGCGTTCAGCAGGTTTACGGTCCCAACAATATTAGTCATGATAAATTCTTTCGGACTGGCTATTGAGCGGTCAACATGTGATTCGGCCGCCAGGTGGATGACCCCATCGAAACGGTATGCATCGAAAGTAGCCATAATGAATTCCTCGTCAACAATATCACCTTTTACAAACTCATAATTGGGCAGATTCTCGATATCGGTAAGATTAGCCAGGTTTCCGGCATAGGTAAGTTTATCAAGGTTGACCATAAGCGTATCGGGGTATTTATTGACCAGCAACCTGACCAAATGTGAGCCGATAAATCCTGCGCCGCCGGTAACAAGAATTTTTTTCATTGCTTTAACTTTTATTGATGAACAGTTTATATAGCTATATGATTCATTTTTTAGAGGCCAATGCTTTTTCCCATTTCCATGCCGAAGACATCATTTCATCAAGGCTTTTTTCAGCTTTCCAGCCCAGTTCGCTGTTGGCAAAGCGTGTATCGGCCCAAACCATTTCAACATCACCTGGCCTGCGGGGCACGATTTTGTAATTCAGCTTTTCGCTGCTCACGCGTTCGAATGATTGGATGACTTCCAACACGGAGGAACCATTGCCGGTACCCAGATTGAATATTTCAAGATTCGATTTGCCTTTTTCACTCATCATGCGTCCGATGGCAACCACATGTGCAATGGCAATGTCTATGACATGGATGTAATCGCGGATTGCTGTTCCATCAGGTGTGTCATAGTCGTTGCCAAAAACGCTGAGGCACTGTCGTAAACCTATGGCTGTTTGTGTGATAAATGGAACAAGGTTGTTGGGCACACCTAACGGTAATTCGCCAATCAGTGCCGATTCATGCGCCCCGATGGGGTTGAAATAGCGTAAGGCTATGGCATGCAATGGCAAAGTTGAAGTGGCAAACCGCAGCATGTCCTCACATATTTGTTTTGTATTGCCGTAAGGTGACCAGGCAGGCTTGATCGGTGCGGATTCGGTCACGGGCAGTTCATCCGGCTGTCCGTAAACGGTGCAGGAGGAACTAAAAACAATGTCGCGGATTCCGTGTGTTTTCATGGCTTCAAGGATGTTGAGCAGCGAAACCACATTGTTACGATAGTATTCCAGCGGTTTTTGCATTGATTCGCCAACTGCTTTAAAAGCAGCAAAGTGAATAATCCCTGCAATGTTCACGTTTCCTGCAAAGAAGTCATCCGTCAAGGCTTTGTCGGCAAGGTCGAATTGTTTAAAAGCAGGTTTAATCCCGGTTATCCTGGCGATGTTGTCCAGCACATCAATGGATGAATTGGACAAATTATCAACAATAATTACATCATAGCCATTTTTTTGCAGTTCGACAACTGTGTGCGACCCTATAAATCCTGTTCCTCCGGTTACGAGGATTTTTTTCTTTCCCATCCGATATATTATTTGTGGTTGATAAAGCAGGTACCCATACTTAAATGTGAGGATATACTGCCTTTAATTTGTCTAAGTTCCCATGTTTATCAAAGGTACATATTATTTCCTCATTTTATTCATCCCCGGGCAGATAATTTTTGTTTTTCTCCCCAGTAATGAAATGCTTTCTGCAAATCTTCGACTTTAATCGGTTTGGTTATGTAGTCGTCCATTCCGGTTTCCAGGCATTTTGCCCTATCGCTTTTCATGGCATTTGCGGTCATGGCAATGATAATGGGCCTGTCATTTTTCATGTGTTCAACAATGATGCGGGTCGCTTCAAATCCATCCATTTCGGGCATCTGAATGTCCATGAAAACAAGTTCATAGTGTTTGCGTTTTACAGCTTCTATTACTTCGAGACCATTGGCTACCATGTCAACTGAATATCCGAGCAGTTGCAGTACATTGCGAATCATTTTCTGATTGATGATGTTATCCTCTGCCACAAGAATTTGGAAGGGATATTTTTTTGACAGCAGACCCAGTTCAGGATCAACAGATGAATGAACTGAATTATTTGTAACGGGCGGAGAAAGCACTTTAAGTAATATCTCGGCTAATTGTGAATGTTTTATCGGTTTGCTCACACAGTAGGCAAAAAGATTTTGCGTTTCTTCGGTCTGAACGTTATAGCCTATCGAGGTAAGCATCACCAGCGGCAAAGTGTTTTTATTCAATGATTTCCTTATCTCATGGGCAAGCATGATCCCATCCATTTCGGACATCTGCATATCTAATATCCCAATATCGAACGAATTTTCAGGCATCAGCAATTCCAAAGCTTCTTTGCCCGATTCGGCAGTAGTGGCTATCATCCCCCAATATTCGCATTGCAGTTTCAGGATTTTTCGGTTGGTAGGGTTGTCGTCCACAATAAGGACATTTTTCCCGCGTAATTTTGTTGGAAAATCAGTAACCGGATTTGCAATACCCTCTGGGGAAGTAAATTGTGTTTCGATGGTGAAACGAAAATCTGAGCCCCTTCCCTCAACACTATCAACCCAGATTTTCCCTTTCATCAAATTTACCAGTTTTGCTGATATGGCGAGGCCCAGACCGGTCCCTCCATATTTCCTTGTTGTTGTTGAATCAGCCTGGGTGAATGGAGTAAACAAACCGGATAGTTTATCCTCTGGTATTCCTATACCTGTGTCTTTCACCGAGAATTCGAGGGTCACATTGTTCGCAGTTT